>Ga0179593_1359051_pt1 | contig 19565 bp, 30 predicted proteins | sample CZODoug2_1_08_16_FD_185931 | JGI IMG/M metagenome (GOLD analysis project Ga0179593, IMG submission 185931) | Vadose zone soil fungal communities from Angelo Coast Range Reserve, California, USA - CZODoug2_1_08_16fungal (PacBio error correction) | ecosystem: Environmental > Terrestrial > Soil >...
GGGCTTTTTTGCGCGTCAGCAACGATTGGCGCGCTGCAAAATAGCCGCACCCGACGGTGTAGATGTCAATAGCAAGCGGTGCATGACGCGCTCTGATGCCCTTTCCGAAGTTCGCGAAATCACAGCAGCAACCTCTGATGCGAAATTCGGAATCAAAGGTCATTAGTACTTAAGGCGTGTTTCTAGTGCGATATTTAAGGTGAAGCTCGCCTGAAGGTTCAGCGACACTGATAGAAACTTCAATTCCACCCGCACGAGTTGGATTGACGATGGGGGGGGCGCGATTATATGGGAGTTTTATGGCTATCCACAACCCGGGTGCGAACCCAGCACGTCGGGGACTTTGCACAGCTTTGCGCGCAACAGCGCCCGTTTGCGCAGGCATCCACTGTCGTCGGCGCGGAGGTTCAGGACTCGTCGATCAGACCAGAGAGGAAAAGAAAGAAAGAAATAAAAGAATCAGTCGGGCGGCTGGGGGGAAGGACAGCTGAAGGTACTCAGCGATAGTGCTGGCACACACAATGCATGAAGTGTGTATGCTCAAGAGGTTGACATCGAATACAAACAAACGACGGTAGCTACAACCAGCACACAGGGTGTGCTTCGACAGCCGACCTTCTGCTGGGTTCGGGGCCGAATACGGCCGGAGCGCGTCGGAGCCACCGGGTGACGCCGTTGTTGCTCGCTTCATGATTAGCGCCAATGGCACCGATTGATTGTAGCGTCGGCTTCCTACGCCCGCCGCAGTGGGGCAGGCTGTACCGGAAACCAGCACTTCAGCACCGTCGAGTGCAGGTTCGTGCCCGGCCCGTGCCAGTCCCAGCGGGCCCATTCGCGGGCGGGGGCGAGGTCGTTGCGGGTGTGCCTGGTATTTCACCCGCAATGCACCAGCGTTTCCGCGGCCGACGGGTCGTCAGTAGCGCACCGCTGCGCGTGCCCGGCGTATATTGTCCTGCGGGATTGGCATCGCCTCCATCGAGAGCATTCAGGGTGGCCCGGGGGTCGTAGACAAAGGGAAGTGGTGCCGAGCCGCGGGCAATTGAGGGGCGGGCGCGATGAACGACAGTTTGGTGTCCAGCATTCGGAGCAACGCCCTCTGGCCATCGACCCGTTCGCGCGCGGCATGCCACGCACGCTCGTCGCAGCGCGATTCCCCCGACGCGAGCCTTGCCGCATGCGACCACGGCCAGCGCACGTGCTGAGCGCGCTTCGTGCCAAATGGCGTGGAGACGGATCGGATGGTGGGTGGATGCGCTCGCGTCCATTGCGGACAAAGCTAGCGCCCAAGGGTTCAGACACTCACGCAATAGAAATACGCGTTCCCGTACGCTGCGCATCGCCATGAGCGCGTTCAAACGCGCGTCTTCGACGCGCTATGCCTTGCGGGTGTTGGGCTGATGCGGCTGCTGAATCCTGGTCCATCTTCACGCCGTCTGGGTCCCGGCTCTGCTGAGCAGCGTGACGCGATTCGATCCTGTCATCGGGCGATGGCGCATGTCCTCGTGCGACCCGTTGGCATCGCCGGGCGAACTCCGCGCCGCGTCCGGGACAACGATACCTGCGCGCGGCTGGCTCACAATACTTCACCTCATCCCCGCGCGACGCGCTGGCGCAGCCTGGAGACGTAGGCAGGCCTCGTGTGGCCTGCGCGAATTATGGCAATGCCGGCGAATGCGGCGGTGTTTTGCCGCAAAACAAGAAAATCCGCAAGGCCCGGCTATTACTGATCGGCAGCTGGCTACTTCTCCTCGCTCAACTCGAGCAGCGAGCCAGGATGTGTATGCTGTGGATTGGCTCGTTGTCGGCCAGGGGCGGCGGCCTCGGCGTAATTTCCCGGCATCCATTTGGTATTTGGTTGGTCTCATGGGACCGTTGGGGTGCACGCGGGTGTTATTTCGGGCGTTTTTCCCCTTTCGCGAGGCAGTCATTGTCCGGCTGGGGCTGCGGTCACTTTTGTTGGTGGAGGGGTTGTGCTTTTTGTGCGCCGTCAGATTTGAGGGTCGGGGGAGGTGTTGGTCCGTGATCGACGGCGTTGCGGCTTACGCGCATGTCGGCGAGCTAATTTCGCGGCAGGGGTGCGATAAGCTGGGCTGGTGTTAAACCTGGGCGTTGTTCAGGCGTTGTCTCCCCGTGAAAGGGTCGTCGGTTCGGGGGTTTTTTTGGCTAGATGCCCGATGGTGTGGGTGGAGGGGGCGGGGGGCGGTCAGGGGGTAGGAGCTCTATTGGTTGCGAAGAGTTGTGCGGCGGGATTGGGCCGAGAGGGGGGTTTTGGGGGGTCCGGTTTTGTTGTTGTGGGTCTGGGGGGGGGGTGTCGGGGGGGTGCCAGCAGACTTTGTTGTGGGTGTGTGTTGCTGATGCCTGAACGGACCCAGGAGTGGGTGGGTGTGCGTGTCTGGCGGGGTGTGGGCGCGGAGCGCAAGCAGCTGGTTCGTCGGTTTCCCCGTTGGCGTTCGCGTCCTGTGTGGGAGTGGGCGAGCGCGAAGACGGTCGTTGGGCCTCGAGGTCAGGGGGGGGTGGTGTCGGTTGTGGGCGGGTGTGCGGGACGTGTGGTTTTGTGCGGTAATTCCGTGGGTTGGTTGTGTTGGCCGGGGGGGGGGGGTTGGGGTGGGGGTGGTTGTTGTTGGGTTTTTGTGTGTGGGGGTTGTTGGGGTGGTTGTTGGGTTCCCGGCGGGCGACAGCGTGCTGGTGGGGGGTCTATGTAGAGTGGTTTTTCTCGGTGGTTTTTGTGAGGAGTGTCGGGCGTCAACGTAGTTAGGTCTTGGGAGTCACGGGGGGGGCGGGGCGTTGTTGTGCGGCGTTGTGGTTCCGGGTGTTGGGCTCTCTGGGGTGGGGCCGGTGTTGTTTGGTGGTTCCAAATGATAACTGATATTGTCCGGGGGGTTGTGCTCTGGGGGGGGGGTGTCCGTTTGGGGGGGAAGGCGGTCAGGATGGCGGTGGGGGTCGAGTTGTTGGCGAGGAACTGCTTGTGTCGAGGGGGGGGAGTGGTGGGGGGGTGCTGTGACAAGGGTGGCGGGAGGTTTGGGTTGGGTGGGGTGGGTTGGGGGGGTGGTTTGTTTTGGGTTGGGGTGGGGTTTTTGTGGGGGGGGGGTGGTTGGTGTGGTGGTAGGGTGTTGCGATTACACGGGCCGGGTGCTTGTCGCCTCGTCGGACCGGGTTGGGTGTTGGGCGGGGGGGTGGCGCGGTGTGAGATAGCGTTGGCGCGTGGAGGGCCCAATTGTGGGCGCGTGCCATGCGTGGGAACAAAGCCGGCCAGGCGTTCACAGTGGACCGTGGGTCGGTTGTGGACCGTCCGGTGCGTGCCGGTGCCGGGGGGAGCTGCGGCCGGGGTGGGTGGGGTGTGGGCGCGCGCGGCAGTGGTGGGGGTTCCGGGGGTGGGGGGTTTGGTGCGCGGCGGGTCTGTGTAGCCGCCGGTGTATGGCTCGTTTGTTGTGCTGGGCGGGGGCGACCGGCAGGTGGGGTGCAACGGGAGTGAGTGGGGGGAGGACGGTATCGGCCTGATGGCAATTGCGTAGTCGAGAGGGGGGTGGGGGTGACGGTGACTGGTGTTGTGGGGCCAGTTGGGGCGGGCTGGAGATAGCGGAGTGTGGGGACACCGTGGGGGGTTGGCGTTAGGCTCTTTGGCATGGGGTGGGGACTGGGATCTTTGCCGGCTGGTGGGGTCTGCTGTGGCGGGATTTCGGTGGGTGGTGGTTTGGCATCGCTCGGCAGCCGGTGCCTTGGGTGGGGGGGTGGCTTTAGAGATTGGTGGAGGTGTTCGAAGCCGTGAACGGTCGGTGTGGCATTTGGTCCTGGCCGGGCAATGGGCGTGGCGGAACTGGGGTGGTTTGTAGGGGGGCGGGGGCGGGGGGCTCTTGGGCGCGGCGCCGGGCTAAGGTGGGCGGCAACGAGTGTGTCGGTGCTCGGCGGCGGTGTCGGGGGCACAGAGGGGTTTGTGTTGTGTGTGCCGGCGCACGTTATTGTGGGTGGTGGGGTTGTCTTGGGGGGCCGGACGTGGCCTCTTTTGTGTGTTGGCGGGTGCGGCGATTTGAGTCGGGGATGCGGTTTCGGGTGGATGGGAGGTGGTCTGGTTTGGGTGACTGAGTCGGCGGTGTTCTGAAAGTTTGGTGCCGCGTTTGGCACTTGGGTTGTGGTGTGTGGCGGGGGGAAACTCGACTCGCTGTAAGTGGGTGTGTTGCGGGGTGAGTGCGGGGGTTTCGTTTGCCCGCGGGTGGGGTTCGTGGCGGGTGGGGGGTGTGTCCGTGGGTGCTTGTGGTGGTTGTTCATCGGCGTCGAGATGGTTTTTGTTGGTGGCGGGCTTTCTTGGGTCTGGGGGCAGGCCGCAGCCGGGGCGTTGGTTTCTGTTTTGTGGGGGTCCGGGGAGGCGCTGGGTGGGCGCATGCAACACAGTAGCTTGAGATGTGTTGGGGATGGTGAAAAGTAGGATAGAAGGGCGGGGCAGGGCGCCATTGGGCCTTCGCCGTGGCAACTGGGGACGGTCGGTGGGGCGTGTCCGGGGGGGGGGGAGATGCGGCGCCTGAGGTCTTGTCAAATGGGGCGGCAAGGTGTGGGGTGGGTGCGCTGTGATGTTGGACCGTGGGCGTCGGCGCGTCGAGTGGCGGCGGCCGGGCGCGTCCTTCAAGTTGAGTGTTGGGTTGGGGGGGTCTTTGCGCGGTGGCGTGCGGCTGGGGTGTGTGTCAACGGGGAGCGGCGCGGAGGTTTGTGCGTGCAGCAGTCGGTGGCGGCGCGTGGCGTGGGGTTGCAAAGGGGCCGTTTCGGCGCGGTGTGCCATGTGTGGGCGCGGCTCAAGCGGGCGCACCTCGGGGGGGCGGAGCGGGGGACGGGAATTGGTGTGGGAAAGGCGCGGGACTAGCCAGGTCACACGTGACGAGGGGCTGAAAGGGCGTAGGGCGCGGTGTGCATTTAGGGGAAATCGTGTGGGGGTCTGTCGTCAACGCTTGTGTCTTTGCTGGGCCGGCAGCTGTGGGTGACGGTGACTGCTGGGTGTGAAGCACTCGGGCGGTCGGCTGGGTGTGCCGGGCGCGGTGCAGCCGCGCCCGGGGTCTCGGAGAGAAGCCCACAGGTTGTGTGGGGATGAGAGTGGGGGTCGGGAAGAAAGCTTGTGCCTTTTTGCCATTTTTGTTAGCTGGGGTGCGTGTGGAGGGCGCGCCGTGCGCCAAACCGCGGGGTGTGTTGGAGTTGGGGCGGGTGTCGGAGCTGTATTGGGTTGTGTTGGGTGTTGGATCGGTGGGGGGGGGGGGGGTTGTGTGTTGTTGGCGTGGTGCATTGGGTGTGTGCGGTTGGTTAAGGGTTGCGCACGGTGGGCGACGTAGGGGTGCTCTACTGCTGTGGGTTCTGTGTGGTGCGGGGTGGTGTCGGTCGGGTGGTGTGTGTTGCTGGTGTGGCAATTAGGGGTTGGGTTGGGTTCTGGGGGGCGGTGGGGCGGATGGTGTGTGCTTAATATGGGCAGTGTGGACGGGGGGTTGTGCGTGCGGGGTTGGCGTGGGGTGGGGGGTTTGGTTGGAGCCTAGGGCAAGGGGGGGTGGGGGTTGGGGGGAGGCAGAGTGTGGTGGTGTTGTTGGCGGTGGTGTGAGTCGCGGCGCGGATGTTGGTGGTGGGGTTGGTTTGGTTCAAGTCCGGGCGGGCGTCCTGGGGGGCCGTCGCACGGTTGTGCTGGGGGGGTTGGGCCGGGTGGGCGTTGTCGGGGTAGGGGCAGCCGATGGTGGGGTGTGGGTGTGGGTGTGGGGTGTGGTGTGGTGTTGTTGGGTGTGTGTATGTGGTTTGGTTGTGGGTTTTTTGTGGGTGGTGTGTGTGGGTGTTGTGGTGGTGGTTGGTGGGGTTGTTGTGTGTTTGTTTTGGTGTGTTGTTTGGTGTGTGTTGTTGGGGTGGGTTGTGTTGTTTGTGGTGTTGTTGTGGTTTGGTTTGGTGTTTTTTTGGTTGTTTGTTTGTGGGTGTTTTTGGGTGGGTGGTGTGTTTGGTGTTGGTGTTTTTGTGGTTTTTTTTTGTTTGTTTTTTGTTTGTTGTGTTTTTTTGTTTGTGTGGTGTTTTTTTTGGGTTTGTTGTGCTGTTTTTTTCTCACTGGTCGTAGCTGGTGTTGTTTTCGCTCGCGGGATTGTGGGGGAGTTGGGGGGGGGTGTGTGAAAGGGGTGATGCGGGGTGGCCCGAAGTTAAGGATATGGGACGGGTGTGTGGTGCATGTTGATCACAGCGGGGAGACAGGCGGAGCGGGGTGGGGTTGGGGGCATGGCCACGGAGAAAAGGTGGCCGGGGGAGTTCGTTGGTTTAACCGACCGGCGGGGTTTTGTTGGCCGATGGTGGGGCTCGCGGTGTGGTTGGCGGCGCGCAACCGCGGCGAGCGGCGGGAGACTAAAGGTGGGCGGGGGTGGTGGGTGACAGTGGGGGCGATGGTGGCCCACTGCATTCGTTCGGTAGTCGGTTGTCGCGGGGGGCGGTCGCAAGAACCTTGTCGGAGGATCGGAGGTGATGGGGAGGTGGGGGTTGGGCGCGTCGCCAGGTCTAAGGGAGCTGGGTTGGGGGGGGGGTTCGTGCGGGCTGGTTTGAGGCGTTCGGCGGTGTGGGACATGTTGTGGTTGGTTTTTGTTGGTGTGTGGGGGTTTGGTGAGTGGGGGGGATTTGTTGGGCAAGACTGGTTGGTGTGTGGGGGTGGTGGCCGGCGAAGGGGGTTGACGTCGGTCGTTACAGGTTGGGACGACCTCGGGTGTAGGCCAGCAGCATTCGGATGCGGTTGGGGTGGGTGAGCGTGGGGTCGGTTAGTCCGTGTTTCGTGTGAGCAGCATTCTGTGTTGGGTCAGCTCCGCGCAACTGAACAGCACTCGTTTGTGACGGGGAGCGAAGTGCGCGTGCGGGACGCCGAAAGGGTGTCCGTGTTGTGTCGCGGTCTAGCGCAAGCTTTTTGTCGTGGTGGCCGCTTAAAGTGGTGTTTTGGCCGGTGGGCCGACGAGTGGGGACAGGGTTGGGATCTGAGTTTGTGGTAAGGTGGTTGGTTCGTCGGCATTGCGTTGGGTGTGCTTGTGGTGTGTGTTCGACAAAGTTGCGTAGTGCTCCGCTGCCTGGGGTTCTGTGGAAGTCGGTGGACGCGTTCTGCTTTTGCCAAAGCAGCAGATGGCAGCAATAGGTGGTCGGTGTGCATCGCGCAGGGGCGGTACGTTGTAGGCTGGGGGCTGGTAAGGGGGTTAAAAGCGGCGCCGGGTTGTAAGATCGGGTGGCGCGTAGGGTGGTGGTGTGAGTTGGGGGCTTTGCAAGTGTGTTTTGCTGAAGTGGTGGGTGGGTGGGTGGGTTGCGGTGACGAATGATAATAGGTGTGCCGTGGTCTGGGAGGGAGGGTGGTGGTGGGTCGGGTGGGGTCCGTGTGGTTGGGGGCGGGGGGTGTGTGTGGGGGGTGTTGTGTGGGGGGTGGTGGGCGTGGTTGGCTGGGTTGTTTCGGCTTTGTTTTGGGGGGACGCTAGATGCTGGTGGTGCTGTTCCAAGGTTTTGGCCGGACAGTCCTACATACAGAGGCTCCTGTGCTGCGCTGCGGGCGAGTTGTATGGGCGGGGGGGGTAGTGGAGTGATGTGAAGGGCCGTTGTGTTTTTTGGTGTGTGGTGTGCGGGTGGGGCTCGTTGGTGTGGGGTAGGGTGTGGGCTGGGGGAGTGTGTGGTGTATCGCGGGGGCGGTGGGCCTTGATGTCGGGGGTGGTATGGGGTTTGGGTTTCGGTTTTGGTTGGGGGGGTGTTGGGTTTGTTGGGGGGGGTGGGGTGCAACTGTCTGGGTGTGCGCGGTGATCGACGGCCTGGTGGGGCCCGTGTCGGGTGCTGGTGGGGGGGAGTGTGGGTGTTGGGCCTCACGTTCTTGGCGTGTGCCGTCCTGGCTCAGGGGTCTGTGTGGGTTCTCTTCAGTTGGGCGTGGTTGGGTTCGGGGGCGGGTGTGGCGTCTTGGGTGGTGGGTGAGGGTGGGGATAGGTGTGTTCGGGTTGAGGGTGGGTGGGTGGGGGGGGGGTTGTTGTTGCGGGCGTACGGGCGCGGTGGGCGGCGGGTGTGAGTTTTGTCGTGGTGGGTTGGGGGTGGGCTTTGGTGTTTCGTGCGTTGTTTGTTGTTAGCCTTTTGTGGTGGTCGTGCGGGGGCTGGGGTGGGTTTGGGACGGTCGTGCGGTGGTGGGTCTGGATTGTGCTGTGGCGCTTTCGGGTGGTCGTGGTGTGTGGCCGTGTGCGAGTTTGGTGTGGGTGGCGTGCTGTTGTATACGGGGGTGCTGGCGGTGCGAGTGAGGGGTCGGCTTGGTCTGTGCTCTTGAGGTGGGAGTGGACTGGGTTGTGCGAGGGGGGTTGCGGGTGCCTGGGTTGGGGCGCAGTTGTGCGTTTTTGGGGCCGGGGTCCATTCGGTGGGGTGGGTGGTTTTGGTTGTTGTTCGCGGTGGTTTGTGGGGGGTGTGCGGTGCGGCATGGGAGGGTTGGCGTGCTGGAGTAGGTGGTGTTGACTCTGCACACACGGATCTGGCTGTGCCTGGGGGTATAGTGTTGAGTAGGGGCGTGGCTCCGTGGGGTCGTGGGTTGGTGAGGGAGGTTCTAGCAGCGTGGGGGTGCATCAGGGAGGGCGCCGTCAAGCGAGATGTGTGGCTGTGCGTGGGGTGTGTCTGGAAGACGCGTTGCGGAGACGTTTTTGGGTGTGCGGCTCATTGGGGCGGCTGTGGGCGCTAGGGGGACTGGGTTTGGCCTGTGGTGTTTATGACGTGTCGGGATGGTCTGATTTGGTGGGCGTTGGTGTCCGTTTGGGTGTCTCTTTTGTGGCAACTGTTCGTGGTGGTTGGTTCGTGGGCGGGGCTTGGCTGTTGTTGTCTGGGCCGAGGGTGGTGTGGTGTGGGGACGCGGTCTTGAGGTCACTTGTGTCATGGTTTGGTTGGGGTGTCTGAGTCGCGGTGGACGCCCATGGTCGGTCGGTCTGGTCTGCGGCGGGGGGGTGTTTGGGTCTTTGCCCTTGCGCAGGTGGTTGTGTCGCAGTTAAGGGCGTCGTGGTGCTCAGGGCAGGGGTAGTGTCGGGCCGCGGGGGCTGGTGTGGTTGTGGGTGGGCGTGCACTTGGGTGTGCGTGTGGTGTTTCTGATACGTGTTCGGTGGCGCGCGGGACATTTTTTTAGTGGTTAGTCGCGCGTTGGGGTCCGCACGTGTCTGCCTTGTGGGTGGATGTGGAGGGTCGTGTGGGAGGGGTGGGCCGGTGTTGGTTCTGTCGTAACTGCGTGGTGCGGTGGGGAATGTGGGGTGTTGGGGGCGTAGTGGGTGGCGTTTGGGTTGGGGTGGTGGGGCGCTGCGGGTGCCGAAGGGGCGTGGACCAAACGGTTTGTGCGGTTGTTGCAGCGTTCGGGGTTTGCTCGGCCCGTAGTTGGGCCCGTGGCGGGTTCTCGGTCAGGTGTCCCGGGGGGTGGTTGGTTTCTGTAGGCGACCGTGGGTCCGGGGGGGTCCGTTGGTGGTTTGTTTACGAGGGTGGGGCTGTGGTGTGTCGGTTGTTGTGTGTCGTGGGATGTGGTGTATTGGTGAGGGGCGATCGTCGGTCGGTGGAGCTGTGTGTGTGGAGGGGGGGAGGGGTGTTGTTTGTTGCCTGTGGGTGGTTTTGTGTTGGGGGGTGGTGGTGCCGTGGTGGTTTTGTGGTCGGATGGCCGAAGGGGGTGGGGGGGAGGGCGCGGGGTTGGGTTGGGGTGCGGGCGGTGGTGCCGCGCCGGGTGTTTCGGGGTGTGGGTGGGGGTCCTAGGGGTGTTGGACGACGGGGGGCGTTGTGCGGTGTGACGTCGGGGGGGTGTGGGCAGTGGCGGGTGCAGCAAGGTCAGCCGTGTGTCGCGCGTCGAGCCCGTGATTGTGTTGATGGTTGGGCGGTCTTCTGGCCCTGGCGCAGGTGGATGTGGCCGTCTGTGTGGGATGGTCTGTGTGGCCGGGGCGCGGGTGGGGTGTGGTGGTCTTAGGTCGGTGGGAACGTGTCGTGGGTCTCGCACGGGGTGCTGTTGGAGCGGGGGTGGTGTGCTGGGTGGTTGTTTGCGCGGGGTGGGTGGGTGATCGTTGTGGGGCTGTGTCACGGGTGGTGGTGTTTTGGGCGCGGGGTTCGGGTGTATGGTCCGGGTCCGGTGGTTCTTTATGCATCAATCAGTGGTTTTTGCGATTGGGGTGTGGACGGTGTGCTGGACTAGGGCGGAAATGGTCGAGGGGTGGTGCGGTGAGGTTGCAGCAAACTGCCGGGGCTGGGGTCACGGGGTGGGGGGTGTGTGGGGTCTGGGTCGCGGGTAACGTGGGTGGCGGTGGGGGCGCCAGGTCGAGTTGGGTTGTTGGTTTGGGGGTGCGGTGCGGGGGTGTGGGTGGGAGCCCGGTTGGGAGCTAGCAAGGGGGGGGGGAGGGTGGGGGTGGGGGGGGGTTTGTGGTGGCGGTGGTTTGTTCTGGGGTGTGGGTGGGCGAAGGGGGTGTCCGAGCGCGGGGTCTATGGGCAGTGTGGTCGTTGGCGTCATGGTGCGCCTGGGGGGGCACAGGGGGCCTCAGCCCGGGGGTGGGCAAGTTGGGTGGTGGGTGGTGTGGGCGCTTAGATCGTGTGTGGTTGTTGTGGTGCGGGGTCCGTGGGGTTGCGTGCTGTTTGGGTTGTGTGGTCGTGGGTTGGGTGTGGGTCCGTGAGTGGGTGTTGTGGCTGTAGCGTGGAGGGGGTGTCCTGACTTGGGTGTGTGTGTTGGGGTTTGGTGTGGGCCGGCGCGTGGACGTGGTGGGAGGCCTGCGCACGGCGCGTGTGCGCGCCAAAGGCGGGTGTTGCAGAGGTGTTCGACGTGCTTGGGGTGTGTTCGTAGCGTGTGTTCCTGGGAGGGGTGTGTGGATGGTGGTGAGTGGCCATGATAGAAGCTCCCATAGGGGTGTAATCTGGGTGGTGGGCTGGGAGATAATGAATAGAGGGGTGTGTAGGGGCGGTGTGAGGGGTGTTGGGGCGGCATCTGGTTGTGGGTCATCTCAACTATTTGTTTGTGGGGCGTGTGGGTGGGTGAATGGTGAAGTTTCCTTGTGTATGCTGAGGGTTGTGTCGTCGTGTGCTGCGAACCTTTAGTTGTGTTGGACCGCTGGCAGTGTCTGGAGGTGTTCAATAGCGTCAGCGAGACGAACGGGGGGAAGTGGTTGCTGGAAGTTTTGGCGGGCCGTGGGTTGTTTGTGTGGTGGGGGGAGGGGGTTTTGGGGTGGGGGTTTGTGGGGGGGGGTGTTTGTTGCCTGGAAGTGGTTTTGTTGTGGCTGCTTGGAGCATGATTTGGGGGGGGCGGCTGGTGGTTAGGTGCGGGAACGTGGGCGGAACCTGGTGGAGGGTGGTTGGTTGGGGGGTTTGTGATAGAAGAATGGGTGGTCTAGGTGTCAACGCGCCATGACCGGCGGCGATTGTGAAATCGAGTTGCACCCGTTTCCGGGGGGGGTGCGGCCGTGAGGGGGGGCAGCCCGCCATCAGCGGGCGGGGTTGGGGGGGGATGATTTCGCGGTGGGGGGGGATTTGGGTGGTTTTTTGTTGGTGGGGTGGGGGTGTGGTGTTGTGGTGTGTTTGGGTGGTTGTTGTGCGGGGTTGGGTGTGTGTGCCCAAGTTATCGGCGCCTATCTCGGCCACGGCGTTGGTTGTGTGCTTCATTTTGGGCAGCTGGTTGGAGTATGGAGGGGAAAACCTGGATGAAGTTGGTTGGAGAGGGCGGGTTGTGGTTTGTGGGTTGTGTGGTTGGCGGTATTGGTGCGTTTTTCGGATTGGTCAACGAGGGGTCGGGGCATGAGGGCGCGTGTGGGAGCCAAGGTTGTTTGTATGCAAGGGCGTCGCGCCCCTGGGGGTGACGGGGGGGATGATTCAAGATGGTTCCGGATGTTGGTCGGGGCAGGGACGCGCATATCTAGAGGCTTATGAGTTTGTGCCGCGGGCCGAATGGGGGGGTCGGCCAAATCCAGTCGCTTTCAGGGTGCACAATCCGCTTGGGAGGCGATAGCATCGGGTTGCGGGTGAGGAGGGGTGTGGGGGGTTGTGGCATAGTTGGGGCGCGGTCAGTGGTTTTGGTTGGGGAATGGTGGGATGCGTGGGGGCGGGTACAGGGACGTTGTTCGAATAGGTAGGGACGTGACGGTGTGTGGAGGATTGAGAGGGGGAAGTGTTGGTGGGCCGAAGGGGGGGGGGGTCAGGCGAGTACACTGAGAGGAACGGGGGTTGGTGTGGGGGTGGTTGCAAAGGTTGGGTGTTCACGCGGCTTTTCCGGTATATGGGGTGCTTGGTTATGGGGAGATTTGGGCGGCGTTCTAGGTGGGGAGTGTGTGTGAGCGGGCTTATATGGGGGTCCAGTGGCTTTAGTGCCCGGGGCGAAACCCGCGGGGTTGGTTCGTGTACGGGGTCCACTTGGTGCGACAGGGTGATGGGGGGTATGGTATACGGGGTGGCGGCGGAACAGGGCGTCTCTCGGGTGGTGGTGGCGGCTGGAGTGTGGGTGGGGCATTCCACTGTGCGTCGGCCGGGTTGATGTGTTTGGCAGGTGATGGTACGAGTTCGGTTCGGGGTGGAGTGGTCAGTTGACCGACGGTTGGTGGGGCGTGGGGTGTGTCGGGCCGTTGGGGGCGGTTTGGGCAGCGCTTGCGGAGGTGGGTTTGTGTTGGGTGCACCATAGGGGGGTGGGTGAAGTGCTTCGCCGTGGTGGGGTGGGGTTGGTGGGGGGGTAATGGGCGCCCGGGGGATCGGGGGGGGTGTGCGTGGCGGTGCGTGTGGCCGCGCGGTTTGGGGGGTTGGGGGGTGGGTGGTTGGGGTGTGGTTTTTGTGGTGGTCGTGGGGCAGTGGGCATGTGGGGTGCGGGTTCGACCGGGCCGGCGTGGGGGGCGTCCGGAAGAGCGGGTGGGGGGGCGCGGGATCTTGTGGCTTGGTGCGGGATGGCACTCTTCCTGTTGTTTGACGGGGGGTGGTGGGCCGGGGTGTGGGGGTGCTGCTGGTGTGTTGGTGGGTTGGGGGTGGGGGCGGTGGAAGTGTGTGGGGATAGGTTGGGGGAGCGCCGTGATGGCATCTGCTTGGGATGGGGTGTCAGGCTTGTGGAGCGGGTCGGAGTTGGGTGCGGCGGGAGGCTGCCGTCTCCGTCCGGTGAGGGCAAAGTTTGGTTGGTCGGACGTGAAGCCTGTAGCGACTGGCGTTGGGGCAGGAGGGTGACTTTGGGGCGGGGCTGGAGTCTTGTATGGTCGGGGCCCGTGGGCGTGTGGGGTTGTGCCGGGGTGTCCGGTAGCGCATGTGCGGCCGACAGCTTCGTGGGGGTGTGCGCGTGGCGGGCGGTGGTGGGGGGGGGTGGTTTGCTTTGTTTTGCCTTTGTAGGTGGTGGGTGGTGGTGCAGGATAACGCAGGGCACGTCAGCGGGTCCGCGCCACGTGGGCGGTCATTAGAGCGCACTGTGGGGCGTGGCTGGCGCGGTTGTTGGGCTTCTGTGGCGCGTAGGTGGTGGCCGGTGGTGGGTCTGTGGGGGTGGTTTCTGTTGAGTTTGGTGGTGGTGTGGGTCGTTAGCGTTTGCGCGCTCGTTTGTGGGAGCGGAGTTGGGGGGGCGTGATGGTGGGGGTTCAGGGTGGTGGGGGCGGGCGGGGTGATGGTGTTGGGGGGGGGGTGTGTTGGTGGGGGTTTCTTGGGTTTGATGGGGGAGGGCAATGGGTTCAGGTGGAAGGGTGTTGGGGGTGCGTGGGGTATTGGGGTTGGTGTGTCCGGGGCTGTGCAAGAAGGGTCTGCGGGCTGTGGGTGTGGATGGGAGCTGACGGGGGAGGGGTTTTGGGGGTGGTGGGGGGGGGGGTTGGTCGCGGTAGGTCTTGTTCCGTGACTGTTGGTGGGTGGTTGGTTGGCGGGAGCGAAGGTGCGCGGCCGCGTTGGTTAGTCGGTGTTGAGGGGGGGGGCCTGTGGAGCGATCTGGTGGGCTTGGGGGGTGCGGTGGGCGGCGCTGGGCCACGCAGGGGCGGGTAGGGGCGTGTTGGTCTGGGGTGGGTCTTGGAGGGTAGGTGGTTGTGTAAGTTTTAGGGGTTGTGAGTTCGCGGGGGTATGGTGGTGCAGGCGTCAGAGTGGGGCCTTGCCGGGTTGGTCATTGGGGCGTACCTTGTTGGGTTGGTGGTGGTATGGGTTGGGGTGATGGTTACGTTTTGCCGTTGTAGGCGGGCTAGTGGGCGTTGTCTGGTTTATGGCGCTTGTGTTGTTGCGGGGGCGCAGATGGCTTTTGGTTGTAGTGGATTTGGGGGGGCGGGGACAGTGGTCGTGTGTGCAGGGGGGGGTATGGTTGGGAGTCAGGGGGGTGGTGAGCCTTGTTCGCTGGTGTGGGCCATGGGGTATGGGTCTGGTGCTGTACAATGGTGACAAGCCAAATGAGTAGGCTGTTTGGTTGCCAGGTGAGGTGTGTGGGGGGTGGGGGGTCAGGACGTGTGGTGAGGGGGGGGGGGGGGGAGGGGGGTGGGGCTCTTTTGCTAATGAGGAAGTACGAGCGGTGGGTGTTCCCCGGGTACGCTGGGGCGTCAGGCGGCGCAGGAGCCGGGGTCGGATGCGGGGCGGGGGCTGGGTGGGTGCGAGGTGTGGGTCCGCGCTTGTGGGTGAGGTGCGTCTGTGGGTGGGTGTGTGTCGGTTGGTGCGGTGGTGTTGTTGGTGGTGTGTGGATTGGTGGGGGGGTTGTGGGGGCCGTTGGGGTTGGCTGTGAGTGGGCGCGGGGGCCCCAGGGGTGTGGGCGTGGTGCAGTCTGGGCCGTGGTGGGTTGTTCCGGTGTTGGTGGTGGGATGTGGTGGGTGGGGGGTGTGTGGGTTGGTTTTTGTCGGTCGGCTTGGCTCTTTGTGTGGCGGAGTTTGAGCGGGTGGGATGCTGTTCGACGTGTGAGCTTTGCGTAGGCCTGGCATTCGTGTGGGGTCGCGGGGGTGTTTTTGGGGGTGGTGCATGTGTGGTGGTGGTCGTGGTGTCGACGCGAACACGGGGCGGGTGGGGGTTGTTGTGGTTGCAAATGTAGTCTTGGTGGTGGGCGCGGTTATGTGGTACGAATATGGGGTGTGGTGCGGTTCCGTCGCTGACCGGCGGTGAGTGGTGCACTCTGGGGACATCGGGAGACGGGCTGGGGTTTGTTGCGGGGGGTTGTTGGTGGTGTGGTGGGGGTCGCGGCGGTGGCGGGGTGGGGTGCGTGGGTCACGCGGGTGTAATGTGTTGAGGGCCGTGCGGTCCGGTAGCTGGTCTCTTTGGGGGTCCCCTGGTGGGTGGTTGTTGGGGTTCGTAAGCGGACGCGTGCTGGGTCGGCGGACTAGGACGGATGTTGGTGGTGTTAGTGCAGTTCGAGCCGCTTGGGGTGGTTGTGGGGTGGGGACCTTGTTGGCGATGAGAGGGTCTGGTCCGGTTGTGCTTCGGATCGGGGTTGCGGGGTTGCGCGGGGGGGGGGTGGTTTTGGGTGCTTGATGTGACAGTGAAAGTGTCCGCACTGATTGGGGGAGGCCGCCGGTCGGGGTGACCGATATCGGGCGGCAAGCGGCACGGGTGGGGTGTGGGGTGCTGCTGCGCCGTGGGGTGTGTGCGGCCGGCCGTGTGGCGCGGGTGGTGAGGTTCCAAGGCCTGTGCGAGCAGTTCGAGGCCTGTTTGGGTGTGGGATGTAGCGGTGGGGTTGTGGGTGGTTGGCTGGTGGTTTGGCTTCGTTGGGTGGGGGTTGTGCTTGGGTGGTTTGCCGTTGTGCTTGGATTGTGGGGTTCTGGGGGCGGCCTCGGTGGCGGTGAGATGAATGTTTTCGCGCAGTTGGGGTTGCAGATTAGGGTCTAGGGTTAGTACATGGGTGCATGTGGTATTGGATATGTTGGGATAGTGTGGGGTGTGTGGTGGTTGCCGTTGGCCCGGTTGGATTATTGGTGTGTTTCTGCGGGGTTGTGGGGGGTTCTGGTGGGTTGTGTGCCTTGCGGTGGGGCTGATGGCAGTGTCATTTTCCGGTTTCAGTGGGGGTGGGGGTGTGGGGGGTCGGTCGCGAGGGGAGGCTTTTGGGGGTCATAGTTGGCGTGGGTTGATGGGTTGCGCTGTTTTGGGTGGGGGTGGTTGGCTGTCAGTTGCAGTTGAGCGTGTTGGTAGGGAGGTGGGGTGTCCGAGTGCACGGGTTGTCTGGGCGGGCAGTCTGCTGGTGAGTTTTGTCGGCGGCAATTGCGTCGGCACCGAAGTCAATTGTGTGTGGGGGGGCGTGTCGTGTGGTGTAAACCGTGGCGTGGGTCGGGGTTCAGGGCGTGAGTGGGGTGTGGGGGTTCGACGGCGGTGCCCGTGTCAGGCGCGTGGGTCGACTGGGGGAGTGGGTGGGTCGGGTGGGCGTGGCATGGGGATTGTGAAATGATGGGTGCCGAGGGCGTAAAGATGGGGGCGATGCGGGGGAGGGCCTGGGGCATGGTCTGGGCTGGCTGGTGGTGTGGGGGTGGGGGGCCTGGGTCTGGGGGGGGCGGTTTGTGTTGCAATGAATGTGCGAGGTCCGGTTTGTGTGAAGGGGCGGGATGGCTTTGCCAGTTGTGTTGCGTTGTCTTGTGGGGCCGTGGTCGCGGTGGGGTATCGAGGCTACATGGCGAGGGCTGTCTTGGCCTGTGGGATGGTGGTTGGATACTGGGAAGCCGGAACGTCTGGATGACTTTTTGTCCTGCGAGTTCAGGGGTTGGCTTTGGTCGGACGGCCGGTCTGAACGCTGTGGTTGGGGGGGCGCGTTGGGTGTGCCGCGGTTGTGTTTTCTGTCCAGTCTGGGTTTCGAGAGAGTGCATGGGGGTTTGTAAGTGGCCCCCGACCGGGGGGGTGCCAATGGGTGGGCGGTTAATCGTGTTCGGCGTGTTGGCGGGGTGTGCGTTGTGGGGGTGGTGGCCGTGGTGGGCGCAGTGCTCCCAATGATGGGCTCAGCGGAGGGTGCGCTGGGAGGTGCGGTCTGTACTGAATAAGGTGGGCGTTTAGGGTGAGTCTATTTGGACTCTGGGGGTGGCTCATTGGGAGGCGTTGGAAGTGGCGGATTTTTCACACGTTTGTGTGGCTGGCCGGGCTTGGCCGGTACGGCTGGTGTGGAGTGGGTGGGGGTGGCGGGCCGGGTAAGTGAACGGCGACTTGGGAGGGCGCACAAGTGGGCGGTGCGGGGCCTGGGTCGGCACTGCCTGACCGGCAGGGCTCACGAGGGTTGGGGTGTCCCCACGGAGCGGCGCCTGTCCTTTTGGGTGTGAGTTGTGTTCGACGCGACTGGGGGGGGTGGTGGGTGGGTGGTGTGTGTGGGGGTGGCGCGCTGTGCGTGTGCAGGGCCGTGTTGGTGGCGCGGCGTTCTGTGAGCGGGCCCGGCGGGGGACCTTTTGTGGGGCCTGTTGCGCGAAGTTGGGACCGGGGCGGTACGTTTGGGACCGAGGTGGTTGGGGGGGTTGAGATGCGCGTGGTTCCAAGCGCGGGGTGTTTAGTGGGGGCTTGGAGTGTGCGCGTTGTGATGGTCTGGTGGGGGCGGATAGGGCTTGTTTGGACAGAGTGTCCGGCGAGGGCTGGGTGCGAGACTGAAGCCGCGCGTTTGGGGGGTCGAGCGCTTCACACGGTGGGTTTTGGGTGCTCCGTCACCGGGGTGTTGTGCGGGGGGCAGTGGGGGGGGGGGGTGCCAGGGAAGGGTGTCAGTGGTGGGGTACTGTAAGCCGTAATGAGGCGCGTGGTTTGGTTGTGGTGGGTGGTGGGGTCAATTTGTGCAGCCGTGGCAATTCGGCTGGTGTACTGGTCTTGCGGTTGGGCGGGGTCGTGGTTGCGCTGTCGTGAGGTGGGTGTGTCTTGTGCGTTGGGAGTTGTCGGCAACGATGTGGTGGCGTCCCGGTGGTTTGGGGGGGGGGGGTGTGGGCCGGGGGCTGCATCATTGTTTGGGGTGGGGCGGTGGGTCGAAGGCCGGTGTGCGGGTGCCGGGGTGGGGTGGTGCTGGTGCGGGCGTTGGGGTCTTGGTTTTGCGCTGGCGCGATGATTCGGTTGGGGGTGGGCGGATATGTGGTCGGTGTTTGTGTTGTACGGGTGGGGGTGGTTTGGGGGTTTTGTTGGGTGTGGGGTTGGGTTGTGGCCGTTGCGTGGTGGGGGGGCAGTAGGTTGTGGTGCTGGGGGGGTGGTCTTAGTCGGGTGGCGTCGGGGAAGGGTTTTTGCTCGGGGTGCGAACTCTGGGGTACATGTGTAGGGCGTGTGGGGGGTGGTGAAGCGGGGCCGCGCTGTTGCGGAGGGGTTGGGTGGGTCGCTGGTGGTTTGCCGAGTTTGGGTCGTGCGCGATATCGGTCGCGGTCCTGGTGTGCAGGATGGAGGTGGCAGGACGCATGCCTGGGCGTGCTGGGTTGGGGGCCTTGTGGTATCGTCGTGTGTGGGGTGCTCGGTCAACAACGAATCAACGAGGGAGGTTGTGGGAGGGGACTGTAAGGAGAGAGGTTGAATTTGTTTGTCGGCAGTCGTGGGTCGCAGGGCGTTGTTGCTGTCTGCTGAGTACTTGCAGTGGGGAGCGCGGCTTGGGATATGCCCGGTTTGGTGCACAGGTCGGCAAACGGTTGTGCGCAACGCGTGGCGGTGGCGAGTATGGATGACCGGGGGGGGGTCCGCCGTTCTGATTTGGGTGTGCGGGTGTTCGCGCTGCGCGAGCGGTTAGAGGGGTGGTGGTGGTTGTCCGCAGCTGGATGCCGTCAAGGCGTAGCGTCTCGCCGATCATGTCGGTCCGTCCACGAAAGGTGCCGGCCGGTGCAGCGAGGGCGCGGCCAAGCTGTTGGCGCGGAGTTCGTGTGGTCCCGGGGCAATGATCGTGGGTAGCGGTAATGTGAAGCGAGCGCGTGGGGCAGTGGCGTTTGTGTACGACGACTGGGTTCAAGGGCTGTGATTGTGTGTGGGCTGTGGCTGGTGTCAATGAAAGCCGTGGGTGCGGCTTCGAAATCCGGCGGTGTGTAGGTGCCGGCAGGAGCGGTGAGCGACGGTGTTATCGGCGGAGTGCGCGCGGGGCGGGCGTTCGCAAGGCCTCCGCGTGCCTGGTGTCTCTGGTGAGGATAGCGCGAGCTGGTTCGGAAAAATCCCGCACTACGCGGCGGTGGGGAGGCGCTCATGGTCTCCAGCAGCCGCGGGTGTGGAATTTGTACGGTCGAGTCAGGTAAGGTCGTGCAGGGTGAGTGCTAAGGCGTCGAGCACGGGCCCGGCCGGTTCGTGCTGCTGTCGGCAAAAGCGCGCGAGTCAGTCCAGGACAGCGCCGTTGTCGGTGGTGGTGTGAGGCCAGTGCAGGGGGTTGGACGGTGCGGTTATTGCGTGGCGCGCATGTGATCAGGGTGGTTGTAGTGCGACACTGCTCGGCGGGGTGTGTGTGTTCTCCGGCCGTGCAACTGGCTGTGTCTTTGGTTGGGGTCCTTGGCGTGAAGGAATCTCCAGGTGCCACTGGGTTAGAAGGTGTCGGGGGGTTGCACGTGGTCGTTGGCGTAAGGGGGGAACAGGGGTGGTGTGTAAGCTGGGTTGCTGTCTAAAGTGTAGGACGGGGGGGGCAGGAGTTTCATGTTCGTGATGAAAGGCACTGTTGGGGGCGGGCTCGCTGGACGGCGCGGATAACAGGTGGGGCGAACCGACCGGGTCGTTGTTCCGATTACGTTGGCTCCGTTCAACCAGTCGTGTCTTGTCGGCGTGGA
>Ga0179593_1267194_pt1 | contig 19564 bp, 24 predicted proteins | sample CZODoug2_1_08_16_FD_185931 | JGI IMG/M metagenome (GOLD analysis project Ga0179593, IMG submission 185931) | Vadose zone soil fungal communities from Angelo Coast Range Reserve, California, USA - CZODoug2_1_08_16fungal (PacBio error correction) | ecosystem: Environmental > Terrestrial > Soil >...
GAAGCGGATTGAGTGGAATTCGTGTGAAAATTACCAAGCCAGCGTAAGGTTTCGGGAGCTCAATAAGTACCAATTCAAGAGGAGGACTAGGAGCAGAACACCTCATATAAAACTCCGCAATGCTGATAGAGAACCTGCTGGAGAGCGGGCGAAGAAAAAGAGTCCAGAACGAGAATTGGGGGAAAAAAGTGAGTGGTGCATCTCGTGAGTTTTCTAGGGAATAAACGGAAACCCGAAAATAGGGGAGATCAAAAGAAGGAACTGGCAGGCTGGTCGCAAAGCAGGGAGGCACTAAATACAGAGTGGTTCGTAACTCTAGACAAGCAAGACCTCTGACAATTAAAATAGTGGGGAACCTGTATCGATGAGAAGATTGGAATGGTAGGGGTGGTGGTGGGGTGGGGGGAGGAGAGCCAATCAAAAAGCGAGCGTGGGAGGGAAAAAAGCAGATCGCCGAGGAATTAGGGGGTCTTATATCGCAGCAACATCTTGTTTTGTATGGGGGTGACGGGGGGGGAGACGGGATAAGGAGGCTGAAGGTGGACGGAAAAACCGCCAGCAGTGGAAAAAAAAACAAAACAGGGGAGCGTGCAGTAGGGAGAAAGTGAGGTTGGTCGGCGAAATTTTGGGGAGCGGGGTGAGACAATTAAAATGTGGATGGAGACCCTTCGTCGGAGAAGGCTTGAGATCGCAGAAAACCACCACGCAGAGAAGATGTTCTGAAAAAGAAAAAAAACTGCGGCCAAACTACATGAAGCGAGAATAAACAAAAAAATCAGATGAAAAAAAAAACAACAATTTGAAAAAACGGAAAAAAATACCACCCACGGCCGCAAAGGAAAGGAAGAAGGGGGGTTAGAAAGCGTCCAGACCAAGAAAAAAAAGTGCAAAAAACGCAGTAAAAAAGATGGACAGAAACCAACACAAAAGGCACAAAAGGAAAAAATCTAGAATACAAGGCGAAACAGACACGCCAGTCCAAAAAAAAAAGCGATCAGAATTTTACTGAAGAAGACGGGGGGGGTCCCCAATCGCCAGCAAGCCCGTCAACAGGTAAAACCCGGGAGGGGCACCAGGTAATATTAAAAAAAAAAAAAAGGGGGGGCGCCAAATGAGATAAAAAAGGGTTGCAATTCCGAACCTGACCAAAAAGAAAAGCAAAAAAATACAGAAAAACAAGGGAATACGGTTGGAAGCCCGCAGAAACGCCGACAAGAGCGGGAACCACTCCAAAACAAATAAAACGAGCTGGGCTGCACAAAGAGAACGGCTCAAAGAAAAAGTCAAGCGGCAGAACAACGCGTTCAAAAAAGGGATAACAGGGGGGGGTCGTCGGAATAGAAAAAGGTCTGGAATGTGAATGAGGAAAGTAAAGGAAACATACGAACATGGATTTCCAAGTAATAACAGGAAACGAAATTAAAAAGGCGAAAGAGATATCAATCCGCGACAAGAAACCAAGGAACGCCCACGAGGAACCGAAGAGCCGTAGGGGAGAAAAACGGACACGGGACAAACATGACCCACTTCGCCAACGGGGAGTGCGTCAGCATCAGGTTCCAGAAAATCCTGACACGCAGGGCAGTGGTTAACACTGGACCGAAATACCTAAAAAAGGCGGGATCGCTTCGGTTAACAATACCTATGATCAGAACGGAGGGAAAAAGGTTACGGCTATCCAACGACACGACGCCAAGAAACACCGCGAAAATCCAAGTCCCGAGGGGCACTGATCAAGACAGCAACCATTCTCAACAAAGAGTGAAAAACAAAAAGGAAAAAAAAAAAATGAGGGGGTTCTGCCGTTTCAAGGTCAAACAGATTAATCATCTCCGAAAAATCGTCGCCACCATCCCAAATTCCAAACGCCCAGCGCGCTAGGAACCTAAGAGGGAATCGCCCGGGAGGGGAACTAAATGGCCAGAAACAGAAAGACCCATCTAAATCAAAAGACGCACCGCCGTAGAAGAAAAAATTCGCCCAAAGTCCCACTAAGAAGGTTGGAGAAGGCCAGAGATTGGAGGTCTGAACCGAAGAAGCCGGGAAGGAAAGAGGGGGGAATGCTGACACCTACAGCTTCAAGAATCCCTCACCCTTCGAAAGAAAGAAAAGCAGCAGACCCGACGCAGAAAAAAAACAAGGCGGAAAAAAAACCACCAAAGGAGGGACCTCTCAACCAATTCAAGAGTTGAACACGGCCAGCGACAATATTAAACAAAAGGCCGGCATTCTCCACAACCAAAGAGTAGAAGAACCAGCTATTTAATAAAAGGGCAGCGTGTGGGGGGTTTAGGGGTAATAGGAGAACAACTGCCCTCAGAAAGAAAGTTGCAGGGATGGTAAAAGGAATACTTGTCCGTCGATGACTGGTGGACCCCATACACTGTATACGGAGACCCCGGGGAGGAGTGTTCGCAAATTGGGGTTCCCAGAGGAAGACTCGTCAACTTAAAACTGGCCTCATGAGCAACGGGAAAATTTAGCACAAACAGTGTGATTCCGAAAAGATTGAAGACGAAGGAAGGGTGTAAAAGTAAAAAGGATCAAAAGCGAAAAACTGGATCGGTCTGGACTGTCTCATCTGACAGGATAAAAACTTTTGCCTATAAGATGTTCTCCAACAAGGGCGGGTAAACTCGGGAAGGGGAGAAGGGATCAAGAAAAGAAAACTGAAACTCAGTCAATCCTCACCGAGTCGTTGAAAAAAACATCAAAGCAACAACGGATTGAAAAAAGTGGGCACTCGGAGCTTAACCAAAGGGAGAGGCCGCAAAATCGCCAAAGAGGCGGGGTAAATAACGAAGAGAAGAATTCAGTAACCGGTTAACCAAAAACGCTTGGCCAAAAAGTAGAAAAGCAAAACAGTCACAGCACCGTCAACCTGGACGACGTAGGGGGACGCACCACAACGGAAGTACTATAGAGGAAAGGGTGGGAAAGGCAGCAACCGTAAAGGCTACGCTTCGATCTTCCATCTCGGAAGAGTCACGACAGTGTCGGAAAAACGAAAGCGCAAAACAATCAAAGAGAAAGGGGAAGCGACGGCCCGGAAACCGCCTTGCTAGAAAAAGGAATGAAGGGGACCTAGCAGGTAGAGGGGGAAGAAAAAGAGGTGGTCGCATGCGCAGGGAGAAAAAAAACCGCTCACGAGGCAGAACATATGTTTAACGGAGGACTATCACAGCAAACATAAAAAAAAAAAGGTAAAGAAATGCATAAAAAAAAAGGACAACAGGGAGCAAAGCTCGAATCTAAACATAGTTATCAGGAACCAACACAAGCGGAGCCAATCCGAAATATGCAGACTCCGGAGTTCGATAATCAAATGGGGCAGTCAATCGCCGCATTGAATCAGCCAAAAGAAAGGGAGGCGAGGAGCCGACCGGGTTAAGGAAAAAATGGGCAGCAATGCCGAGCTCCCAACAAACGAAATCACGGAGAACGGTATCGAATAGTGTAACGATCAAGGAGGGGTTACGTCCGCGCCCATTGGCGTGAGGGAACCAAATCAGCAGGGTTGGTTGGGTTCGACAGAGATAAGAAAAAAGATGCAAAGTGGATAAGAATTGGACTAGTGTGGTTATGGACTGAAGACGGGGTAAAAATTCCCGACAAGGAGGGGAAAACGAAAAAACATCAAGGGCTATTGAAGCCAAAAAAAGGGATAGTCTAAAGGGGAAACTTCGAAACGCCCAAAGGGGGGGCTTTAGGGCTGGTGTTTCGCCATTACGAATCACGGAGATCAAATCAAAAATATTAAAAAAAAAGGGGGGGATCACCCAGGGGGGTAGTGAAAAAAAAGAGAGATCTTCAAAAAACGGAAAGAAAAGAAGATAAAGTTCCCGAGCAAAAGACCCAGAAACTGGGGATAACAAGGGAAATATCAATCGACTTGCAATTACGTTGACGTCTCAAAGAAAAAATTACTCACCAAAAAACCGCTCAGGGGTCAGGTAACCGGAGGACAAAGATAGAAGGGGGAAACACCATAGCCTCCGAGGAAAGTCAGTTGACTGCTTGCAACCGTGAGACCTGCAAAACAACTAACCAACAGCTTAGAAGGCGATGTCGAGAGGACAAGGAGAAACCTCTGCGAAAATTAAAGAGGAGTTCGACCTGTAAATGTGAAGCGGAAAAAAGAGCCGTGAAGTAAAAAGCAACAAAATAGCAAGTAACTGAGCGCTCGGGGGGAGCCTAAGAAAGGCAAAGGGGGATAAAAAATCCGACAGCCTGGCACACTCCAAGGCGGAGACAATAGGAAATGAGATGGGGATCGAACAGCGGAGCTAGGACGAATTAATGGGGAAATACGCGGGTGGTTTGTTCAAGGAAATGAATTGGCATTGCAGAAAGCTGTGTACACAAAAGTCGTCAGGAAGATAACACAAAGTAAAGGGGAAAGCAGGGGAAATGAGAGGACCGGCCTGGTAAAACGAATTAAAATAGTTCCAAAAAAGCATGGTCATTCGACGGAAATCCAGATCGGCGGGAAAGAATTCACGAAGCAGCCAAGAAAGGGTTCCACAAGGGGGGAGGTGGAAAGTGTTAGAAGCAACAGACGCATGAGATGATCGGTGTGCGATCCGAGGGGTTTACCCAATCGTATTCCATCCGAACTAAAAAGCGTACCTGTACGTTGGACGGGGGGGAGCCAGGGGGGGGGGGGTGGTTGTCCAAAAGTTCCCAAGACGAAGATTGGAGCATCGGTGGCACAAAAAAGAAGCCGGGGAGGGGGAGTGGCGTGAAAAGTGCCGCTAAGCCCACGCCGTTGTAAAACATTGGTGCGGTTGAAAGATTACGAAGTTCCACCAGAAACTTTAAAAAAACGGCTGTGGCGAGGCCTGAACTGAGCAAAAGTGGGAAATAAAAAAAAGTGCCGGTCGCCCCGAACAGGGGAATTGCCTGAGGCAAAAAAGACATGGAGCAAAAGGGAATGCGGTGAAAGGCAAACTGGACCTTGAGTAACCGCCATTGTTGGGAGAAATCCAGAAACCTGGCGAAGGAAAAAGCGAGAGACAGAAACCAAGAAAAAGTGTGGGCGCTTCATTTCACAGGGTACACCAAAAATAACAGAAGTCACCACATGAACAAGAGGCAGAAAAATCTGGAAACCGGAAATCAGAAGCCCAGGCTTACGAGGAACGGGACAAAAAGACGACAATTAGAATGAAGAACCGGGTGCAGAAGGCAAAAAGGGATTTGGGAAACAAAAAGGTTCACTAAAAACCAACACACATGAAAAAAGAGCGAAGAAATAACATCCGAGGGCGCCAGAGGACCCATAACAAAACAACACCGGCGGAAGGAAGAAAAAAACTAGACGGGGAAGAAAAATTTTGGACACAGACGGGGACCAAAAAATGGGTGGCAGGGCAATTAGGTAGTCCGCTGGCCGGAAGACTAAGAATAGAAAACACGTAAAGTTAGGTGATGAAATCCTTATTCGTGATCGGTTGGGCTCAGGACAAACGGGAAGGGAGGGGAAAGGAGAAGGGCAGGACCATAGAGGAGGTCCGTGACCCAGGAAACAGGGTCTAAACCGAAAGCCTCGGGTTCAAGAGACTTAGCAGGAGATCGATTCAAAGTGGTGGGCCGGGCGGAGAAAGGAGCAAAGGGCGTCGCAGAGGACTCAAGTGGAGCCTAAACTATGGACCGGCAGTGAGGGTGTGGATAAACATGTAGTTACATATCAGACAGGGCGGGCGGTTTCAAGCGTCGAACCGGAGAAGAGGAGATTCCCTTGATTTCACAGGGGGACAAAACCACAAGGGGGGGGGGAATTTTTAGAGGGAAGGGTAAGGGTCAGGGCGTAGAATGGGGCGCTTTGACTATCAGGCAAGACGGTTTCTGTCTTAAGGGAGGTCAAAAAAAACTTAAGGGGCGCAAAAGAGAATTGAAAAGTATTGGGCAAAGAAGAGCCATCAAAGCCTTCTTAGGGTGAGGCAGAATAATATAAAACGGGACCAGGCGCGTGGGCTGAAGGGTGACAGCGAAACAAACGGGGGAAGAGGTCAAAAGGATATTGGGGAACACGATTAAGGTGCCTCAAAATAAAGTCATAAACGTTGACGCAGGAAGGGAGTCCAAAAGCGGGAAGAAGGGAGACTCCAGGAAAGGGGAGAAGGTAGTAAAGGGAAGAAGGGGAAGTAGCACCCTGGCAGAGGGAGGGTTCATTGCAAAGGAACAATTACCAAATTACCAGGAAAAAGACCTGAAGAAGACAGCAAGCGTTAGAGACGAACGGTGGGAACGCGCTGGAGGATGAGAAATGATGTTGAGGTACGAAGTGGACAAATCGTAGGAAGCCCAAGCGCTGTTGAGTGGGGAAAAAAAGTTAGGGGGCCATCTAAGGGGGAGGGGACGGGGGCTGCAGGCATGCCAACGAGACGCTAAGAAGATTAAAACCTTCTTTACTTACGCAGGGGGGAGGCACGGGTCACAAGGAGGCACGTAATCAAAAAGATGTGGGGTGAGGGTCTGGGAAAAACGTCGAACTCAACAGGGACCCATTCAGAAAAATTTGGGGCTCATGAGTTTGAAAACGTAAGGGATGGGCACAAGTCTCGGAACTCTGATGAACGCCTGCGAAGGGAAAGGGAGAAACAGGGCGGGGCAGGGAGGGGGAGTAGAGCAAAGGCCAGGCGGGGGGAGGACGTGGGTAGGGGGGTTGAATGGGTGCCGGTCATCCGGGATACTGTTACTTGAGGGAAGGGACTGAACGCGAAGGGGCTTGCAGTCGCAACAAAACAGAGGCAGAGGAGGGGACCGTGAGGAAGGACAGGGGGGGCGCGGTAAGTTGGGGAGATCATCCTAAAAAAAAATGGGGTGATGGATCCTTCATGTCGGAGTCAAAAACAAACCGGCTTTCGCTATGCAAAAAAAAAGAAGGAGAAACCAAAAAGGAAAAAAAATTTGTTCTGGCAGATCCGAAACCTGGAAGCCGAGAGATTATCACACTCCAAAGGAATACGAGGAAAAAAAAAAACCCAAAAAAAACCAACAGAAACAGAGAATCCACCAAACAAGAGCACAAAAAAAGAAATGAGCCAAAGTGGGGGCTGGACGAAGGTCTGTAGAAGGGAATCAAAACACAAAAAGGCAAGCAAAATAGAAACAGGAGATCAACAAAAAGGCAACCAACGACAAACAAAGCAAACGGCCACAAAAAATCGAACAAATAAGCTACCAGCCGCCGAATCGCCCAGCCGGAAAAAAAGAAGGCTCCGGTTATGATAGTGGAGACGCGTCCCCCTAGAAACAACGAAGGGCACTAAAATAATGAATTGTTCCCCAAGCGGGAACGGGGGTCCAAAAAAATATACAAAAACATATTGCCGGAGGGCCAATCCATACAATGGCAAAGAAAAAGAAGAAGGAAGGGAAGAGCGCCACAGGAGCGGGATACGTTCATGCAAAAACGCCAATGAATGAAAAAAGAATGAAAAATCAAAGCAACTGGGAGAAGACGCGAGAGAAAAAGGGCTTGGAAAAATATATAAGGTGCAGCAGCAGAAAACTCCGTTACAAAAGAGGGCTAGGACCGAGGCGAGTCGAAGAATATGAAAACATGTTGGGGGAAAAAAGGGGGGAATCTGGATGGGGTAGTGTCAAGATGCAAAGTTAAAGAGAACCTGGCCAGTGATAATTAAGCATGCTGCGATACATAAACTAACTTCTCATGATGCTTCATCAAAAATCTCGAACAACCAAAAAGGGACAGCAAAAAACGAACAAGGGAGGAGGCCCTATGGGAGGAGCCACCTAAAATCGAATCTTGACCCTCGACCCGCATCGACAAAAGCGTAAAAAAGGAAAAAGGAGCCGCACCGCGGGCAACGGGGAAAAGGAAGAAAAAAAACTATAGGAGGGGGACGCTTACGGAGGGGGGCTACCAAAGAAAAGGACGCCCCGAAAGGAGAAAGTTGGCGAAAAAGACCCCGGAAAAAGAACCATGGGAAGCTATCAAATTAAGAAAAAATATCGAACCGGTCCCGCAAACCATTCTCCCAAGAAAATCAACAAAAAAAGAAAAAGGGACCGCAAAAACCGATAAGTGGGACGGAACAGGTTCAGGAAAATCTCATACGCTCGTCGTCGAAAGGGGGCCCCCCCAATTTGACAAAGGCAACGCGACGAGAGTCTGGATACAATGAGGAAGTAGCACACACGAAAGGAGCGGATCGGGAAAAAAAAAATCTCAGACGCAAAAAAAAAAGACGCAACGAAATCGCCCATGAAAAAAAATCTTGCAACTGGACAGAGAAGGGGTTGGTCACATTCTGAACCGGGAAGGGAAAAGGAAGGAAAAACCGGAGGGGGAGGGGCGGAAAGGAGGGAAAGGTCAAACAAGACCCCGCAAAACAAGAATCACTCCCTCAAAAAAAACCCACGCCGAAGAAAAAAAGAGGGAAGCCCCAATTCCGCGCCGACGCCAAACTAAAAAAGCAAGAAAGGAGGAAAGCGCAAACATTCAAAGTCGTCCAAAAAAGAAGGCGACATCAAGCAGAAAACAGAACAACGCTAACAAAACCAAAATCGGCTGTCCCAGCTATTGGGAAGAAGAAGAAGCAGTGGGTGGGGTTATGGTAATACGGAAAAGAAAGTCATCCGGAAAAAACAGCTGACCTCAGGTGCCGTCGCTTGAAAACCCAGGAAATGGGGAAAGAGAACAGGGTTAGAGAAGGGAAACGGGGTACCAAAGGGGAAAAGCGCACCTAGGCTGGTCTCTCAAATGCCGACCTTTAGGCCCTCGAAAGACGGGGTTTCAAGGGGACGTGGGAAGAGAGAAAAGTGAAAAACTGATTCACTAGATCTAAAAAATCAGCACAACTTGAAAAAAATGACTGACTGACTGAAAGAAAACGCTTTTGACGCAGCCGCTGTTGAGAGAAAGAAGTTCGACAAAAAATGGCGGGTAAACATACCTGGAGTGTCCGCCGTTCGCCCTCTCCGGCTCATATGCAACCAGTTGCCTTGGAAGCAAAGGCAAACCGGTGATGGGTCTTACCTTAATCTGAGAGCACCCACCGTTCTTCGCTGGCGCTCAATGCAGCCGAAAAAAAGAGAGTGTTTAGGGTCAGTGCGGGAAGCGTTCGTCTCACAGGGACACAAAAACGGATGGTCCCACAGGGAGAGAAATCGTCACCTTACACCAACACAGGGGGGAAAATGGACTACTCGTAAACTCCCCACAGAGAAAAGAACACCAGATAGAGATAGGCCGGTTGTAAACATACAACGTAGCAACGGGGAAGCGGGATAAGCTCGAAAGGAAGAAGGGGGTAAAGGAACCCAGAGGGAGGACAAAAAGATCAATCTCAATGAGCTCCGTGACGACACCAGGACACTAGCCTGCTAGAAAGGCTTAGGGCCTAGAGAGAAATAGGGGAGACGGAAGAGATTGCAGGGAGAAAGGAACCACCGAAAAAGGTGACTAGTGGGGGAAAACTAATGGTGATTATGTAGAGAAATACAAGGCGGGCCCACCAAAAGCCCTGGACGGAACGTGCATCACCTAAACAGTGGGATGGGACACAGGTCATAGGAAGAGCTGAAAAATGATTGAGCACGTGAAACCGCAGCGTATGCGAATCGCAGGAAAGAAAAAACACTGGGGAATCCAGCGCAGGGGAAAAGAATGGCAAGAGACGAATTGTTCAGAACCCAGCAAGGGCCGTTACGTCAACGAGGCGGGGGGGATTCACAGGGGCGGAAGTTGTTACAACGCCCCCCCCCTGGGCCATGTACAGAGGGACACCCAGCGCGCAGTGACTCTACGCTCTGGAAAAGACAGCGCATCTCTCGTTTTCCGTCGCAAGTTAGTGAGAAAAAAGACAGCTACCTGGTCTCAGCGGTTTTCGGAATGCGAGAGAAGCCAACCTCGCAACCTGGGAGAACCTGTGGGCGAGGGGGACAGGGGATGCAAAGGGCAATAAACACCTTATGGTAAAAGAACCAAAAAGTCACGTAGTCATGGGGGAAAACCCAGTCCTCCTTCTGAACGGCACGGAATCGCAAAAAAAGAGCCCATGGGGGAGCAGTGGGCTGGACGTGAGCGTTTCCAAATGACACCGAAGATGAAAAAAGAAAAAAGCGTCCAGTATCCCAAATAGGGTATGGAGAGGAAAGAACTCTCAGAAAAAAACAAAAGGGGGTATGGAGGAAAAGAAAGTCCGACGATAAACCCACCTGGGGATCAGCAGTGGAGAAGAAAGTAGATAGAGGGGAAAAAGTGGTATAGAAACGCGAAACCAGTACATTCACCAGTGAAAAACTAAGGGGGGGAGAAGGGAAAAAGGCGCAAGGGGGGACCCGAGGAGGATGGGGGAGGCCCATAGCCGAATAGCGTAAAACAGAAAGGCTTGCCTGTCCCAGTGGAAAGTCACTGGAAACAACCTCGCCCCAAAAAGGCTTAAAGGGAGGAGGATCGGAGGGGAAAAAAATGAAAAAAACCTGCAGAAAATGGAGATGCGAAGAAGGCCCGTGAAAGGGCGAGTGAAGGATAGATTAAAATCTTATACCGAGCGCTGGAACGGAACCAAACAGGGGTGGCGACGACCGCCACAGGAAAAGAAAAAAAAGAAGGGCAAAAAGACTCGAAGACTAACCCATGCTGGCTAGGCAAGGTAGGCATGTAACGGGCTACGAACACAGTCGAGAATGAAAACAATATACATACGCGGTTGGGGTCACGATACCTAAATTCTGCAAGAAAAAGGGATCCGAATTAGCAGGAGAGCCTGACCGTCATGCTGGGCAGTATGTTGCGCCTAAGACAGGAGTCAATGGGTACGGCAAAGCGGAGGCAGGGATCGGAAAAGAAAAAGACTCTCGGAGAAAAACTGATTCCTGCGAGGCCAGCAAAACGTTCCGTGACAAAGGCGAGGTATGAGACAGGCACGGAGCACGAAGAATTATGTGGACACGCAAGGTTCACGACACGGTGAAACGCCTAGATGAAGACAGCGGGACCGAGGGAGACCGGAAAAAAAATGCAAGTCGATATCGAAAGTAGTGAGCCGTCGGGGAGAGGGGGACAAACGTCCAGTTAAGGTGTTTAGGTGACCTTAAGATCAAGGATTGGTAAAAAAGGGGGGACCAGGGGGAAAGGTGAGGACGGAAATGAACCACAGCGGAAAAAACAGTGGCAGGCTGGGCACTCTCGAAAGGGGGTTGGAAAATGCCAAGGTACGCCCATCACATGGGCAGTTGCCGTTGAGCCAAAACGAACTCGAAAAAAGGGAGAAAGGGAAACGGAACAGTTGGGTACCGCCGGGGTTTGAGAAAGCACGTTATCGAAAATCGTAGCAAAGCAGAGAGAAAATAAGTGTGGCGCTTCAGAATGAGATACGTACTACGAAGGACCGGCAAGCTGTCAATAAGCCACGGCCACCTCGGCAAAAAGAAGAGGAAACGAAATCCTAACCAACTGACGGAGGGAGGAAAGCGGGGGAACAAACTAAAGGAAAACGTTAGCATTGAACAGTGCGAGAAAGGGGGGGCTGGGGACAAGGGTCACGGAAAGGGGGGAACTTAAAAAAAACTGCAGTCGGAGTACGATGGACCTACGAGGGCGCCTAGGAAAAAAAAAAAACCGGGGCTGAAAACGGCGGAAGAAAAAAAAAGAAAGGGGGGGACGATTGGGGGGGGGAAAGGTCCGCCCACGCGTGGCAATGGAACTAGGTGACGCTCAAACTGCAAAGGGGGAAGGAGCGCTTTTACACAAGGTGGTAGGGGAGGCCAAAAAAAGGATACGGCGGCGGTGGCTCTACGCGTAAGGAAGGGAGGAAAAAAGTTTGATGGAAGAAAGAGGGCGGCTGTCACGGGCAACGCCATTAAAGAGGAAGGTGAACTCACCGGGCTTTCGCCCGGGTCAAATACCATATTGATGGCCACGTCTCTTCAGTGTGGCAGGGAGAGGGCGATCAAAAAAGGTGCAGCAGAGGCGAGATGTGCCGGGGCAGGAAGCGAAGTGGAGACGAACGCAGTTATGGAAAGAAAGCAGCGCGGAAGTGGGGAAGCGGAAAGAGACGACGAAGAGATGATGAGAAGGGATGGACGGGGGAAGGGACCAAGGTTTGCCAGAAACAAAGGTTTTTGAACCGGTTTGGGGGCGGGCGCAAGTTTTCCTTGGGAGAAGTGAAAGGCGGCAAAAGAGAACGTATGGCGATTAGGATAGGCGAGGACAGGGTAAAAAGGAGTACGGGAAAAACCGGGCAAGGACGGCAGTCATAGTATTGGACGCAGGCCGAACCGGGGGATAACCTTCTTATGTTGAGGTCCGTATCCAAATTGCAGCGCGAGCCTGCAGAAAAAACGCAATGGGGAAGAGCGAAGGTTGCCAAAAGTCAAACAGGAACTTGGACTAATCGGCGAATACTGTTGCCAAGTCGAACGCGGCTTTGCGAGCTGGACGCCATTCATGAGATTTAGGAACGGGGAAATCGAGAATAAGGGGGTACAAGAGGCACAATGCCCGCGTCGGAGTGAAATGGCAAATTAAGCAAGACCAAGGTACAGATTCGAAGGCATGAAGAAGAGAAAAAACCGCCGAGGGAGAGACTCGTGGTAACAGGGGAAGGAAGGGGCGCAAAAAACCGAGGATATTTTTCCACAGGAGGGAATCCGCGTAAGCGTAGAAACAGCCTCAGCGTTTGATGGGGAAATGGGGAGGTCCAAGAAAAAGAGAGGAGGAGTTGAGAAGGGCAGGCCAAGACCGCCTAATGTCCACAAGGAAAGGATGTAACTGAAGGGTGATGCAAGGGGCAACTTGCTGCAACGGAAGCATAGGGTGGTTTCTGTCTATGCGACAAAGGTAAAACAACTGGACACTTAAAGTATGGTGGGGTTTAGACGGTTGACGACGTAAAGGGGGAATGGGGAAAGGAACGGAAGCATGCAAAAAGACTGAGTCCAGGGGCCGCCACGGGGGGCGCGCGATACGCAGGGGGCGAGGTTCTGAGGTATTTACAGCGCGAGCGATTTGTTGGGGAGGTTGCAGAAACCTGGGAGAAATGGTAGTAGGATTCTGAAGGGGGACAGAAGCGCAGAGGAAAAAAACAAACATGGGAGGCAGGGAGACTGGGCGAAAACGGTGGATTTACACTGGGGCGCTTTGGGAAAGGAACGGATGAAAAAAAAAGGGGGATCCTTCATGTCGTCGAGGCTTTGAGAAATCTCTCAAATCAACAACAAAAGGGGAGGGAGATGGGTCTGCAAGAAAAAATAACGACATGAAGGAGAAAATCAACACCGCATAGAGGAGTCTGAAAATCCCCCGCTCCAAAAGGGTCACCAAGCAAAACCAAAAGAAAAACAAAAAACGCCCAGATGCCACGACAAAAGTTGGGGAATACAGAAACAGGGAAAAATCCGCGAACAGGGAGGAAGAACACAGGGAAAGAAGGAAATAACACAAGTGACACCCACACTACAAAAAGGAACCACGTCAGGCAAAAACGCAAATCGATATAAAAGAATTCCCAGCACGCAAGATATCGCCCACAACTCTCTAAAACACGCAGGACGCAAGGGGGAATGCATGATTGACGATAAACGGCCCATAGAAAAACGAAGCAACAGGTAGAACAACCAAATCTTTGAAAGTGTGAGAGTATGGAAAGTCTGCCAAAGATACAAACCACATATTTGGAAGTTACGGTCATCCATGAAACAAGAGCGAAGTAAAGAAGGATAGGAAAAAAAGGGAGAGAAGGGGAAGACCCGGAGAAACCAAGGACCATGAAGGGGAAAAAAAACCAAAAATTGAAAAATAAAGAAAGGCGACAAGAATCTCTCTGGCTTCGAAAAGAAATATCAAAGGGAAAGAAAAAAAGCCGATGTAAACCAACCCTTATGGGCTCGACCAGAGGCTTGTCAAGTCGCGAAAGAGGCAATGAATCTGGTAATGTGGGGTAAAGGGAAAGAGCACGCTTGGGGGAAGGGAATTTTCCATACTCAATGGAGAGAAAAAAAAATAAGAAAGCAGAAAAAAGAGGGAGGAAAATCATAAGTCTACAACAGACAGGTGGACCGACCACGCAAGAAAGCCGTAATGGCCACGTGAAAGAGGAAAATTTCAAACACAAACCCGCTCAGGAAAAACCGGGAAGGAAGAGAGTACAAAAGCCTCCGCAACGGAACGAGTTCAATCAAGGGCTCCGGAAAAAAAGCTAAGGCGCTCACGCAGACGGCTTTAAAAAACCAAATAATGACAAACGGACCAGGTGGGGCGAAGACAAGTACAGACGCCACGACCAATACAAGAAGGAAAGGGCCTAAGGAAGGAAAAGAAAGGTCAAGCACACCAGAGAAGACAATAAATCAACGGCGTCAAGAAGAAAACTGGCCCGCAAAACCAAAAGGGTGGTTCGAACAGGAAAAAAAATAGAATAAAGACTGAAGAGAATCCGAGAAACTCAAAGGAACGCGCAAGCGTCCGCAGTATGGTACAGCAGAAAAGGAAGGGGAAACCCGCAAGGGCCAGCCAGCAAGCGTCCAACAGACCGCACTCAGGATCACGGGGGGGCCAAAGCCGTCCGAATTCGTACCGCACAGGCCCCACACTGAGATCTGTCAGAAGGTAAGGCTGACCGGAAGAGCCCGGGGGCAAGGTTTCCAGGGAGGGAAAAAGGACGAATAACTCTTCGTCATCCCCACCCGCCGCACAACGCCCTTGCCCACTTAAATCCGAAAAAGGCAAGAAGGGACCACCAATCCCGCACCCAAGCAAGACAAAATAAACCTCCACAGAGTTGCCCGAGCCCCCAAAATCATCATCCAGAAGAATAAAGCGCAGGGACCACACCGGACCCTACTCTCTTCCACCCCCAAATCGGTCAGTCCCAATAGTTGGGAAAGAGGGAAAGGCCAAAGTTGGTGGTGGTGAGTGGGAATAGCAACCCAAAAAAGCTGTCCATCCGTACAGAAAAGCGGTTCATGGGGAAAAGGGGAAAGCTTGGTCCGTCGCAGTGAAACTTTGAAGAAAAAAGGAAAGGTATATGCGCACAGTCAAGTCAAGGAGACCCGGTTGGGGTTCCAATCCTGGAACCTCGCAAATTCTTGGAAAAAAACAGTGTGGGAAGGACCCTAGGGGGCCCCGGAAAGAGAGGCCTATTCAAGGGGAAAGGGGTCCGAAGGAAGGAGAAAAGAGGCACTGAGACGTACTCTGCAAACTTCTGGAGGAGTCTGCCTGATCTCTCGCGGGAAAACGCGAGAAAGTGGGGTAGAGGGGATTCTCCAACAATCCGGGTAAAAAAAGAAGGTAAGGAAGGCCGGGAGAAACTCTCCGGCTCCATCGCCCGCGTGCGTTGGCCGAAATCAAAGCAATGGGTTGGCGACCTGGGACTCATGAAAAAGTAAAAAAGGGGGACGGCTCTAATGAAGCCTACAACCATCGAGGGGTGTTTAAAAAAACGGGGGCTGGCGAAAGCGTCGAGCACCGGAAAAACACAAAAAGTTCCCACTGCGTGATCAGGAAGAAATTCACAAAAGCAACAGGACGTAATCGGGGAAACACAAACGCCAATAGGTTCAAGAATAGGCTGGCAACGTGGGAACGGGCAAACAGACAAAGGCCGACGCTGGCGTCTAAAGAACAAAGACCGGTCAAAGGAAAAAGAGTCCGAAAAGAGAACCCTGATACCCCCCCCCCCCCCACCTCCTGCCCGGGAAAGAAAGGGATAGGACACTTGGGGATTATCAGGAAGGAATGTCCAGAAAGAGAGGTTTGGAAGAAAAGACACGCATCAGCGGAAACGGGGATGGAAAGGTTAACGTAGGCGTCAACATGACCAAAAGGCTGTGCCCAGAAGTACAAGAGCGCCACGACAAGGGGATGGAGCAAAAAAAGTCTAGGACTAAGCAAAGCCAAGGAGGTATCCAGGCCCACCAAAAGGACAGGAATCCCATACAGCAGACTACGCAAAGGTCGAAGACAGCGCCAGTTGGGAAAGGGTCCTATCGCCTAAGTGCATCACCCAAAGGAGGGGAGGAACGGGAGAGGCGATTTGGGGGAAACGACAATGTTCCGCTGCCAGAGCCAAAAAAAACAGGAAGGAAGGGGGATCGCGAATGTGGAGGAGATCATATGCGTTTCCGGGGAGACTAAAGTTAAAAAGAAAAGAAGCCTCCTTCCTCATAAGGTTTTTAAAGAGAGAGGATCCGAAATCGCAGGGGCTAAGCAAGGGGAGTGTTAAGGGAAGAAACGAAAGGTTTCATCCAAAGATTGAAACAAACACTTCACTGCTATTGGATACACATCAGAAAGAGGAAAAGTAATTAGTAGCACCCCGCAGCAAGCTGTCTCAGGGTGCTGTGCGGGGTTTGCGCGGTAAAACTTAAAACTGAGAGAAGAGATACGTGATTCGCCACCGGGGCCCCCGGGACTGTTTAAATGTCTCCCGAAGGAGAGATCAAAAAAAAAACCGTGATGAGTGGGGAAGAAGGATCAGTTCCACTTGAAGAACCAGAACATTATCAAAAAAAGGGGGAAATATACCGGCTTTCCATCACTGGTGAAACGGCGACATGACAAGCACCAAAAAAGAGAGGACTAGGGAAAGGGTCGCCGTTAAAAGCTTCTGTGGGGATGAACAGAAAAATAAGAAATGAAGGTGCTGGTTTCGGGAGCTGAGCTCCCGTAAGTCAAAGGCAACCACCTAGGGGGGGGACAAAGCTTAGCCAGTACGATGAGGAGAGAGGAGAAAAAAAAACCCTGCGAGAAGGAGATCTTTCAGGGGGAAACAAGTGGGGCGCGAACAATGATACATTAACATTCGCGATCCGACAATACGTGCGAGCGACGTTGCCTACTGCAGCGACAGTGGAGAGAAGAACGAAGAAAGAAAGAAGACCACCACCACAGAGATGAGGCCAGGAGGCGATAGGGAACAGTGAAAACGCGATGTATCGAACAAGGTATCCGAAAGGTATTGCAAGACGCGTGTTGGGTCAACAGAAACCCTCATGGTGCTCAAAGAGAGGGAAACTTGGGGGAGCAATCAATGGGAAAGATGCACGTCCGTTACAGAATGGAACAGCCTGTGGTATGGAGGGCAAACATTTTTAAAACAAAAGACAAAAATCAAACAAGAGGAGAGTGATAGGCGCCGGGAAAAAATCTTTCGGCACTATTCCCTCGAGGCCGCAAAACACGGTTCGACAAGCAAATGGTACCGATAAAAGGAAAATCTCATTTAGAAAAAGGACGTGTGGGACTGCCGGAAGAAAACGGTCTAAAAGAAGGAAGAGATCTACAGCGTAGCAATTGTACGGTGAAGCCCAACGTGCCTATCGAGGCTACAATCTGGGAAGCACTTCGAAATTTACAACCGATACTCGAAACGGGGGTGCATTAGGTGAACGCTGAATAATGCACGAGGAAGCCGTTGTGCAGTTAAACGGGAACGAACTCCGCCAGAATTGAAACACCGCGCTGGGCAGGATGCGGAGAGGCAAAACCGTGGGTAAGCTCAGTGCCCTCGCCCAAGAGAGGGCAGTTATGCCAAACTCAAAAAAAACTCAAGTGAGCATGGGATGCCGAGTGAGACGGCGGAAACGGAAACGAGGGTGGGGACCGACATTGTTGGAGAAGAAACAGGATACAAAAAGAGAGGCAAGGAGGAGAAGAAAAGAACCAACGAAGAATGTAACGCGACATGATCATGTGAAGAGGCTAAAAAAACCCGTCAAGATTCGAAAAAAGAAGAAAGAGGGCCTAAGGAAGGAATCCTGAAGAACACAACTTTACGGGCGAGGATGAAAGTCGGGGTAACAAACTGAGGCGGATGCACATTGAAAGGCGAAGTCAAGACGTATGGGGGTACAAGTAAAGCCGGACCAGATGCAGTCCCAAGGAACAAACTTCGTAAGGAAGGGGAACCAAGAAGAAGGCGAAGAAGGGAAAACATTAAAAACACAAACAAGGAAAAAAGACAACATCAATTGGGGGAAGACGATTTTGGGAAAAGAAAGGAAGGCAACAAGGGGGCATGGCAGGAGTTCAGACTGCAAACTTGACAAGGGAGGAAGGAAAACGTAGAAGGGTGTGATGGGGCGTACGCGCTTATGAGGGAAAGCAGCGTCCGGCAGGAAGAGGTGAGGATTGGGGTATGACGAAAAGAGTCACCGTCAAACCAGGAAAACGGAATAACTGGAATTTCACGGCCCCGGTGACAAAGAAATCATTTAGAGGCAGGAGGGAAAGATCTGCAAGAGGGGTTCGGGCGAGGTAGAAGTCGGCGACGGGTGCTTACAAGAGGATGAGGAAGGGCAATGGGAAAAAAGGACGAACGCTGGGGACAGCATTTAGGTTCCAGAAGAGAAAACGAGGGCAACGCAGAGTGAAGAAAACGAAAAAGGGAAGATGATGAAGCCTTGAAGTTCGACTTAACAGGGTGTTTCAAAAGAAACACCTCTTGGTTGGGGGGACTGTGGGGGGTAACTGGGTACGAAACGGGATTTCCATTGGCAATAAGTGGGGAGGACCCTTGGCAGAGGCAGGCCTAAAAACTGTATAGCGATTTTCTGAAGGGGGGTCGAAGTTTCCGAACGAGGACTGGGAGGCAAACAGTCGCCGTCGGCCAAACAAGTTGGCGAACCAAAGCGGGATCACCCTGAGAAAAAGTGGTCTGTTAGGAGACGGAATAAACTGGGACCCGGCGCGGGAGCTGCCGTGACGAAGTCGGAAGCAGCCGGTGAGAGCGGACGAGGGGCCAAGGGTCCAGATGTGAAAGGGGCCTAAAATAAAAACGTGGAAAAAAGGCCAACAGGCGCTTGTGCAGATGAGGGAACCCATTCCAGGAGAAGATTGTAATTCTGGGAAGCAGAGGGAGGAGGGAATAGACCCTGGAAAGAGGACGTCAGTGGAAATTAACTAAGGGACCAATACAAGGAAGCACAGTCTTCCAGAAAAAGAAAGAAAGCCTAGGGAATAGAAAGACCGGGGTAACGCGCGTTGGATGATTGCCGCGGAACTGCTGAGCAATTTTCAGGACGAAGAACGAGTGGAGATCGTCGAAACGCTTTGATTAGGTTACATTTGGAGTTGTGACAAAGAGAAAGCTCGGGTGAGAGACGGGCAAGGAAAGTAGTCCGCTCCGGGGGCGCGATGCCCGGCCATTGACTGACGGGGAGGGCCGCGGGTGGATGCACGTAATGAGAAAGGTGTCGATAGCATGTGGGGCGACCGTCGAAGACTACCTGGAAGAAGAGTTGGGGGCGAAGGTTGAAGGAGGGCTGGCGATGGGGACGCACGGAAAGAGTCACATGCATTCCACAAACGCATGGGAAAAAAGAGGGGCGGAAAAACGAAAGCTGGGAGCTATTGGGAGTAGAAAAAAGGAAGGGTGAGACGTTTCTTTGTGTGGGGGGGGGTGCAAGTGGGGGACAAAGGGGATACAGGGCTGCTGAATTTGCGGACGGGACGACCGACCGGCGGCTTCGTCAAAAAAGGATTCATGCTGGAGACCTGGTTGAGGTATTCGGAAGTTGTGAAAGTTGTGAGATGGGGAGAGAAAGCGGTGGAGATATCCGAGGGACAAAGGGAGTCGAAAGAGGCAGAAAA
>Ga0179593_1313969_pt1 | contig 19564 bp, 14 predicted proteins | sample CZODoug2_1_08_16_FD_185931 | JGI IMG/M metagenome (GOLD analysis project Ga0179593, IMG submission 185931) | Vadose zone soil fungal communities from Angelo Coast Range Reserve, California, USA - CZODoug2_1_08_16fungal (PacBio error correction) | ecosystem: Environmental > Terrestrial > Soil >...
CACAGTCAGTGTTTTAAGAACGCCCGTCGCGACGAAATGATGCAGGTGTTCTGAGTGCCAGGAATAATCGACGGGGGGCGGCTTCGTTGTAGGATACAGTCGGGTATTAAGGAAAATAGCTCCCTGAAGTATAAGTAAATGGCTGATGTTAGTACGCATCCGAGGGGGGGACTGTCGGGCTGCAAAGTCACTTGAATTTCGAATCCGATTGCGGGGTAGTTCTCTCGTAGACCGAGCGAGCCAGGTACTGATTGACAGGGGTTGCTCAGAGTGGAAACTCAACGTCGGCCAAGAGCGGCGAAAGATATCCCACTCATAGGATTTACATCAAGGAGACCTTTCTCACGGAAACAAACCCAATGGGGGTGACGCAAGGGGGGGGGGGGCTGCGGGTGTCTCTGGGGAAATGGTGCCCGGACGGTCGAAAAGCCGCGCCGTGACCATCGCGACGTGAAACATTACGTTCCAAAACAAAAATAGCGGTCTGCAAAAAACAAAGCTGGGGTGAGATGCGAACACGCCGTCAACGCAACAGACGTGGACGGCCGGAACAGGGCCAAAAGGGAATACCAAAAAAATTGGGAAATTAGTTAACGCGACAACGCTGGATGCGATCAAATGTGGCGATCGTCGTATATATCCTATCTTTTTGTGATTAGGGAAGACATTTAGTGAAACAAAAAAAGTATCGAAAATTGAGGGGAAATTCAGGGAAAATTGAAAGTGATGGTGGCGGGAGGGGAAGGAAGGGGAAAAGCCCCAACGCTAAAGAAACGCTAGAAGGACTTGGGATGTCATGAAAAAAGAGTAAGTCTCGAAGGCCAGGACCTGTAAGACTCCAGCGCTGGGCTAGTTACTCACTGTGGAAAAACAATAAACACCAAGGTCATCCGCCTCAGCGGACGGACGTTCGCTAATTAATATTTATAAACCGGACGGGAACAAAAGAACACACAAGCGCCGCGTTCAGGCCGTGCACCATCCTCTTCCAGCCGGAGAGGAATTGGGTGTGCTGCGCTTTTAACGTGAAAATAAAAGAATGGGCGTGACCAACCCGGGGCGGGTTTAAGGGTACGACCGAAACAGCTTCCAGGAACAATCAAAAACTGTGATTGGGGGTTTCGGGATGAAAACTTGTCAGCAACAACAAGAACCGGGGGCCAGACCAAAAAGCTGAGTTTAGCTCTCGCGCCGGGCCGAAAAAACACAATAAACCGAAGAACAGATAGAAATTCAGGGGCGGTCTGCTTTACAGACGAGGGCATTTAAATCAGTAAGAAAAACAGAATCGAGCGCGGGACCAAGGGAAACTGCGTACGGGGGGAAGGAACTAGGCACCCGAGTGAACAAGGTCCGGGGGGTACGGAGATGCTCTCGACAGCTCTCTCAGAAAAGCTGGAGAGGGCGTTTGGGAACTCAGGATTATATTGGTGAAGTGAATCCCCTAAGAAAGGGAGAGGGGGCGTCTACCAATACTGTCTTAAAAAAAGGGGGAGTGGGGATCTGAAGGCCCGTGAAATAGGAAGCATGAAAACGCTCGTCGGTTGGAGTGCAACAACTTTCTCTGGGAAAAAGACGATCAAGGAGGAAGCCGAGGTCGAAAAAAAAACTCTCAACGATTTTACCACTGTAAATGTTACATGGGGGGGGGGGGGGAAGTGACAACTCCAGAAAATAAAACAAGGGGAGGGAATCCTTGATGTAACTGTGGAGCTTCGATTGGTCGTCAGGTTGGTTGCGGAGCAAAGTGTTCAGGAGAGGGGACGGGGATACTGTCCGGAAAAAGAGCCCTTTCAGACGAGTGGTTTTCGGGAAAAAGTGTTGGGTGGTGGGCGACTCAACTGAAACGGGCCACTGCAGGAAACTCAAACGCTGTGGAAAAAGTTGATCCAAAATAGTCCTTCGTCGGGGGACAGAGGGCGGACTCATCGGCCTCGTATGAAATCAAGTCTTCGACATAGGACGGAGGTAAACAAACTGCATTGGACGGGAAAGAGGAAGGCAAGCCCTGGGAAACCTCGAAAAGTGGGCAACATCAATCCTAGGGGAGGTGGCTTAACAGAACTCGGTAATATCCCAGTGTTTTGATGTTCCAGGGGGAACAGTGCATGGACAATACGGGAAGCGACGATCCGATAGGTAGTCCCCAGCGAGTAAATGGTATCATGAAGAGCAAAAAGAAGGGGTACTCTCAGCAAGAGGAATGGTCAAAGAAGCATCACTTAAAGGCAAAACTTGGACACCACGGTGGCCGGTGAGGGGGAAAAAACGAGGGGCGTTATAAAAAGATGAAAGGGCACACCAATCCGGAAGGGGGATGTCGTAGAGGAGGTATAGGAGAAGGGGGGGGGGAAGCATTGTTTGGTGTGAAGGATGCTGGGTAACGAGAGGCGAAAGAAAGCCAACTCAATTTAATCTGGGACGTCAGTAAAGAAAGTTCCTTAAGGAGGCGAACTAGAAGAAGGGAGGAGATCACTGTTATGGGGACATCAGAAGGAAAAAAAAACGTTCACATCTAATGACACTTCGTTTTGCGTGTGAACAGATGTCACGGCAATTTTCAAAAAAAGACTCAGTTGTCTATCGCAACTGTTAAAATCTACGGATCAACTGAACTCAGGTAGGAATTCCCATCAGATGGTGGAATAATACGTTGTGACCTTCCCATATGTACTCAAAATTTTTAGGGATATCCTCTCACCAACTAGAGAAAGATATTCAATCACCACGGGGGCATGACAAAAGTCCGGTAATTGAAAAAAGAATCACGTAGAAATTACGCTGGAAAGGTGACCTCCAAGGAAGGGCAATATGGTCTCTTCCATATATGAGACAAACTGGGAGGAACCAAAAAAAAATTAAAAAGTCACCCGAATCACCTTCAGTGTCAAGCCATTTTTATCTATCGACAACAATATAACAAAGGGGGGGGGGGTGGGGAAACAACAAGTTGGCTCGGTAAGGGGAAGCGGACGCGTGAAAACTTAAAGGAAACAGGCTCAAAAACGGCGAAGGAGAGAACAGATAACTTTGGTCGCACCTGGAGCGAACCAAACGGTAGAACCTAAAAAACAACGAGGGCCGAAAGAATATAACAAGAGAATTCATTTAAAGCCGAAATGGGGGCGGAAAGAATGTGGGGGGAGAAAAAGTCGCCTTTCAAACAGCACCGATGAAGGTGGACTGGGGGCCGGAAAAGACTATTAGTATGAAGTCCAGAGGAAAACACAGCTCTGAGGGGCGAGGAGTGTCTCAAAGTATCAAGATCGGCGGAATGGGTTAAGGTCGGGGGAAAGCAATGTAACAGGGAAACAAATGATGTCCGAAGTTTGACAAAAGGGAGAAAAAATGCTAACCTTCAGCCGAGCTGGGTGCTGGCTTTGGCAACCAACACAAGGGATTTTTCCGTGATAAATGAAAACCGAGGACAAAAAGACATCCAACCCTACACCCGGCGGAAAGAATTTGGTGGGAACGCAAACAAAACGCGATTAGGATAACCGGCAAAAGGGGTTTGAAAAATCACACATGGTGAAAAACCAAAAACGCCGGAACAGTTATTGAACCGAACGCAACCGGTGAAAGACCCACCACAATGCCAAACTGCGCGCCCGCCGAAGAACCAACCGGACGGAAACAACATGAGTAAAAGCCCGAAAAAAAGTGGTCAAAAGAGGGCCCGCCGCCCAATGGGAAAAATGGGGCGAGGGGTTCAGTTCACAGAAAAGCGGGAAGGAAAAGGTGCGGCTAGATTTGGCAGCTACCGGCTAGAAGGAAAAAAGTGGGAGAAGAACAAATAGAAAAAGCGGCGCTGATGCTGACGCGTAAACGGACGTCAAATGCAAAGGGTAAATAATGAACAACAGAATTGTGGACGACGAAAAAGCAACAAGAGTGGCACTTAAAAAAAAAAAAATCACTTAAGGTCGTAGGACGAAGCCAGCTGCGCGACGCGAGCTGGAAATAATCAAGAATAGGCACGGCCTCGAGCGAGATAGTTCAACGTAAACAGGAAACCAGGGACCCGCTAGAGAAGAATGGTCCTGGCACTGGGCAAGACTGAAGCAGCAACCGCTCCAAAAAGGGAGAGGTCAAATTTTGGAAGAAAAAGAAGAAATGGTCAGGAAAAAGAGGGAACGTGCTCTAAAAGGATACCGAAAAAATAATGGACCGACAAAGGAATTTGAGTGTTCGAGGGACGGCTACAACCCGCCAAAAGGGGGATGCTGGAAAAATACGGGCGCAGCCGAACCGCACGCATTAGGGGGAGGAGGGGGAACGGGGCAACCTGACGAGAAGGGCGCTGTGTGGAGAAATCGGGGGACTACATGTCCGGACTAACTCAAGCGACAGAAACCTTAAGTGGTCTAGGAAAAATCACAACGGGGAAAACAGGGGAAGACTAATGAAACCGCTTAGGTGTGACAAGGATACCGCGACTTGAACTAAGAAAAACCATCAACAGGAAGACCTAAAGGTGGGAAAGGCGGGACAGAATGAAAAAGAAGAAACACTGTACTGGACGGGTAGGGGCACATTTAAGAGGGCAATTGGAGTAGGGGAACTTCTATACCAAAAAAAAAACTAGGAAGAGAGCACCGTAGTGAAAGGACGGACGTCGTAATAAAATGTGGGGATGCTGAAAAGCGAGACAGAAACCACGAGGGGTGTGATCGGCGCGGGAAAAACCGAGTCGCGACGCAGGTCTTGCGGTTGTGGAAAAAAAGGCGGATCTGAAAAGCGATCTGAACAGAAGGGAAAAAAAAAAAAAAAAAAAGGAAAAAGTACCAAAGAAACATAACGCGCCCGGTGAATACGGGATGACGGCGGTAAAAAAAAAAGTATACAATGCGGTAAAACGCCAAAGGATTATCCTGGGAGGCAAAGAAACGAGGCCGAAATGGAAAAGTAACTCAAAAACCCTTAAAATGGGAGAAAAAAGAAAGCTAAAGAAACCAGAGCGGTATCGGATGGTAAAATCAGACAGGGAAACCACGAGGCAAAGAAAAGTATATAAGAATATTCGGGATGATGAGGCCTATGTTAAAAAAAGGTCTCCAATGACCAAATGAAGCAGTATTATCGTCGCGGAAAGGGGGCGGGTACGGGAAGAGAAGGGAGGGTGCGATCTCTACACACAACGGAGGGAGAGAGATCAATAGTTTGGAAAACACCGAGCGACCTGTGAGAAGGGGAGGTCTGCGTCCAGAGATTAATAATCGGGCGACGCTTTGGTATGTGGGGGGGCGGAAAAATAACAAGGGGAACTAGTAAGAAGAAAGTGACAGTATGTAGTTTCTTCAACGAATTCTTTGGGGGGGGGGGGACAGGACTGGTCATACAGTTATGGTTAAAAGTGTCTTCCTCAGGGTTAGAACACCATCCCCTCAAGGGGGGGGACGCGAGGTGTCAACGCGGGCCCATCAGCGACCCCAGATAACAAAATCGGAAGGGGCCGGGGGCAATGAGGGAATAAAGCCGCAACACCCGTCAAAAATCCGCCGAGTTTTAAAACAAGGTCTCCCTTGTCCGCCGCAAAAAAAACCAAAAAAAGAGTGGGGTTACCGAAAAAGAAAAACATCCGGGTAAAAAAAAAGCAAGACTGCTAGTCTCGACTCTCGCAAAGAGACAATGATGGGTTACGCTGAAGAAAAAGACACCCCTCAACATCAGGGACGATGGGTCGGTCTCGGGACCGGCCACAAATCAAACACATCAGGAGGACGGACATTAAGGGGGGGTTCATGCGCAAACGAGAAGAATTCGGACTATCGTTTTTAATTCTGGAGGAAGGAGGACCCAGAAAAGTAACCATTTTAAATGAGGGTAAATGATACCGGTTGGCAAAAACTGAGAAGGGATTTACCTGGACCAGTCCAAAAGGCCCCCCAAGGTCACGGAATGCGAGACTTTATGCGGAAAGAAAGGAGCGGGCGGGGGAAGGGGGCGCACTAGAGTGCGTTATGTAGTGAAAGTTTTAACCTGGGGTCAGACTGCTACCCACAGGCTCAGGCTAATGACGTAGGGGGACAACGGAAAGAGTAGCAAAGGATCGCCCCGGGAAGGGGGGGGACCGTGAAAAGAAAACAAATCTGTGGTATGGTGTGCTTAAAGGAAACGGCGAAACAAAGTGAGAAAAAGGCGGGGGGTGAAGCCAACGCAAGGAAAGGGCAAGGGTTTGTTAAGGGAATCCAAGACGAGCAAGGTCAATTCAGGGCCGCTTCAGAAAGGTGAGTCGGGAAACTACAAGAAAATAAAAAACCGAAGATAGCTCAGGGCAAGGGGATGCGTCAAAAATAGCTCTTGGACAGAACCACTCTGACGTGAGCACGAGGTCCTGGAGGGTTATGACGTAAGTGAAATCGAAAATATGGAAACAGGTAAGCGAGATTCTAAAACTAACGAGGTCGAGGAAGCTAATATTGTGAAAATTAGTGACGTAAGTTCAGCAAACTCCATTGCAGTTTCGGGACGAAAGGAGGGGGGGGGTGAACAAGATTGTTCGAATTTGTGAAAGTTGACCAGAAATGAGGAAGCAGACAGAAGGGCGTACGTGGGTAAAACCTAGGGGGGAGACAATAGCAGGAAACACTGCAACATGAAGCCATGGGACCATCCGGGAAAGGGGTTCGGTAAAGGTTGAGGTGAACAAACAGATGGTGTTACTCGCAGGCGAGGGGGAGCAGTGAATGCATTGTATATGTCGGCAGGTTTGTAGGCGGCTGCGGCACGGAAAGGCTTCTTGGGGGGGGGGGGGATCAGTGGCCGGAAGCAAATCATGATCCGAAGGTCGGGGGCGTGTTTCGACATCTTGAAAAGGAAAATGCAGGATCTACGACTGAGCCCGGGTGGGTGATCCAAAAAAAAGAAACCACTAAAATGTTCCGTGGAATAGTGGAAACCAGAATTAAAAATCAGGTGTAGTTGCTCTCAAGTGAGGAAAGGATGTAAATACTAGGCGGGAAGACAGCAAACGACCAGGGGGGCAAAAAAAAAAAGTCCAGGGATTTGGCCAGCATGAAGGACAGGCTCCATACCGGGGGACCCATTGGTTTGCATGGTTAACCCTGCTTGGAAAGTGAAACAGGACGCCGATCGGCTCTTGGAAAACCCAACGAAATAGAAGCCTGAAATCTGGATGCCTTAACCGAAAAGCCGGTCCTTGGACAGAAACAAGAAACGGACATCAACACCTTCGGTAGTCAGGGAAAGGGTGGCGGTGAGTCCCCATCACGGGACAAGGTCGCACTTGGGTGAGTTATAACTGAAGGATGGAAAGGGGGAATAAAGCAGGGTGGCATGATTGTTTGGGGGGGAAAGGTCAAGGTGGGTAATCGGACAGGTCATAAGAACAAATTCATTGACCGAGCCTTGGGGGTTGTTAAAAGAAAAAGACTAGCACTGGAGAGAAGGAAGTCTGCTTAAACTTGGGACTAAGGTCACTCTCAAAACTAACCCGTGCAGGGCTACACTGCGTTGATTTGCAGGAACCTCGAGCGGATGGTCAAAGTGGGGCGGACCAGCTGGCCAAAATAAGGAAAAGGGGGAAAAATCGGGGGGAGGGCATAAGCCTGATGATTTAACGGATTTTGGCCTGACTAAGGGTGATGGAACTAAAAAACACGGAGAGGAAGAGAGGGAAGATCGACTTTCGAAACACAAATGATCCGAAGTAGGAAAAAAACCGGATGAGACTAACGAATTTTACGAAAGAGGTTCAGGAGTGGACCGTGAGAAAAAGCAAACGCGAAACAGAAGAATGACAAAAGCGTCCTAACGGAAGAGGGAGAGCCAGGGAAGATAACGATGCGTACAACAACATACCCAATGGCCCCGAAGAAGTTTAGATCAAAGGAGACTGAGCTAACAGGGCAAAAAAGCTCAAGAGAGCTTAATTCGCAAAGGGAGGCACCAAGGGACCTTCACCACAAATCTATAAACAAGGCACGATAAAAGGCCAGGACCCTGGGTGAAAAGGATTATGGGGGCTAAAACCTAGCCCTCGCACCGGCAATCTACAGGAAACAAGGAGGGAAGGGTAACGGGAAAAGAAGGGGTGTAAGGTAGAAAAGGCGCAAAGTATATGGGAAGGGGCTAAGGGTCGGGCGGAAGGGGAAAAAAAAGTCCGAGTGAGAAATGGACGACAATAACACGAGATTACCGGTGAAAAGGAAGGAGTGTGCATGGAACAAACAAAAAAGGGCTTGGCGCGGTTACAAAGATTGGGATTTATCCGACGAAGCAACAACGAGGCCGTAACCCGAAAACTCCCACCGACGAGAGAACGAGTTAAGAAACGCAGGGCCGAGAGGCCCCTTCCAGGTAGGGAGGTGGCACAAAAACCAAAGACGCCGAGAACGTACCGGAAGATCAAAAAAAGGCCAAAACAGCCGGGGGGGAAAACCAAACGATACGAAATTAGCAGCGTAAAAGGACTAAAAAAAAAAAACAAAACATGTGGAAGGTAGCACAGGCAAGGTAAAATCGGATAGACTGAACGGAAAAACTTTGGCGAAGTGATGGCAGCAGGGTTAACTATTCAGAACATTGGAAGGCCACCGACGCCCAGCGCGCGATGCTGAACGCTGAAAAAAACAGGGGGGGGAGGTGTGGGTGGGGGGGGGGGGGGGGGGGAGGGGGGGGTGCAGGGAAAAAAGAGGGGGGGGAAAAACACAGAAGGGCAAGCCGAACAGCTGCAAAGCAGGTGCAGAAATTAAAATCACGAAAAAAAGGCGGGCAAAAGAGGAAGGCTGAGTCGGAGGCTAGAGATCAGCACACAAACGCCTCCGGGGCACTCGGGGACTTCAACATCATGTGAACGCCAAGAAAAGGCTGCGCAACGGCGATAAGCCCTGGGAACGTCCAAGAACTGAAGCCTATCCAAGACAGAGAGTACGTAAGTTCCAACTCAGCGGAAAAAGACAGAATCAAAAACGGGAGTGTAACGAATTGGTGCTACTGACTAGCTAGCACCTTTAACAGCACAGCTGTTAGGGAGAAAAAGAGCTAGAAAAAAAGCCTGGCCAGGGAAACAACGCTTGTAGTTACATCGGAAAACACCAGTGGATTGGAAGGGGGAAGGCAGAACAAGGATCCGAAGGTGGGTCCGATTGCAATCCTTGGTTTCACATGAAAAGCAAAAAAGAATTAGTGAGGATGACGGACGGGCCTGTGGCACACGGCAAAAAGCGATTACCAAGGCCCTGTCGGACAAGGAGGGCTGGAACTGCAAAAATCAAACGACGGATCAGCCTGGTGACAAGGGCGAAAAGAGAAAATACCAAACAAGATACAATGTGAAAGTCGTTAACAGTAAGAAAAATGCTAATCGGAAACCTTCATCAATCACGAACAACCGTAGAAGAGAGCAAGCTACACAGGGTTGACGCCATCGTATAAGTGAAATGACTCATTCCGCGGGGGTGAGCTGTTAACGGTGCAGAACAGGGCCTTCCCCGGGGGGGAAACTGACGCAGATAAAAAAAAAATCTGGGCGAGTCACCCCTTGGCGGTTTTAAAAACTGGCGAAACAAGTCAAGAAGATTCAAACCCCCAGGACGGGGGCAAAAATAAAAAAAAACCAGGGACGAATCGAAGACGGAGAAATGAGACCGTATCCAAAAAAATAACTAAATATCCGAGGCGCAACCTGATGTAACCGTGGGGAAAAAAGAAGCGCCCCCTAAGGCGAGGAGACATAGCAGAACGGTATCGGAGTTTTAAGGCTGAAGAGACGGGCGAAAAGGAAGTTAGAATAATTGAAGGGGAGGGGGGGAACTAAGGTACTCTTTAAAAACCAGAAACAAGCGAGGAGACGCCTGTGCAATGGGAAATCGTCAGGCGCTACGGGCGGCGAAAAGGAATCAAAACTAAAAAAAACAGGAGTAGGAAAGAAGATCGGCACAGGGGGTTTTAAACCGCGACGAAGATCAGTAGGTGTTCAGTGTCTTTCCATGGAGATACAAGACTTCTGGTGGGCTAAATTTCATACTTGGCGGACATAGGCAAAAGTAGGGGCTTACTCTTCTAAAAAAAAATCCTTCAAAACTTTGTCGGGAGGATCCTTAATCCGATAATCCCCGGCCTTCTCTGGTTTCTTTCCTCGGTAGCCAAGATCGCAGGACCTCGCTGGGAGGGCGCGCCTCCCCTTGAGGCGAAGCTGGGGGCGCCAAAAAACACGCTCGGAAGAATTTTAGTTAAAGACATAAGAAGGGGCTAAAAGTATGGGAAAAGGACGAGAAGCGGGTAGGAAAAAATTGCACACTACTTCCTGATCCGGAAAAAGGGTCAATAGAAGGGCCGACTGTCAAGAAAAAGTCTTTCAAAAGCAGAATCGTAGTCGAACGACGCAAGCAGGGTAATACGCAGCAAAAAAGCCACCCTGTGGTACGGAAGTGTCAATCAGGCAACGCAAAAAAGAGATCATACAAAAAAATTGTAATGAACTCCGTTTCAGATAGGGCCGGGGGAAAAACGCAGTGCCTGAGCGGACGATATCGCAAGATCGTGAATCTGAAGGCTTGGGAGTAAAAGAAATTGCAATTGGTCAGCAAAATTGGAAAGGAAAAGGAACATTTACCTGAAAACAGAGCGGGCTTTTCTTCGTCGTCAAGGAAAACCCCAAGGATGAGCTCTTTTTATGGGGGCGATCACCGGCAAGGGAAAACTGCGGTTCAGAAGTACCTGGAAACGTCACAAACCAAAACTGGCGCGCAACTAACTTCGATTCAGACCGGAAAGAAAACTTAAGGGGAGAAGCATAAATAGGAGAGGGAGGGAAGGACAATCGGCTGAAGAAAGGGGACGGTCAAAGTTACACCGTTCTAATGGTGCTGGGTTTCCGTCGAGCGTGCGGCGAGAAGCTGTTGACCCACCGGGGTTTAGAAGGCGGCCTCAAACCCGGAGCAGGCAACGGTGGTTGACGGGGAGAAGTCCGCGAAAAAGACAAGTCGTTTGCACAGAGGTTTCAAAGAGCCGGGACAAGAAAACGGTGACTCTAGTGAGGCACATTTGAAGTCAATTTAGCGCCATTGGGACAACGGGAAGAATAGGCGACAAAACATACGAGCGCGGGTCAGTTCCTTGACGTAAGGGGGGAAAAGGGAAGGGGAAGGAGTGCAGATTCGTGGTGCAAAGGATCTCTAAACTCATGCCGTAGAAAACGGTAGGTGAAATGTGGGGGCCAAGCATTTATGGAAGGTGGAGTTCCGGCACTCCGAATTGAGCGTTCGAAACAAAATCGTGCAATTTAAAATTTTCTGAGGGTGAAGCGACCGGTGAAAATGCGCATCATCGAGCTGGCGTCTGGCGTCCTACTTTGGAAAAAAACGAACCACTTCCTGGAAGATGAAGCCAGGCTGGCACGATACCGAGGGGGAAACGGCGACCCAAGAAGGGAACCTTTGAAACCCCTCCCTATCGACCAAAATGGTGGGGAGAAAGGAGGCAAATCATAAGTGGGAGTCTACTCTGTCGCTGTGCGCATGGGGAGAGGGGGCGGAGGGAACGAACAGGGCTGGGGTGGGATGAACAGGTCCCAGGTCAATACAGGGTCACTTGGGACATTGGGGGGTCGTCGGCAGAAGGTGTTCTACGTAGACTGAAAGAAAGCCACTGTCCTGTGGCTCATCAACTTGCGGGCAAAAAATCTATGGGCAACTTTGGAAAAGAGTGGCATCAAAATTGTCGTCAAGGTGATTTGGGATCTCCAGTGCTAAAAGAAGAAGAAAATGAGTTGTAGAAAAAACCAAAAAGGAAAAAAAACGTGAAAAAATTTGGCAAAACGTGTAGACATTTTGCTAAAAAGCGGGTAGACCAGTGTCAAACTGGTTGCAGTCCGATAAGAACAAAAAGGAACTAGCGCCGGCTCTTGAGCCCACAAATACGCCTCGAGCTTCAGGGATTCCTCCAAGGTCTTTCATACGGCAGTCCGTAAAACGCCAAAACAGGGAAAGTGAACCCAGTCGGGAGGTGGCATGCGAAAAGGGGGGGAGGGGGGGGGGAAAAAAAGGGGCCAGCCAACCAGAGACAGAGGTAATTTAGGGGATCTCAACGTACAAGGGAGCAGCGGGGGCTTGTTGGGGTAGCCATGGTGGGAGAGACATGTGCGAAACTGTGCATCTCAGGGAACGCACTAAGGTTTGAAAAGCTGGTAAGTCAATCTCAAGAGAGGGGGGGAAGAAGCAATTGGGGTATACTGTGTGGAGAGCAAAACGTGCACGACCTGACGTTTGTGACATAAGGCCGGATGGAGGAACTGGAGATCAGCTGGCGCGGAAAACGGAAAGCGCGGTGACCAAGGTCAAAATAAGGAGCATCCGGCCTGGAGACGGAATTTTTGAGAAAAAAACAAATCGAAAGGGGGAGTGCTATCTCTCAAATCCACAACAGAGGAAAACGAGAAGAAAAAAACCGTTGAGAGTTTCAAAAACTCTCCGGGGGGGGAAAAGAAAGGCCGGTGGAAATAATAAAACTATGCAAGGGGGTGGACACGCGTGTCATGGGACGAAACTAGGATCGCCCAGGAGAATCCGAACAATCCTCGATGAACACGCAAAAGAAAGGAATTCGAGCAAAAGGTGCAGGGGTATGGAGGAAAAATACAAAAATATAAAACAAGGGGACAAAGCCAAAACCGCTCTCTCTGAGAATTTGCGGTAACAAAGAATAGTCAAGGAAGATGACAGAGCTGGGACGAGGTAGAAGACCAAACATTATCAAAAACAAAAAAGATGCAAATCCCGGCGGACAATGTCAAAAAAGGGGGGTTAGTAAGGGAAAAGCGGGACCGCCTAGGGCTACAATCGACGGGGGCACGGGGAAAAAAACCTGAAAATGTTGGGGCAAGGTGGCAGGTGGACGAAAAATGCGAGAAGAGGAATACAGAAAAAAGGAGCGAATTTCGCGAGGGGGGCTCAGGGTATCTGGATCGCCCGCGGTGTGGGCGCTAACGGAAGGGGGAAAATGGAAACATGACAAAAAAAAGGGTTCAGTCTGGGCATAAACCGTTAGATTATCGCCGCAGTTGGAGAACTAAAGGGGCAACCTAACTCAGGGGGGGTTTACCAGGAACTGGAGACAAGCAACAGCCGGAGAAACGAACAACCGGGACGAGAAGATTTTTGGACCGACAGAGTCGCCAGGGAAGGTAAGACGGGTCGAACAAATGCCGAAACAAACCCCGACAAGCAGGTAGACGAGAAAGAGAACCAACAGCCGGCCAAGCCGCCGGGGGGGAAAACTGAATACAGAAAAAGTGGCCCTTAAACAACGGATTCAAGCGCAGAAAGCCATGGGACTTGTGCGAGGGACCCGAGAAAAAACAATAGGAGGCTGCGGAATCTGGAAAAAAAACATGGTTAAAGGCTGCGTGGGCCTACCAAAAAAAACTCAGGTGCGGAACGCATGGGAAGGGATTATCAGAGGTTTCAAAATTAACACAGAGGGGAGCGCAAAAAGGACAAGCTGGGAGAACGCACTAATGCGTGGCACAAAGGGCACCAGCTTCAGGTTAGGAAGCGAGAATCAAAAAGCAACCAAGGAAAACCTGGAAAGATGCGAGCTTGACAGCGTCAAACGCATGACAAAGGAGCGAGAGCCGTGCAAGAGTCCTGAATGACAACTCGACACAGAAAGGAAACAGACAGCCAAAGAAGAGTACGTGAAGGCTCTGAGAAAAAAAAGCAAGAGTCGAGGAACTTTGAAACGGAACAATTGATAAAAAACGAAAAACGGACACCCTTTCTGGAAACGCGGGGTATTGGAATTGCAGAGAAACCGCAACGTGCCGGTACACGAAAAGAAAGCGAAGGTAACCGGCGCAGAAGGACACACAAGGGTTTATAGGTGGGTGTGAACAAAAACTAGAATCCAGAGCAGCCGTTGGGGGGGGGGGGGGCACAAGAGAACCGGACTCAAGTATTGCGACCGGCGAAGTCGCATTAACATGGAAGAACCTTTAAGAAGGGGGAAAAAAAACGAAGGGGAGGACCAATGAGGAAAGAAAATAACCCGACTTGGAAAGAATTGGTGGGGGGATGACGGCCGGAAATAAGGGGCGCTACAAGGTTCGATTGACTTCGAAGGGGATCACTTTTGAAAAGGGGGCATTAGGAAAATTTTACAATGGCGAACTTTCTGTGAGATCCAAAGAGCAACAACAGCAGGGGGAACGAGCCGGATCAGGAAGCTAGTTGAAAGAAATTGAAAAGAAGGTCGGTTGGATGAATCGGGAGTGAAAAGGAACAGGAAAGAAGGCCCTGTTGATCGGAAGTACAAGGCATGGCAGAGACTAAGCCTTAAAAAAGGAACGGGGCAAAGTCGGTAAAACACGATCGGAGGCGAGACCCCAAGGAAGGAAAAAAAAATTAAACCCAGCGCCCCAACGGAGTACAAATAAGATTTACGGGCGAGAAATGAGCATGAAGAGAAGTCGGGATGAGGGATGACATAGCTCGAGAGGGCGCAGGGGACCGCACCCTGAAGTAGCAGGCAAGGGAAAAGGGGCTAAAGAGAGGAAGAAAAGAGCGGTATAAAATCAATTATAAAAAAAGAACGGAGAAAAAAGAAAGGAATTACTTGTAATGCAAAACATATGTCACTGAAAGAAAAAAGTTGAAAATTTCAAAAGGGAGAACGAGGAGTTATCGACACAAACAGAAACGAACTGCATCATCGGCGGACTTTAAAAACACTGAGGGCCATCTCGTCAGCAAAAAACCAAAAGAAAAAGGGGAGCGAGGAGGGGGTTGACCGAAACCCGTCTCGACGACAAGGGATGCAGTCTGGTGGGTTCCAAGCCAGAGATAAAAAGTTGGTCGATTGTATGGCAAAAAGGTAGCGTGAAAAAGAGGAAAGAATATCAAGGAAATAATTACTCTACGGCGCTCCTCTTTTGAGGGTTGTGTCGTGCTTCCATTGCCAGGTATTTAAATAAGATTAGGTGGTTTCTTAAGCTAGGAGCCCTCGAAAGCCACGCAAAAAGAACTGGTCAAAGGGGGAAAAAGGGACCCGGGCCCATCATGCTTAGCAAAAGAACACTACGGATTTTTATTGATCAGAGGACAATTTCTCCGACGTCAACATAGCCAGAAAACAGACCAGCGGGGTTTTGATTGCAACCAGCAAGGGGCTAAAATTGAATCAAAAAAAGTTGATGAAAGTACAGACATCAAAGGGAAAGAATAACTGCCTTAGGGACTCACGCGGAAATTATCTTTAAAAAGAAAACCAAGCCAGAACCTCAACTCGGACCTGGTTGCTACGGTCAAAAAGACATCTAACAAAACAATAGATGAAAGCCTAGTTCAAAACGGGGAACGTTTCATCGGTGCGTAGAGAAAAGATCCGACGTCGGGTGTAATCTGATGATTGCAAAGGTGCGCATGGAGAGACATTCTTTGTAAGACTGAAAAACCGGGATCAAAGTGATCTAGGGAAAAGTAAGGCATAGAGTCCTCCAACCGTCCAATGCGTCCGAATATGGCGTGAGGGAAAAGAAAATCCGGGGAGAATCGCACGTCAGGCCATGGGAGGGGGTCATAAAAAAAAAAAAAAAGCGGGATTGGGGCCAAATTTGGGAACGGAAGGAAACTGAACCCAGAGAGGGGGGGGGGTGAGAAATACTAGAGCCGAGGAGATATCCACAAAAAAGAAAAAGTCGAAAAAAGTTCACATAGAAAGGAGACAATCTGGGGCTGTGAATGGCCCGTAAGGCTCCAAAAAGGGGAGACGGCCAAGGGTGTGCGGCAGCATCTAACTCAAACAGCGGCCACGACGAAATCAAAAAAGATCTTTTGGGCGGATCAAAGTAGAGGCGCAGGGCAAGGAATTCAGGGGACAGAAAAGACTGTTTCTCCTCAAAAAGGAACGGGCAAGACGACCCGGGACTCAGTGGAGGTAAGGGGGAAATGGAGTTCAGCAGGGAGGGGCAGACCGTCTAGAGCAGCAACGCGGGGCAACTGCGTGGAAAAATGAATAAGTAATCGAAGCCAGTGAAAAGGAAGTGAGCCTTTGGGATAAGAGAAGGTCGAAAGAGATACCACGGGAAGGCGTCGATGCCTTTGTGCAAATTAGTGATTGGGTTTAAGTTCAGAAAACGAGCCAGTGCAGGGCAGGCAAAACGGTTCGGCTGGACGAAAAAATTGAGTGTTTTAAACAAAAGGGGGACTGGTCATGAAAGGGGGAAGGCAAGGCCCATGCGTGCAGAACACTGCTGGGCTTCGGTGGCGAAAAAAAACACTGTGAGAGCCGGTAACCAAAAAGGAAAGGGCTCAATGATAATTTGCCCAGTTCACTCAAAAAGTACCCGGGAAAGGGGAGAGAACACCCAGAGAAACTTTAACAGAGGGAGAACTAGAGCTTGAGATAAAAAATGAATTCGTCAAAGGGGGGGCTGCTGGCGTAGGCGAAAGGGTGGAAGAATTAAAGGGGATTTGGTCCAGGGGAAAAGACCTACAAAAAAACCACGGCGGGGCTGGGTTATCGGCAATGTTGTTCGAAAACTAAAAAAAAATAAGGGACCTCGGCGAGCGGGTTTGGAGGGGGAGAAAAGGACTAGGGTTGACGTAGGTGGGATCTCCACTCAAGGTTAAAAAAAAAGGAAAACGGTTTATTCATAAATAAAAAAAAAACGGATGTAAACAGAGTTGGGCAAGGGAAAATAAGAAAAACGTGAAAAAGCAATTGGGGACACATTCGATTGATCAGAAGAGGTAGACTAAGGGTTTAGTGCCTGTTCAGAGGATCAACGACCGAACCACGTCAACGTCCTGGTACTGGGAAACTACATAGCAGGGCAACTGGTGGACTACAAGAAAAATACGTCTTTCATACGGCACGAAAGAACCCACAGGGAACCAATTAAAAAAAGACGGTGACAAAAGGGAGGGGAGGGCCCGATGCCGAACACACCAGGGCGGCATTTTAAAATTAATTATGTAAACGGGAAAGTATAGCGCCGGGTGAGGTACTGGTTGAGGGTCAAGGGGTGAAAAGGTGGCGAAAAGAAGAAAAAAAGACATATGAAGGTGAACGATGAGCGGTTCGCTTACCTACTTCTGGGGGTCTGGTCTTCAAATGGAGGTTTGGCGTTAGGGGGGGTCCAGTTTGATACAGGGGGGGTTGTACGACGCAGAGTAAAACAAGAAAACGGAACTTACGTGTGAAAGGGTGGGAAAAACGGGTGCCCAACAGGTCTAGGGGGGGAGAGTGGGGGGCAAGAGCGCAGGTACCTATCCTGAGACTGTATAAAGGGCCCAGCAGTAATGAGGGAAACACAGCACTGATTGACTCAAAAGGAGGGGTTTAAAGAAAAAAAAGTTTGAGGACTATACAGAGAGAAACCACCTTAGAGATCGAAGTATTCCTCACCCTTGGTTCGCCTCAAAAAGAAGCGGTAAGGAAGGTAATTCATTAACTTACGCTTGATGGGAAATCCGCCGGACTTAAGGGAGGAATCACACTGGAGAAGACGCCAAAACGAACCGACACTGCTCATCGGGAACCAACAAACAACAAGAAAAAAAGTAAGATCCAGCGGTGTGACAGACTAACAAAAAAGGACCAAAGTGTCAAAAAGCCGAACTGGGAGCGAGAATACGCGTGCGACATGCCAAAAGTGCCGTGAAGGGGGAACAGGAAGAGTGAGTAAAAAATTGCAGCTGCACCAAACTGGCACTTAAAAAATCTATGCCAAAAAGGCGGATACGAAAAACCGAGACGAAAATAATAATTAAAAAGAATGTGGGCTTTGGCTCTATGGGGGAGAACGCGAACCGTAGCACCGGAAAAAAAGGTGGGCTGGCCGGTAAAGATCTCGTAAATAAAATGCTGTAGGAGGGAAGAAGTCGAAGGACAGCTCTTGATATAAAACTGGGTCAAAAAAAAGAAGGAGAGGAAGCTTCACGCAGTCAAGCTAGGAAGCATAACCTAGGAACTAAATTAGAGTGGGAGAAAGAAATGAACGCTTTCTGGAAAATGCGAAGGAGAGGAGGTGCTGTTCGCCTGGGGGCAAAACCGACCAAAAGGGATTTTACAGAAAAGAAGAACTGAGGCAAGCACCGAGGCAAGAAACCAGAGAGGAACTAAAAAACACGGAACGAACAAGAAGATGAACAAAAACTCAAGAACCAGTCTGGGAATTGGAGTGAGGACGAAAAAAACCTTCCCGAAAACAGCCAGCGAGCGTGTGGGGACGGAAGGGGATGGAACCGGAAATCAAAACAAGACATCTCCGCCCATGGAGGCAAACTCCGCGTCCTAAAAGCCTACCAAAACGGAAGATCAAGGGGCCCTTCACAGGATACAAGGCAAAAAAAAAACCCGCCCGGGGATATAAGAGGGTCGTTGGGTTCATCCACGTAACCAGCGAAAAATCGAGAGCTGAAACGGGTATAGGCTATCATTTAAGAGCAGGAAGCTTCGAGAACAAAGTGGGTGAAAACACACAACGACAAGAGATGTAGACATAGGTCCTCTGTAACTGGAAACCAAAAGAAGGGAGAAATGGTTTGTAAAAAGGACACTGAGTAAAAAAAAGACGCTGAAGTGAGTATTGGCGAAATAAAAAGAACGTAAGCTTGCAAAGAAAAGCAGCTAGTGCCAGAATGGGAGAAGGAGGCAAGTGAAAGAGGCGGGAATAGGGAGGCATATCAAGTACGCTTACGTGAAAAACGGACAGAAAAAATCAAAAAGTCATATAGCGCCTGGGGCAGTCCAAAAAAAAACGAACTCGATACTGAAAGAAAAAATACACGAGGGAGTGGTGAATGGTAAAAGAGAGGGAAGGCCAGGGTCTGGCGGTGAACCTTGACGAACACGTATCAAAAAGGGAGAAACTTTGAAACGATGAGGGCCAATAGGGTGTTTAGCCCGCTAAAAAACAAAGTAAATAGAACAAAGGGCTGGGAGCAAATGTAAACGGAAAGCAAAAACACCAGCAACCATTAGATGGGAGCGCGAGGGAAAAACCCGGAACCGGATCGGTAAAAAGTGGTGGGTGCGATTCCGATGCCGATCAATTAAAAAAAAAAAAATAGACGGGGAGGCAGTCGGGACAGATTAATTCAGAGCAGGGAAGCGACGGTTAAACAGGGACGCATACATCGCCCCAGCGTTGGGGCGGAAAAGAGACAAGACTCTTCGAGAAAAGCAGGAACGGTAAACCTACAAAAGAGACATGATGAGGCGCTAGAAGGTTCCCGTGAAAGGGAAAGGTAACAGAAAGCCAAGAAAGGGTGGGAAAAATGTCAAGGGGAGGACATTTACAAAAAAAGACTAAAAGGCATTTTCGGTGTAAAAATTCCTTCACTAGAAAAAAGAGAGGCTAGAGACGAGAACGACCGTTAAGAAAGGGGAAATGTTTTCAACTTCCTTGGGGTCTTGTAGATGGGGTGCCGGGACTAAACAAGACCGTCCACGAGTGAGGAATGGCTGCGGCAAAAAAAAGAGGGTCAAGTTCGAGGAAAGGCATCCCATGCTGTGGAAAAGACTGTGGTCTGTAACAGGAGAATGACCGGCGCTTAATGCCAATAAGGGGGCAATCATTAAGAACGACCATAGTGAA
>Ga0179593_1567908_pt1 | contig 19563 bp, 20 predicted proteins | sample CZODoug2_1_08_16_FD_185931 | JGI IMG/M metagenome (GOLD analysis project Ga0179593, IMG submission 185931) | Vadose zone soil fungal communities from Angelo Coast Range Reserve, California, USA - CZODoug2_1_08_16fungal (PacBio error correction) | ecosystem: Environmental > Terrestrial > Soil >...
AAAATGACATTCTTTGGGTTTGGATGCAAAGAAAAAATCGAAAAAGATTTTTATGAATAATTAAAGAGTGTAGGGGTGTCACGAGCAAGGGAAAATTTCGGCCACTCGGGGGAGGGGGGAGATGGAAAGGGAAAAAAGATCACTGGTCACACGGGAAGGCCTCCAAAGACACCAGGCACGTTTCAAAAAGTCACCCGTTTGAAGTACACATCAGGAAAAGAAACCCAAAAAGGCAAAATCCCGCAGCAAAGGGACCACGAAGACCGCAATTAAGAAAAAGAACGCCCCAAAGTCGAGACTTGTCAATCCAAAACAAAATGGCAAGGCGGCGTTGCAGGAAAAGGAAGAGGACAAAGTGGGGGGAGTGACGCGGGACGGGGAAAAAAGGTAAGGGGGGGGGAGAGAGAAAGCAGAATCTACTCTGGACTACACTGAGGCAGTTTTATGGTAGGGGTCTGGAACGAAAGAATCAAAAGGAAAAGCGCCCAGGAGCTAGCAATTGAAGGAGGACCAGCGCCGTCCAGGGTGTCGAGAACGAGAGCTTCAAGTAAGTTAGGGGAGTAGGGAAAACTCAAGTACGCAGCAACGGGAGCTCGGAGGAAGAGGTACACTAGGGGAAGAGAATAATTCGCAGGGAGAGAGAAGGGAGACGAAAAGGGAGGATAAGCCGAATCAAGGAAGGAGCCTGTGGCATAAGCTACCGAAAGAAATGAACTAATCAAAAGTGTGGGGGCTGAGGGGGGAAAGGGACTCGGGACCTCACTGATACTTGAGTACCGGCATGCCTAGGGGCCGCCAAAAAGAAGGGGTCAGTTACAGGAAGTGGGCGTTGAAAAAAGAACTTCAAGGAAGGGTGTCTTGATAATTGCGTAAGAGTTGCGGGGCAGAAAACGGCACTCAATAAGAAGGAGATTGCACACTAAAAAAATCAAAAACATCTCGCGGGGAAAAGGAAAATGCAGATTGGTTCCAGGGAACTATATCGAGGCACCAGAGGGGAAAAAAAAAGGTTAGAGCCGCACGGACGCAAAACAGAGCTACAAAAAGTCCTGCCCTGAAAATGATCACGGGGTCTCGACTGTGGCGCGAGAAGACGGTAGGGGAGGGACAATGTGGACTATCTAAAGCAAAAAAGCGCCAAAAAATCGACCGGGACATATAGGATCGGAAGGTGGAGGTGACTGTCTTCAAACTCCTTTCGGCATTCAGAGCTTCGGGAGAATTTGGCGGGCAAGAGGGGGAAAAAAGGGAAAAAGGGTGTCCAAAGGGCGACTTTACAGAAATCGGTTGCGTGTCGATCAAGGCCTCATGAAAAAAAAAAAAAACCCCCCCCCCGGATACAAGGGGGTCAGAACCCCTGATCTCATTCCAGCCTCGCAGGGATCACGACATACAAAAAGGAAACTAAGAAATGGTATAAAAGACATCGACGGAAGATCCTGCAGAGGAGGGACTCATAGAGGACTGAGGAAAAAGGGCGCACACCACAGACGGAAAAAATCGGCTAAACATGCGATCAAAGAAACTGACGTGATGACAACAGCAAGCGTCTACTGCCATTGGAAAGAAGAGGGGACATGTCAAAAAAACGACGAAGCCCTCAAGCAAGGAAGGTATCAGGGAAAAAAAAAAAAAAAATGAAAATCAAAGGTACCATCTCTGCGGATTTTTCAAGAACGAAAGATCCAACAAAAAAAAGGTAGTATTAACCGAGGGTCTGCAGAAGGGGAAGGAGGAACAGTGGGGAAATCGAGGTTAAAAAAAATTGGCTCTTCCGTAGGCTGTCTCGCGGGCGTGCATGGGGGAATGGCCACATCGGAAAAGCGAGTAATTGTGGAGAAAAAAAGGTCAAAAAGCAGGAAGAAAAAAAACATGTAGCCTAACAGCTCTCAAGGCTGGGGGGAAGACGTGGAGCAAGAGGAGAGGTGTTCATCGGAGGAAAAAAAAAATCTGTTGAGGTCGAACATCCTCGTGGAAGAAGGGATGGTCGGACAAATATGCGAGAGGGGTACGGAGGGGGTAGAGTAAATCGACAGGTCATACTCGGGGATTACGGAAGAGAAATGGAACAGGGGAATAAATCGTAGACTGATCCTAGAAAAAGGGGAAGCCAACAAAAAAAACTATATACGAAAAAAAAGCAATGTTGCCACGGTCGGGAACTTCATTACTTACTAAAGTAAATCCTCACATCTCTATGAAAGTAAGTTGGGATCAGACCGTCACAAAAGGAGGACCTAAAACTAAGGGGGCTCTTCTGATAAGTATACTATTTAAATAAAAGGAAATGAGGTTCTAAAACGCACAACATTTAGCAAGTTATCACTGGATAAAAGGTATATTATAGAAAAGGAATGCTCTCCAGAGAAGGGAGGGGAGATAAACGCTCAAAACATCTGTTTAGAGATATATCGGTTGAAAAAGAATCGGCCGAGGAAGGATCGCCAGGAAAAATTATCAAAACCCTGGGGTTTAATAAAAAAAAATGAATATTGCGTGCTGAGGTGATGCAGCGAGGCCGCCATTCAATAGGATTGGGAAATATTAAAGTAACACGAGGAAAGACTGCACTCCATGGCTGGGGGGACAAACGGAGGACCTGTTACGAAAAGGCAGATACATGAAGGCAGAGGAAAAAACCGCAAAGTCGTTCGATAGGGGGGGGGACGCCGTATGCACATGGGCAAAGTCAAGCGATTCGGGGGAAAGACGGGAGACCCTGGACGCTATGGCCAGGAGAAATCAAAAGCGGGGATTGGAAAAAAAAGCCGCATGTACAATCGCGTCTCGACGAGAAGCTTGAAAAGAGGGAAGTTGGAGAAAGTTATCAAAAAAAAAAAACCGGGATGGCCTTGCTCATCAAAGAAGAGGGGGCCTTGCAGAAATCGAAGTAAGGGAGTCAGAAAGGGTGAGGGGATAATAAACCGATTATTCTCCTGTCCCTCCATACCCTGGAAAAAACGAATTTGACCAAGGGAGTTATCCCGGGAAGGGTTGTCTAAAGGGGAACCTAAAGGTAAAAAAGGACCTGTACGCCTATTTTTGCCCGTGCTCGGGCTCTTTACAATTTGACTGGTTTGGAAACAATAACCGTCCAGGTCTGGGCGAAAGTTAGGTTTTTAGGGAAACGAACTTTCGGTTACACGCGCGCGGGGGGTTGAGGGCCGGGGAAGTTGGGCAAGGGGGGATCGAGGGTTTCTTTCACCGGGGATTTAAACAGGGGGTCAAGGTGATGGGGGGGGAGATTCTAGAAGGCGTGCTGCCTAAAAAAATTACTTAGACAAAAGGTTTACAGTATCACCTGATACCGTGGACCGAAAGAGGTGAAAAAAAGGAAAAAAGTAGAACTCTGCTGTTGGGTTCAGACTCAACAACCCATAAAAGAACCGATGTGAAGGGCAATTATCTATCGAAAAAAAAAAAAAAATAAGGAAGGAAGGAAGGACAGAGATCAGGGGGGATCTCCAACCGAGGGGGTGTATTTTTGGGAAAAAAAAAGCCAGACACAACCTCGACCAGGATTGTTTGATCAAGTTCCAGAAAGTCGTGGCCACATATGTCAGCGGGGAGGGGACTGTAAATGAAGAGTAAAAGAGAAGAGGGGGGCAGCACTCTGCTGGAAGGCTCCATCTCCAAGGGAACGGGGGGAACGGTACAGGGTGACCAGAACAGGCAAAAAGAACAAGTGCAAAAATCTAAACCCCACCGCGCGCAAGGTTGTAACCGAAGGAGAAAAAAAGGAAAAAAAAACTCACGCGAAACAAGAAAAAAAAAAACTCGGGGCAAAAGAAGGGGGGGAGCGTGCTGCCAAAAAAAAGGATCTAAAAAAAAAGTTGGATACATTCCGAAAGCGATTTTAAGGGGCTTCAACGAAGTCGGGTGCAGCTATATCGGAGGTCTCAGCGGGGGGGGTCAAAGAAGACAATCGGAGGGAAAATTCGCCGTATCGGCTGAAAACTATCTCAAGGGAGGTCTGTCGGAAAAAGCCTCTCAGTTGTGGATTCAAAGAACATCGGGCGGATAGGAAACACGTATCAAGCGATCATTCGAGGAACGAGGGGAAAGTCCGCGCCGCGAAAGGGACGGGGGACGAAACTTAGAAAAAGAAGAGAGTCATCTGACGACTGCACAAGCGTGTAAGGCGGACTTTCAGACGGGAGGGAAAACAAAGAGAGGGAAAAGTTAGGATAAGGCGCTTTGAAAAAACTGCTACTTCAGGAACCGGCATGCGAGGGGGGGCCCGCCCAAATACAAATTAGTGCAAGATAGGTGGGGGGAAGTTGGACTCAAAAAGTACCCTCACCGAATGATGGCTTGAGTGGGGTATGAGAATACCCAGAACAGACCAGTAATACGTGGGAGCGGGGGTCCCCCGAGGTAGGGCCGAGGGGGCTCATTCTTCAAGGGGCATAAAAAAGTCACGAGGCAGGGGTTGTCGTGAACTTCGAGGGCTCACCAAGGAAGAGCTTTGGGGCCGTGCGCAAGAGGGCAAAGGGATCTCAGAGAAACTGGGCGACCTAAACGGCGTCTCCCGGCATATAACGGGCTCAACCGGGGCGCTAGATAGGAAGCACAGATACAATCGAAAAAGAATTCGACATCGACCGTGGGGGATCGAGGGTCTGGCAAGGGTCGAATCGGGAAGGAACTGGCTGCGCGGTGCGGGCCGGGAGGCGACGGGAGCCAAAGGGTCTCCTAGCCAAAAGAGGGGGGGCGGTTCAGCAGTAGATCGGCGCAGGGAGCCGCCTCAAAACCCCGAGGGGAAAAGTCTGGGGATTAAGGGGGGGAGACTATCGCCGCGCCGAAGCGCCTCTGACGACGGAGAATGTCGGCAGGAAAAAAGGGGGCGTGGTTAAGAACCGCGCAGCTGAAGTGCAAATCCTGCACGGAGGGTCGGCAGCTAGGGGGAAAACGCCCGCGATTCAGGAGAGTCTAACTGTGCGGGGCCTCGGAAATCCTGACCTGGATGGAGACAGCAGCTTCTGCAGAGCTAAGTGATTCATCGTGGAAGGGAACCCCGGAAAAAAAAACCCCCCTAAGGGAGTCATGGGAAGTTAGGCATTTCTCCCCACAAAGGGGGAAAAAAACTGGGAAAATATTCGATCTGTTTTGCCAAACTTCCATGAACAACAAAAAGAGAGAGGGCCGCTTGGGAGCAAGCGCTTGGGTCCAAGGAAGGTTGTCAGTGGGGGAAAATGCATTACGAAAGGAAACACTCAGGAACGGGCAAAAAAGTCGTTTGGTGGACATGGCCAGATTCTTCCAATGAGAGGGCGCCGCTTGATTTGGGCAGCACGTCCCGGAAGAAAAGAGCTGCAAGGAAAATGATGAAAGCTATGATCGTCCTCGAGCTTGCGCCAGCAGCCCAAGGGTCTTCAGAGGAGGGAGGGGGGGTCGAAAAAGTCAATTGTGCCGCTTGCAGGCGACTGGTAAGCGGCGGCTGAGGGGCGCAGGCAGGAAAGCGGAAGCAAGCATCCTCGGGGTCAAGAGGCAAAAAAGTGAGTGTGCGGGGGCTACTGAGAAGATCAAAACTTCACCATGACTCACACGAATGCGAAGGGAATGCTGACTTGCGGGAATACCGCCCTCCCTGCCGCGCCAAAGAAATCGGAATGGGGACGAAGGAAGGGGGGGGGCTCAGTACTGCAAGAGCCTACTTTTTCTATTCGGTCAGTAGTCGGCCTTCTAAAAAAGTAGAGGGCAGGTTCGTTCTCTGAAACGGATATGAGGTCTCAACGTTCTGCAAGGGGAAAAAAAAAAGGACAACTCGCATGAAATCTCCGAGAGGGCTATTAGGCCCTCAAGAATTGATGCGGAGTAAAGCTCTAGAAAAAAAAAGCATCTGGGGGTCGAGTTCAAGGAAAAATGCCTCGGACGGAGGCTAAAAGGGCCGAGAGTAGCGGGGGACTTGAATGGCGGTAGGAAAATCTTCGGGGGGTTAGACGGCCGGAAAAAAAGAACGGAACAAAAAGTCTTCGGTGATTTATTATCTGCTAGCTTGGCACACGGACAAAGAACATGCAGACACTGGAGGCACGACAAAAAACAAACTAAGGGGGTTACTCCTGCAGGTTAAAGGTCGCCGTGCCAGAGTGTCGAGGAAACCTTAAAAGTAGAGAAAAATTACGATGGGGGAGGGACAGTAGGAAAAAAACCTGGCTGTAAGGAGCCGACCTGACGTCCAATGTCGATCGATCAGCTCGTCAAAGGGAAGCAAAGAACGGGGTGAAAAAAAGCCAGGGGTAATCGATCGAGAGATCCCGGGGATTGAGAGGAAGATCGAGACAATGATAAAAAAAAAGAGGGCCGATCGGCAGCAAAAAGGCTGCGAACTGCCGCCCAAAATGAAAGGTCTTTCGTCAACGTAATTCACCGGCAGATAGTCCTGCTCCCGAAACCTTGAAAAAGCCAGTGTAGACCAGTATTGATCCCTCATTCCATTTTTGAGAACCTTGAATCCGTAAGCCGGATAAGCCTTCAAGGAAGGGGGGAAAAGTGTCGCGCTCGGGAACCGACGAATTTGCAATGAAAAAAAGGTGGGGAAGGAAAGTAGAAGCTGTGTGGCGTCGATGGGTGAAAATGCACGGCGAGGGGTGGAAATTGAAAGGAATTGGGGGGGGAATTGGGGGGTTGTCTGGATCGATGGTGTACGTTAAAAACCGGGACGGGAAACCCTGGGAACAGGGAAGTAGGGTGCAAACTCGGCTCTCCAAATTACTGGAGACAGAACGTTAAAAAACAGCAGGGAAAGGAACTACCGAAATGCTTTAAAAAGGAGGGAGGGAAAGTGATAAAAAAAAAAAAAATCCGGGTCGGGCGTGGCTGATATGGTTCTCAGGGTCGCCCCCAACCACAAACAAACACCACCGTTGGGAGGTTCCGAATGGGGGAAGAGTACAACACGAAAAGGGGGAGGAAAAGAGAAAAGTAGTCCCCACATGAGGGTGGTGTTGGGGTGGATGGGGGCGCATGAACCGGCGCACAACGCCAGAGGAAAATTTTTTTGAAGCTCACATCGAAGCAGAGGTGGCGTGAGCACCTGGAAGGTCGGCGGGGTACTTTTCTGGCTCCAGGATTGAAGCGGAAGAGTCCTCCATAGGAACATCACAAATGGCCAAGTTACGGAAAAGTGGTGGAAGGGACATCAGTGGTAGAAAAAAAAACTTGAATCTGAATCAAGGAAGAAATCGCGGGGAACTCGCATTCGAAGGCCAAGAAAAGAGCCCAAAGGGGGGATACTGGGGAAACAAAATGATGGAAAAAACGAGCCGTCTCAACCGGGCAAAGTATGACGAAGAAAACGGGAAACATGCCGAAAGATCAATGATGGTAGGGGAGCCCCACTGGTCAGACCAAATAATATAGGGTAGGGGAAAAAACCGGAGGGGTTCTTGGTATGGCGGGGGTAACGGAAATACATCGGGAAGACGCCGGGACTTCGGAACGGAATAAGGGGTGCAGCTCCGACTGCCGGTCTGCTCCCGATCCGGGATGCGGTCTGGCGGAAAAGTCGACACGGTATCGGTCGATGAAACCTTTACCTGCGACGCGAAATCTCCGGGTTAAGAAGAGATAGAGAATTCAACGAAGGGGCGACGCGTACTTCTTCTGCATACGAGAAAAAAAGGGAGTATCGTAAAAGAAACTTTAATTTTTCGGTCTAAAGGGAAAATTGAAGACAAGGGGTAAAAGGAGGCCCAAATTAGTGAAAAGGCATATTTTGTCCGGTGGGAACTTCGCAAAAATACATTCAAACAAAGAGAAAAGTGAAAAAGGGAAGAAACCCCAGGCGCAATTCCAGATGGCCATATAAAATGGGAAGAGGGGCGCTAATCAAGAGCGTTTTGCAGAAAACGTCACAATGACGGGAAAGCACAAGCGAAGGGAGCTGTCTCCGGGCTCTAATGAAGAAGAAATTCGCAACATAGGCGAGCCTGCCTACTAGAAAGGCTAATGGGACCGGTTTGCCGATATCCGTTCGCGGGAACTTGGCAGCGTTCTTCTCAAGGGACAGCGTACCATCTACCGGGTGGGAAGCGAGCTCGGTGTCTGAATAGTCTTCACCAAAAGAAAAAGATTTAGGGGCTATCGGGAAGTAAGTCTGAGCTACAGTAATGCCATGGGCTGTCACGAAACACAGCTCAGGAAGGGTTTTCAAGGGTAGGGAGTGAAAATCGTGCATTCCTCCGACAACCACCCCGATGGGCCCCCGTCCGGAGGAAAAGACCGAAGTAGTGCTTCGGTACGAAGAGGATAAAATTACCAGGTCCTTCAGGCTCCCCTCGTTCAGAGGATGTGTTCAAAAGCAGCATCGACGTGGCAGATAGCTCTGGGAGAAAAAAGGGATCGAAGGGAAGGCGCGAAAGGCAGGACGAAAGGGCGACTGCCTTTCGAGCCCTGCAGAAGAACTCCACCGAAGCGGCGCCTACATTGAAAATCGGGGAAGTCCAACAAAGGACCCGCAGAAAGGAGCACAATGACGTTCGGGGAGGAAGACAATAAAACGGTGACCCATCTCTAGGGATCTTCCTTGCAACTTCCCTCAGATACACAACACGAAGGAGGGGGAAGCCTGAGGGTGAAAAGAGCGTCGCGTAAATGTTGAGAATGCATTACACGGAACCGCAATTGGACTTCAAGATGGGGAGGGGGACTAGTCTTCGGGGTGGGTACAAAGATGCGATGCAAAAAGGGTGGAAAAGCAAGGAGCAGGCTCGACGCAGATCGGACACAGGTATCAGGAAAACAGTCTCCGTTATGAACGGGGGGGGGAGCATTGGGAGCCATCTGCACGGGCTGACTGTCTACAAAAGCACTTTGCAAAGGGGACAGAAGGAAAACTGCCGGTACCAGTTGCGCTAGGTAGGCGCGGAGGAGGATAGGAGAATAAAACAGTCCTGAAAAGGTTTACAATCTTTTTTTGGTTTATGACTGAGACTAGGGGGGGAAAAAAAAACAAACCGGCAAATTCAACTTCCTCGGGGGGGTCCTTCCCCGGGGCCGGTTGCCCTTTCCCGCATATCGAGGAGATCCTGGCGGGCGGTATCTCGTCGTCCCTATCGACTCTACCTGTCCGCGGTGGGGTGGAGAGGGAAACATTTTCACGAATATCGAAGGGACATAAAAGGAGCCGCGTTTCCTATTGTCTTAGGGAGTTTCATTAGGAAGATAATTGACAGAAAAGGTGGGTTCTCTACCGGGGATAATACTCAAGGGGACTATACCGTCAGGAAGAGAAAAAGAGATACGATATCGCCAAAAGTCTCGCTCTTGGTCTAGATACATTGCAATCTCTCTGAGAGGAAAGGGGGGAGAGGTCGTTTCACACATCTTCAGAGGAGCTTAGTCGAAAACGGAGAAAGGATGCGGTACGCGGGTGTTGCCACGCTGGTTCTGCTGGAATGTGAGAAGTCCATTGACGACGAAAACTTTTAGGTTTACTGTTCTCCTTCATTTTACCAACTGAAAATACAAAATCGACCTTCCGAAAGCTCCTTGTGGCGCGATATCTCGAATTATTCCATCAAAAATCTCAGATTTCCCCCCGTGGAGGAAGGAAAAAAAGGAAGTAAAAGTTACTATATTGTCGGGGCCGTAGGGCACGGGCCAATGCAGACTGCGCGTTCAGGAAAGTCCCTGCCCCGTAGCCTATTGGGGGTTATCATCAGCTCAGGGTAGGGAAGGCCGGAATATTTAGCGAGGCAAATTACACTGTTCGATATCCGCATCCAGCGTGAATAGCACAAAAAAATTACAGCCCGCTCAGCCTCCTATACCTTATCCGCTCAGGCAACCCAGAAGCATGGTTGGAAAATTTAAAGGGGGAAAGCACCGGCGCAGATCCGCCGATTAGGGAAGGCCGTTCCCAATACCAACCCCTCAAAGCCTAGGGGGGGGAGAGGGGATGCCAGTTTGGGGGGGGGGGGAGATTACATCCGGAAGATGTCGGCCTGTAGCCGCGTCGGCAAAAAACTACAGGTGCCCGGGAGGATCGGGGAAAGAAATTATTGGGGGGGGGGGGTGACCAGAGCGTTCTGGGAAACGGGGGGTTTTTCGGTCGAATTAGGTTACAAGCAAGCGTGGTGAAAAGGATGGATTGTAAACCTTGTGGGGGGGGGATGGATGGTACTTTGCAACCGGGAAGGGTGAAACGTGGACGGGGATGGGATTGGGGGAGGGGGAATTCCGAAATCTGTGCTCCTTACGAGAACGAACACGATCCACCCTTAAAGGTGCAGACCTCCGCTACTGAGCGACTTGAGGGTGGGATAACAAAACACAATCAGGGGAACTATTCAATAAAAAACATCTGCACGCCGCCACCCCCCTCCCCCCAAAACCGCATGGGAAGAAAAGGACTCACGCAACACCGGCGTATTAAAAGAGAGCAAATCATGTTGTACTAAACATTCGGGGGTCGTTGGGGAAATGCAATGGGCAGAACAAAAAAGAAGCAAGACCAGGTTGGGTGATCAACGGGCCCGAGCTGTTAAAAGGGGGAAACCGGAGGGAATTAGGTCGATGGGAGCAGCACGCTAGAATTCCTCCAGATGCCATCACCATGGAAAAGGTTTCCGTCACGTTGAAAAGTAAGACCGTAAAAAGGAATGAAAGAGGAAACCACGCACTTTGTAACGAAGAATTCGACGAAAAAAACAAAAAAAAAACGACCAGAAGTAGGTGTAATTGTGCAATCAACAAAAAAAAAAAGGCGGGACCGAGCCACAGGAGAAGCAACGGGTATGAAAGCCGAATGTACTGGAAAAATGGTCAATTCTCAACTGCAGCGGTATCAAGAGGCGGAGTGGGTAAAAAGCGGGTGAAGGAAAAGGGAAGAAAGGATCTTCGAAGGGGGTCTTAAGAACATCTCAATGTAGGAGGTCGGGCTTTCTGGCTCACAGCTACGCCCGTCTTCTGCTGGAGGATGAACTAAATAGAGAAAAAGAGGGAGGACTGACGAAGAGTACTTCGCTCGCAAATACTTTCTGCCCTGCTTGCGATGCTACGATCGACATCGGAGATTCAGGAAAAAGGCAAGAGGCGCGGACGAATACGGAAAAAAGAGGGCAAAGCAAAAGGGGATTTGGAATTGACGAGGGGAAACGAAAACCCTGGAGTAAAAAACATGGCGAGGGGACCGACAACCCAGCAAGGATGGCATGTGAGAAACACGACAGATAATACCGCCAGCGGAGGTCGTATCAGGATCGGGGACTAGAAAAGAAAAACAATATCTAAAAAGGGGTCCATATACAAACGGGGATCGCTCATCGTGTGGGCTAGGAAGTGGACGAACCCGTGAAAGATTGTCGTGGGAACTATAAAGGGGGGCTCACCAGATCGCGCGGGAGGTCGCCGGGAAGGATTCACTGAGAGCGAAGAGCTCGAAGGAGGGGAGACCTCGACAAAAATGGAAGACATGAGAAAAAAAAAAAAACGTGTGCGGGGAATATTCTCCTTCGAAAAAGATGTCCCGGTGATCTCCCTCTTAGCGAAAGAAAAAAAATCGAAGATGGGTCGGGCAGGTTCCGAGGGGAACAAAAAGGGTTGAGTGGGGAGGGTGGAATTCGCTAGGTGCTGTGTGCTCGGGGGTCTGTGGTCCTTACTGAGAAAATTCAAGCGATGTTCACTCGCCAAGGAAAGCTGCGGAGGTGGAAAGGGGGCAATTTTCGGAGGGTCTCATCGCCATCACCATGAGGATGGTGCCCGACGGAAATTCCTCTTATAGGATGGGGAACTAGAGGGAAGTGGATAAATAAAGCCGCGCCGCAGCTCACGCTTACCCTCGAAAATCTTCCTTCAATGCGACCCGGGAAGGGAGGGGTGAGCAAAGGGGGTGCATCATAAATACGTGGAGAAGACTGGAAAAAGACTAGAGGACGCGCCCCAGAAACTGCAGTTGCTGACTATGGCGCTCTGCCGAACGAGCCTCATATGCTGCTCAAAACAAAGCGTAGAATGGGACGTGGAAAAAAAAGGAACCGAAACGAAGACGCCGCCCCTACGAGAAAAGGGCTGTTACAGGTCGTCAATTGCTCCCAACACTGAAGAAAAACTGTGGACCGAAAATCGGAAGAAACCCATAAAGGAGACACGGAGGGGAAGAAGGGCCGTCGTGCAAGGAAGATAAATAGCTGGCACAGGGTGATTGAAAGGGGGGCCAGGAAAAAATGAAAAGGGGACTACAAAACTTGGGGGCTCTATGCGTGCCGGAGGGGGTTCATTTCCAGATGAGAAATGATCGAGGAAAGCCGCTAAGCAGAAGGGAATGCGGACCCAGAGCGGGCAAAGAAAAGGAACAGAGTAGTATCCGTTCGCGCTGGATCTTCCGAGGAGACGTGACCGAAGAAAACCGTGCAAAGTAAGGGGGGAGGGGGTCGAACACAGTCCTGCACTCTTTTTCGCCTGCTAATTCTCGCGGGTAGCGGGCGACTGCGGAGAAACAGCGATTCTTCATCGAGGGGGGCAAACCAGGAAAGGGGTTGGTGAGGACTACTGCTCCGTAAGGAACTGCAAACAAACAACGGACCTCAAGAAAAGGGAAAGATATTCCGTAAACAGTACTGACCAACGCCGCCAGAAATCTCGAATGACGGGGAATTGGTCGAAGAAACAAAGAAATAGCCACCACTTCGATTTCTCCTCGTCGGCTCTAGCGACGATTGGGGGGTGTGGGTGTTTTTTTGGTGGGTGGGGGTTGTTTTTGACCGGGCGGTGGAAGCAAAATCAGAATCTCCATTGAGCCCTTATCCTGGACGAGAAATTTCGAGGGGAAAAGAGATCCAAGGAGCGAGGCGATTATAAGTGAATCGCGTCTGCCCGCAGACAGCGCGGGGGTGAGAAGAGGATATAGGGACAACCATAAGGGAATAGGTCGCCAAAGCGAACGAGATGAGCACGCTGAGCAAGGTGGTAAAAGCGGCGGGGAGAGATGGATGAAAAAGCAAGCGATGACCGCTGATACCCCAAGACCTAACTTGTTGGAATGGGGGTAGGAGAAGGGAAAAAGAGAAAGGGAAAAAAAAAAAAAACTTCCGGCGGCAACCGGGATGCCGGTTACTCCGTCCTGAAGGGAGGGGGGCGCTTGCCAGACTACAGGGGAATCCAAGGAGGGGAGATTTAGTCTGTCTCCTTACATGCAGCCAAGGAACGCGCGGCAGAACGGGTAAGAGGAGGGGGAATCAAAGTCGGAAGGGCAGGCCGGCTAACGTAGGGCAGGCCAGGGAAGAAGTCCGCGCGTCCAAGCTTGATCCCTGGATCCAGGAAGGAAAGGGCAAAACGCAAAAGGGGGGGGGGGAAGCAAGCAACGCAGGCGGGAGATGGCCGCAAACGAATTGAAGGGATCGTTCGACAAACCGGGGAGAAGGTCAAAATCTGGGCGTTCCCAATTAAAACGAAGTCACCGCGGACAGAAGGGGGAAGGACAAAGAAATACAGGAAAGTTGAAAAAAACTGACGAGACCTGTATCCCAGTCCGTCATGTTGCCCGGTGTCGGATCGTTGCAGAAAAGAGGGGGTCATTATTTGGGGGAAGTAGCAGAGGGTGAAAAGGGGGGGGGGAGGGGGGGTCATAATTTGTGGAAACGCGTGTTTTATTGCTGTACCGGGATTGGTGAACCCTTGTGGGTTGTGGCCTTGATATGATGGTTGGGAAAGGAGAAAAAGGGGGGAAAAAAAAAGGGCACATGGTGGAGTGGAGTAAGAGGTAATGCTAAAATCGTTAGGGAGCAAAAAGGGGGTTACTTTGAGAACAGGTTACAAGACGAGATGGAAAAGCCCTCCTTCTTGAAAAAATGGCGGGAAGTAAAAAAACATCCAGGGGGGAAACGGCTAGTCTTAGAGAGTACCAAAGAAAAAAGGACCACCGAATGGGCTATTACAAGACATCCTCGAAACCCAACACGGAGGATATGAAGGTTCCAATGTGGTGTGGGGGGAAGTGGCGGACCACCCCCATAGAGACCATTATGGGGGTGAAATCACTTTGACCTCCAGTCTTGTCACACAGAAAGGGGGACGGCAAAGCTCTGGAGATTAATCAAATAGGCAGCACGATCTTAGGCCTCCAGATCCATCAAACATGCCAAGGGGGTTCAAGAAAAGGGGGGTGAAAAGTAAATATCCAGCACAATGAGAAAAAAAAACGAACCCAACCACCGCGCGCTTGTCACCGGGCGACGAAAAACCGTCAACGAAAATTTCGGCTACTTGTGGCATCCCAAACATACATGTGCAAAGGCGCGGGCGAAACGAGCCCACCGCGAACAAAAGGCCAATGTATGACAGGGAAGGAAAAAGGGGCCGAATCGGAAAAGCACCGCAACTGGCACATTCGAAATAATCTCCTTCGGGTCTACAAGGGGAGAAGTACTGGTGGCGTGAATTTCGGGAAACCGATAGAGCTGCAGGCAAGGAGAGGAAACGGTACTCCAAGTGCCTTTCGGCCCAGGGCTGCCGCCTCGTTGCGGGACACCGGCAGAAAAATCCCATGACGGAGTGCGGGAGGCAGCGAGTCTATCAAGCACGGGATAAGCTCAGATCGACGAGTACCTGGAGTCTCGCGTACGGTAAAGAAGCCTGGGAAGAAAAGCTCGGGGAGCAGCGGGGAAAAGGCTTACGACTGTCGTACGAAGCCTGCCGTGATACGGGAGACCGGAAAAAGAGTAACGAAAGGAAAACGGTAGGTTCGGGGAGAAAGGGGAGCGGGCTAGAAACAGTAGCTGCATGAGTACCGGCAAAAGGTGCAGCCACAAACAAGTCTTGGCGGCATGATTTTGTACCGTGGGGGGGCCACGAGGAAAAAAAGATAGAACAACGGGGGGTTTATCCTGTCGGCATCACCGAAGCAAGCAATATCCGCGATGACATATACACAAGGATCAGCGTCTAGACTGAGGAGGGGCTAGACAATCACGAGGCATGTTGGAGTGACGAAGAAAGAGGAGGCGCAACAAGCCGCGGAGCGCCGGGCTAGAGCCATAGGCTCCCCGAGACGAAGAAGGACTTTGGAAGAGAAACACCGGCCGTATCCAGGCAAGGGAGAAGGGGGGACCGGGGCTCGAAATCCTTTCTATCACCGTTAAAGGTAATCACCGTCAGCCTCTAGACTCACACTAAAAGGAAGGTGGTAGGTCTCGAGCTCTGTGCCCTATTACAAGTACCACGCAAATTGACGGCAGAGGTGTCGAGCACCGCGAAGTTAGGGACTGATGAAAACCTGGCAAAAACGGGATCCGGAGCGCCGTTGCCGTTCGGCATTGGGCAATTCGGCGCAAGGACCTAAAAGGGGGACACAGAAGATGACGAATACGAGGATGCTTGGGGATGTCGCTGGTAACTCGCGCGCAAGAAAAAGAAAAGAGGAGCAGAGGGAAGGACAGACCGCGCACGAGGATTTGTCCCCGGCCGCATATCAAGTGCAGGAAGATTCTGACGGCGAAGCAGCGGGCAAGAAGAACGAGGCGCCAAAGAAAAAGGTTGACCGTTCGCTCTGCGGGGATCCTGCCTTACGTGGCTACCACCGCTCGGCTCCTCGATAGTGGGAAGCATCAGTGGCAAGGAACCAGACGGCCAAGGAGACCCAAACCTCCTGGAAAAAAAAGAGGGGAAGGGGGGGGGAACGTCGGAAGAATGCCCACTCCCACACTTAATCAGGGGGGACCAGCTGCTCGAGTCCCTTGCAGGACGGCCATGTCAGAATATAAAAAACCAAACCAAAGGAAAAAGGGGAGGAGAAGGGAGAAGAGGAGAGGGGGTTGGTATGGAGAAATGCAATTACTAAGGTAACTCATTGAGGGACTCCGTAGGCGGGACTCGGCGTGAAGGGGGTGTGGGAAGGAAAATAAAAGATAGGACAGGATTAAGCGACGTCAGGCATTCTAAACAGAAGCTCACATGTAGAAAAACCGAGCTCCGCCTTGAGGAGGGAAAGCGCGGAGGCCAAGAGGGGAGGGAAAAGCCAGGATCTGCACTTCTATAAAATGGGCGGAACACATCCTCGGGGGCACTCGGGTCAAAAGAAAAAAAGATGCACAAGTGTAGGGCGGCGAAGAAGCAGCATACTCTTAAGTCGTCAGCCGCGTGGGCAAAAAACCATCGGGGGGGGAGGGAACTAATCCAATCGGAACCCCTTAACCTCCGAAACCACAAAAACGTCCGCGGGGAGCACGGGGAACAGAGTGCAAACACTGCGGTACGGGAAAAAGTGGGCCTCGCTAATCCGAACGCGTTGTGTACGCGTCGTTCAAAGAGCTGATACGACACCCAACCAAGGAGTCGGAAGGGGTGAGAAAGCGTCGACTAGATCACCGGACTCTGTTAGGCGACCTTATAGACGACCGGTCAGGTAGGCTCGCGAACGCAGTGTCGAGGTCGCCAAGTCAGGCTCGCTATGGGGAGAGTGTAGACTTGGACGCAAAAAGGGCTCGGCAAACCTGCCGGGCGCTCAAATAAACTCATCGGGGGGAAGAACTAGAGTATTGCCACAACCGGACAGGTCCCAACGGGAGGGAAGAAAGTATTATCGACCTCTCCGTGGGTTATGATCGGTGGTATTGGAAGAAGGTCCCGGATTACGTGATCAACCCTCAAGGAAAAGGTGTTCATGGTATTAAGCTCTCGGTGGAAAAACGGTAAAAAAATAAACAAGAGCGCGGGAATCGCACAATAGTTTACTCAAGCCGTAGAAAATCGGCGCAAAGTCCTCATCCGAAATTAAACTCTGGGTTGCCGGTCCCCGCCGTATGCACGCCTTCCGAGGATCATCGTCCGACATGCAGTCCGAATTGTAAAAGATGATCACTTCAGGGCGCGAAGGAAAGAGCATATGTGCGTCGATCAGAATCCCGTGCGTGGAGAAAAAAAATGGGAGACGACCAAGTCCGCAAAAGAAAGAGCCGGGCTGAACGCAGCGGCGAAGGCCGTAAAGGGGGGAAAGTAGGTTGGGAACCGGGGGGGGGGGGACCAAAGAGGTACTGCCGTTCCCGGCCCTAAAACGACACAGTCACAATCAGTGTATAACCACGAAGAGGGATTGGAAATACAGTGGAATTATAAAGAAGAATTTCGGCTGTATCAAAGCGTCCGTCATAAGTGGCCCGGGTCGCGGTCTTTGCGAAAAACACTTGTGCCTAGGGGGGGGGGATAACAGGTCTGGGAGGGGAAATGGACCACAAGTGTGAAAAAAGCCCGCGCGGTGTGGAAAAATTGCTTCCCGGATTTGTGGCTCACTTGTGTTGGGGAAGGGAATCGGAAGGGGGGTGGCAACGGGGGGAGTGGCCAAAAAAGGGGGGAAGGGCTACTCACAGGCCAATTACTTGAGACAAGGTTTACAGCGATCCCTTATAAGGTCCAAGACATCCCTCTGTGAAAAGGAGGGGAAAAAGATATGGGGAGGGGGAGGGCTGGGGGGGGTGGGGTGGAAATCGGCATGCTCACCCCATCCACCAACAACCTAAAGGTTGGGGGGATAATTAAATGATCGCTCGCACCAAAGTGGAGGAGGGATAGAAAAGAGGGGGTGATGGGGCATGCCTAGATACCAGAAAAAGAGCCGCGACAAGATTTGGTTTGGGGAAAATTTCCCGAAGGCGGGCACACAAGGCGGGGGACCCCAACCGGGAAGGAAACTGTTTCTGTCTCAAGGGGGTGATCAGCAAGAGCGTAGAAGGACTGCCATATACCCATCACAGCCACTGGTTGTAAAAAAAGGCCGGTGGAAACATAAGATCAGCAAGAAAGACAAGAAAAAAAAAACACGGTAAAAAGAAATGTTCGACGAAAAACCTCAGAACAGAAGTCGGCTACGCAATCCCAAACAAAATAATTGCAAGTCGGCTGCAAAGAGCCCGAGACACCGGCAACGGGCGCGAAGCCGGGGGATGGGAAGGGGGGGAAACGGGGAAAGCGAGCTCTTCGTGGCCTGCGGCGTGTGGGGTCTGTATGGGCTGGAAGAAGAATCGGGGCATGACAAGTCGGAGGGGAAAATAAAAGGGGACAGGGTCGGCCCCAGGAGGCCGCCTGCGTTGCTGAAGCCGACACCAGCGGAGACGTGTCGTCGCCTCCACGTCATCAAGACACGGGCTCTCGATAGAACCGCAGACCTGAGCGAAAAGGGCCCTGGACGGGGAAAGGGAGCTTATCCGAGACACTCGACGTGAAAAAAGGGGAGGAAAAAGACTTCCGAGAGCGTTACGGGAGAAGGACGGAGAAAAGGGAACTATCAGAAAAGGGGGTTAACTGGTCTGCATTTCCCAAGGGACCTTCTAATGAAGGAGTAACCGAAGCGATTGCCCGCCACCCCCACACTGAGGAGGGGAGAAGGTGGGAAGTTGCGAGAGATAAGACCCTAAAAAAGGAGGGTCTTGTCGTTGGAAATCTGCGGGCATTCACCGGCACGCATATCCAGAAAAATGCCATAGACACTGGAGAAAGGGTCTGTAAAAGCGGGGAAGGGAAAAAAGGGAAAATGAACATAAACTATCTCGAGGAACACCATAAAGTACGTCTCTTTGATCTGCGCCTGGACGAGAGGGGGGAGTCCGACAGGACTGACTTGTCTAATCGCCCTGCCGTCAGGATAACGGGCTCGAAAGGGTTGCGACCTGAAGAAGGGGTAAAGTTTAAAACGCCTGTGCGACGAACCGCGAAAACAGGGGAAACAGGGTGGTCCAAAGAACCGGGCGAGGAGCGCTTTGAAGGTTAAATGAGAAGACCAACGAAGAACGGAAGTCTCGGTCTGTCGCTCTTTAAGCCGGAAAAGTCTACGTATTCCAGGGGGATTCACCGAACAAGGGGTCCTGCGCCAAGGGTTTCCTGGGGTACCTTGGTGAAGGGGGCAGAGGACCAGAAAACCCCCTATGGTTCCCAAAGAGACCTCTGACGAAAAATCTTATGACGATCTTGCAGAGCCGCAAAGGGAAGGAAACTAAACAGAAAATCTTCTGATGCGACCCGAGTGCAAAGAGGGGTGTGGTTTCAAAAACGCATCTGCGAGGCAAAATATCACAGGCATGGAAGCACAGATCCTAGAAAAGACCAGAGCGCGGGGAGTCTACCTGTGCTCTCTGCAGGTCTAGCCGCCTGAAAAAATGCGGTACCACCCATCTGCAGGGACTCAGGAATCATCGTGAAGGGAACAAGCCAGGCAAAAGGCAGAAAAAAGAGAGCCACATTGAGGGGAGGTAGAATTCGAAACTGTGTACCAGCTCTTCGAGGTCTTCAAGAAGACAATATAGAAAAAAAAAAAGAAGAAAAGAAAAAAAAAGAAGCTGGGGGGGAAGAGGCAAGGAGATAAAGAACATGGGGAAAGGGGTCATGGGGGAAATTATAAGAAATAAAGCTGGGGGAAGAAGAAAGGGCGGTGCTCGAGGCGTGCAGGCTGTTGACAGTGCCACGATGCTTCCAATGAGAGGTTCTGGCGCTGGCGGGGGGAAAGGAACTGAACAGGCAGGAAAAAAAGCGCAAAACAGGCTCCGTCTGGATGAGGACGGGGGCGCGCTAAGGACCGGGGCGCCGCAGCCGAGAACTGTTGCAAACGTCGACTGAGGGTAAACAAAAGAAAGT
>Ga0179593_1314702_pt1 | contig 19562 bp, 8 predicted proteins | sample CZODoug2_1_08_16_FD_185931 | JGI IMG/M metagenome (GOLD analysis project Ga0179593, IMG submission 185931) | Vadose zone soil fungal communities from Angelo Coast Range Reserve, California, USA - CZODoug2_1_08_16fungal (PacBio error correction) | ecosystem: Environmental > Terrestrial > Soil >...
GAAGGAGGATAACAGTAACGCCAAATCGTGGGGAAAGAGGGGAAAAGGGCGTCTATCAGGAATGGCGATAAACCGTACATGGAAGTCTCTCACCCCCAAAAAGATTCCAGGGGAGAGAAAAGAAAGCCTAAAAAAAAAGAGGGGAGACTCCGCACACAAGAGTAAAAGAGGTCTTGAAAAAACGTTTGAGCTTCTCCGGGCGTACTTTTATTGCAATAGCATAGTTCAGTACGCGACGGAAAAGTGGCAGAGAAGAGAGGAGGCTGGAGTGGTGAAGGGCTGAATTAGATGCTAGCAATGATTCGGGGCAGCTCCATCCAACGGAGGGGGAAGGGGGATCCGAGAAGGAAGAACATGAGACCTGACCTTTGCCTAACTCGGTCTTGCGGACTTACTTTGGGTGGAAATAAGGCATAGGAAGGCTCCTCGAAGCCAGTTTCTTAGGAGGACGCTTGAGGGAGACAACGGAAGATCTTGCTCGCAGAACATAAACGACGGAAAAAATGGTTTCGAAAAAGATGAGAAGAAATTTCGCGAAGGAGAGCCGCGAGGGAATTCTTCTCAGACGAAAGTTAGGACCCTCCACATCTATAACATGTGTGACGCGTTGGGGAATTCTGAATCACTTTTTGGCTAAAACAGAAGGAAAAAAAAAAAGGGAAGGAGAGGGAAAAGGGTCACAGACGTAAATAATAAGAGGGAACTAAAGAAAAGTGGCACACTACACCGCCAAAATACTCTTGTCATGGGGTCGACTTAAAGAAATGTCTAAAGGCTGCTAATCCGCTTCTCCCCAAGGACACGACGGTGCCTAATGCAGAATCAGAAAACTGGAAGCACGGCTCGAAAAAAGGAAGGGAATCCCTGAGAGAGAACAGGAGGACCTAATGCACTAGTCATCGTCCGCGCAAGCACCGCAGTTGGACCGAGAAAAAAGAATTATCTGGCTCTTCGAAGAGCCCCGCAGGACGAATATCCGCTGGGTCTTCGTAGAAGGGGGGAGACACCTCATATACGAGAAGAAGGATGACGAAGGGAAGAGAAAGAGCCGGACAGGGAAGGATCCGGCGGAAGGAAGTAGGAGTTTTCAGGCGAATCCTTCCATTACAAAACGGATCAATAAGGCAGACGAAAAGAAGAACGCGGCCGAACGAAAGAAAAATCAGTGACAGATAGACAAAAAAAATCCGTTATGACCACAGCAGGCTGTAAGCACGCCTTCGGCATGAAATGGGGGGGATAGAAAAGCGTAACGGTAGGGACATTAACGGGGATCAAGGCGCCAACCTGAAGCTCAGGAATTCTGAAGTGATATGAACGAACCAAAATCTGACTATGACCGGGGGCATTTCAATGTTTCACGAAGGTATTGCTAATATGAATTCACTACGCCCTGTCTTCTGAAAGAAGGCGAGGGGAGTGAAAACGGGGCAGACGAAAAGAAGGGTAGAAGTGGTCGGAAACAATGAATTAAATCACAACCAGGCTAAATAAGAGGGTCGGTAGGGGGAGAGGAGTCAATCGGAGTAGGTGAGCAATCTCCTTCATTGCCCTATGACATATCGGATGCCGAAGAACGCGAAAGGATCACGGGTCCGAAGGAAAACAGAGAACAGTTTGGAACCGAGAAAGGAAGGTCAATCCGAGATATCATGAAAAATGGACCTAAGAGTGAAGAAAAGTTATGCGGACTAGGACTGAAGAGTCTAGGGATCTATCAGAGGGGGGAAGAGAGGGGCTGAAGAAAAGAGAGAGGGGGGGAAAACTCTGGTAGGTAGTTATCCTTCTCTCGAAAATGGAAAAAGGAGTATGGATCACGCGGGTGTGTTCAGAATATCAAACAAGGATATAGAAGTGGGGGAGAGGAAAGCAACCGAAGCAGATGGTAGGCGGCTTCAAGGACTAGCGACATCTGTTTACCGTGCACATAGGGAAAATCCTTGTCCACCAGTAAGAGAGGGGAAAGAACAAGGCAAGAAAAGACCCTGAAGCTCGAGCCGCCTACGCCGAGTCGGTTGGGACAACACCGGGACATGACCGTACAGAGTTTTAGCGGTTCAAGGAGGGGGGGGACGAGAGAGGCGCGAGAAATTTTAAGGTAAACCTTCCCAAAGATATTCCTGACCTAGGAAGAGAACCAACCGATACTCCGGACAGGGGTGTGGATTCCTTAGCGAAGACGAAGCAGAAAAAGAAGACGAAGAGAGAAAGAAACGTGGGGCTTCGTAGGGGAGGGCCAATCCCCGGCAAATGAGAAGGACGGGATAGGGGAAGAAGGAGCCGGCTTGGAGGTGTGCTTAGTAGTAGATCTCGGAGCAGGCCCCGGCGAAAAAAAAGTCGGATGAAATGAAGGGGAAAGTAACTGAAAACGGATAGAGAGGGGGAACTGGGGGTTCACGATGAAAGAAAAGAGCGACAGGCCGTACAAGGAACTATTCAGGCCTGACTCAAGGGAAGGAATAGATTGGGAAAAGCCAGATGGAGAAGAAATCTCTATTATAAGCAATAGAGAAGCGGAGAAAGACAGCCGCCAGAACGGCCTTGTTTACTCCTTCCTCGAGTTTAGAGAGGGGGCCGAGGAGAGCAGGCAAAGATGGGAGGAAGACCGGTCTCTGGTCGCATCCCCTATCAGGCCGACACGGACTATAAAACCTTGCTTCCTTAAGGCGGGAGAAATCGGAAGGGGAATCAGATAGAGATCGGTCAGAGGTAGAGAACCGTCAGTTTAGCAATGATCGAAAAAACCAAAAACGTATTAAAAGATAGTCGGGATGAAAAAGGAAAATTGCTATCCGAGGACAGAGGGAAGGGGGTATCTGGCGGAAGGCCTCGACACACTGAATCGCCGGTAGCCAGGCAAGGGATCTTTAAATTTCGGCTATCGACTGGGAGAAAAGAGAAAGAGAGGACCGATAAACAGGAAAAACTAGTTGCGGACAACGCCCTTCAAAGACCCACTCGCGTAACGCACAGCAGAAAGGAACGACGACGCGGCCGCCGCAATGCGTCTTGTCCAGGAAAGGATACGAAAGAGGGGGACGATCCAATGAAGGAGGCCCGTTCAGTCGAGCCTCTTTCACTCGAAAAAGGAGTTCGAGAGCAGAGAGTTAACCCTGGAAATCTATAATAAGAAGAACGCTATCCACCAGGGATGAGAGAAAGGAAAGGGGGGAGGGAAGGGGGAGGAATTCTGAAGAATCTGCGAAACACTGAAACCACAAGGCGATCACGTTCTGATGTCGGGGTCCCCCTGGAGGGAAAAGAACCAAAAAAAGGCGGGGAAGAAAAAAGAGGGGTCGTGGGACGAAAAGGGGGGCGGTCGTAGAGGAGGAGACAAGACGGGCACTAGTTTTCAAGACTTAGGAAGAACGAATCGGTTGGTCGGAGAGTAAGCGGGATAAATTCGAGTTGCTAAGTAAAGGAAGGCGAGAGCTGAAGATCATGTTTCCAACGAAGGACGACCGCGGGGAACGAAAGAGGGAGCTTCAAGGCGTTTGCGTTGAAAAAAAGAACGTAGAGAGTAGGTCTCACAAAGAGGGGGAATAGGAAGGTAGGGAAGAGGGCAAAGTGGAAAGGCGACCGTTCAAGAAAAATGAGCCGGGCCAAACTGTATCTCACAAGGGACAGATCCTCGAAAGAGCTTCGGTAAGATAAGAACAACGGCAATTTTGCGTAGAGGACGAAAAAAATAAGTAAATATAGATAGAAAGGTTGCACATGCCTATCAAAGGAGATAGAAGCAACGGATAGGTCAGCTGTCTTAAGGAATCAGAGCGGGGCTGAGCGAAAAAACCAGAGCTCTAGTGACCAGGTAAAAGAGAAGGAGGAACTCATGAGGGGGGGTCAAGAAGTGCTTAGACTGCGGAAGCACGCTGCCACTGTCGATCGGGTCGGAAGAGAACCCTGTAGGGGGGGTACGAAATTGAAAGAAGAGACGCCTCGGGACAAGAAGAGGGGTTCCCCTGATCAAAGGTCCTGAACTACTGAGAACACGAGGAAGGATCTGAACGAATGGAGGAAGAGTTACACACTGGTGTTAGACGGGTAGACCCCTAAGAGAGACGGGTTAGTGCTCGTCAGAAGATACGACGAGAGTCAGCAGTCTCTGCAAAGGCTTCCTGCGAGTCTTTCATCTTCGAAAAAAAGAAGAGGAGGAAACGGGACAGTCTTTGAAGGGGAAAGTATTGTTAAAAATCGGGGCAGTCACGACGAATACGAGCGGGCACTCCAGTGGGGTAGGCGAGGAAAGAAATACATGTGGGGGAATTTTGGCTACGAAGAGTGGCTGCCAGGCTTGGGAATCTCATCAAAGGGACCACACCAGGAGAAAAGATTCCTGTTGTCGGGGGAAGAAAAAATAGATTTGGTCCGACGGTGGGCGAACAGAAGTTGTCTTGTCTTATCCGGGAGGGGATAGGGGGGTCCGGAGAGGAGGGTTGTGTGAAGGGAGAATGCGCTCGAGTCAATAGCGGAGGGTCAGTTGGGTAGCCTGCAGAAAGGAAAAAAAAAGATACTGCTGTTGTATGGAATACAAACTATATAGTAATGGGGAGCAGAAACATAGCATGTAGGGAGGCAAATCCTAGCGGGTGGGAAGGGGGGACCAGCAGTGGAAGGGCGAGGGGTTCGCTAACGAAATTCAGAGGGTGGAGGAGTGTGCCGAGGAGGAGGGTAAAGAGTCTTACGCCAGTTGCTTGAAGAGGGTCTAAAACTGGCTATAACCGTAGAACTGTGGCAGGTGGTCTTTAAGGGCAAGGAACAAAGGAAGGGGGGAGGGAGGGGCGAGGAAAGAGAGCGATCAATATGGGAACAAAATTTTTCGGATGGAACGGATCGTAGTAAGAAATGCTCTGAGCTTGAAAAGAGAAAAGAGGAGAGGGGGGTTGACTGGGGACAGAGTTACGATATTGGGTCATATCGACCACCTCTAGGCGGGTAAGGGCAATGCTGATCATAGTGCGAAAAAATCTTGCCGGGAGGTGTGGTAAGAAAAGCGATATTCCGGGTTTGGCCGACGACCAACACGGAAACGACCGGATCCTCTTACTAAGGGCGCCGGCCCTAAACCTTTTCAAACAAGGAGGAAGACGGGGAAGAGTTTTGGGCTAACCTGAAGAAGGGTCAGGGTGAGGAACTATTATCCTAGAGAAGGACGTAGGAGAAAAAATTCGGAGGGAAATATAAGGTTGTCTCTACGGCGGCTCATTCAAAGTAGTCAGCCCGCCTAGAGAGGCGCACTGATCTGCCAGTAAATCGACGAAATTAAGAGCGAAGGAGCATAACGCTACAACGAACGGAAACGTTTTGAAGACAGGAAGGGTGAGAAAGGGGGGGGCAGCGGCGGAACCTTAAGAGGTGGAGGCGGAATATTCTCATGCAAGACGGGTCGTCCCGTGACGGGGCGAGGAAACGTACAGGGAGCTGGGTTAAAGCTGCAACTGACAGCGACGAATGTTACGCTGAACTCTGGGGAGGGACTCTAAGGGACGCGTGAAGAATCTCGGAAGAAACAACAAGCGACAAATTAGATTATTAAAAAGATAGGAGAAACGGCCCTGACGAATACTCAAAACAGAGAAGCAGAGGAAAGGGTCGAACTGAATTACCGGCGGCTAGTACCACCTTAGATGGAAGTCTTCGCGAACAAAACTGACTTCCTAGAGGACGACTCAATAATAAGGACCGGGCCCAAAACCCTGACTGCCATTTGTTTCTCCGCGTTCAAAAATTAACTCCCGAGGAAAATGGGTCTCGCCCGTGCTAAGTTAGAGGCTGGGCCAACAGGTGCTTTGAACGATGAAGGGGGAGAACGAGTCATCTACTGCCTTATTATTGGTTAAAAATGGGACAGGAGGGAGGAAAGCGGGGGGATACTACTTCTGCAGGCCTTGCGCTCTACTTGCCGGCTTCCCCTTGGGGGGGGGGAAAACTTGAAAAAAGCACCTAGCCCTGCCAGGTTAGAAAAAACAGAGCGGATTATCCCAATTTTTTTGAACCTTCAACAGGGAATTGCCGCTGTTGCGGCGTCGGGAGATAGGGGGGTAAAGAAAAAAGCAGTACTATAGATCGAAGGGAAAAATGAAAAACGGGGCCCAGGGATTGTGTTGAATATCACCTCTCTGACCATTGTAAGAGAAAAAGAGAGTGGCAGGAGGAGAAAAATTCTTCAACTCGACACTTTCGAAACCCAAGGAGTCAAAAGTTGGGCGCAGGAAGGAGATCGCGTGACGGAAACCCATACGATAGAAATAATGGTGTAAATACTTGATCGAGAAATTGAACTAACTTCTCACGACACCGAAAACACGACGTGTCATTTCTAAGAGGCCAGCCATGCAACGGATAAAAGGCTATCCGCTTGGGAGGACAGGGGGGGCCAGACTGTGCTCTGTACGAGCTACACTATGCGGCCTTCCAATCGACAAAAGAAGATGCAGTAGAAGTCAAGAGCTTCATGAAGCTCTAACAACTCATAAAGAGCGAAAAAGCCGGCACCCTATATTCCGTCAAAAAGAAGGCACGGCGAAAGTCGGGAAGATCCCATTCCACTGAGAGGCCTCGTTTTACGTTCGCCTATCCAACATCATATCTGGGCATACCTCATCCGACTTGGCACTAGCAAGTGACCGAAGAAGGGAGAGAACAGGTGGCAGAGAGGGAAAAGGAGCCCGGTACCCAAGCCGAGCAGCGGAGAAGAAAAAACAAATCTTCTGGTCCAACCGGCGAACAAATATATCAGCCGCCGCGGAGTACACGGTAAGGGTCTCAAAAGACTTGAGAAGAAGGATCGTGGGAAAGAATCGGAGGACGGTACACATGAAAGGATCGTCGGACAACACACGGGAGTCGCCGAGTATCGTCACTGGCAACGAGGCACAAAAGGAAGGGACACTCACAAAGGGAAACTAGAATGATGGGCAATGTAGGCACGATATTAGCCGCTAGGCTGGGAGGTGACGGCGAGTAGGGAAGCACGGACAAGATCACGAAAATGCTCCATTCTTTTTACAAGTTAAACTCACCAAGCTACCTCAAGAAAGGAATCTTGCAGCTCAGAGGGTAGGACTCTATGAGAAAGGCAAGCGCAGCGGGAGAGGTCCTAATTAACGGAGTAGGGCCTAAAGCCCATTCGCAGGTGTAGAACCTCAACTACAATAGGTGTTAAAGAAAAAAAAGTGAGGACGTATCCAGCCGGCGGTATCCCCTAATCTAAGTTAATATTTATTAGACGAGGAAGGGGGGGAAATTCTGATCTTGGAAAAACGATCGAAAAGAAAGGCGGTGACTATCAAAAGAGAATGGTCAGGCGCGCTCGGAAAGTGCCCAAGTATTGGGGGCACGGAGGGGGGGGGAAAGATAGCAAAAGTAAGGGAAGAAAAAGCAAAAGTTGGGATTTACGTCACGATCAGAGTTCGGCGGATAAATGGCCAGTGGAGGAAACGGCCCTCTGGTTGACACCAGTCTACAACATCTTTCAAGATCCGTGATGTCCACGAGCCGAGGGAAAGACGATCTGAAGTCCCCATCGATCTATCCGACTCGATAGTGAAGTTAAAACTCATGCCCTCGAAGAAGGGTGCCTGGAAAGCTGTCGTCCATCGTACTCTCCGCAGTACTCGAGCGGGAGGAAGCAAGGTTTGAGGTACTTACGCACGTGACAAGGGCTAGGGGTAAGCTTAACGTCACACCCAAGAACTGTCACGCATCGGGGGCGGGGGGACTATGTCGCCGGGTACTGTCTTATCCTACCGACTCTAACCGGTTACGGAAAGTCAGACCCAAACAAAAAAGGGCGTGCGTGCGAGGTCTTTGATGGGGGGGTTGGCAACCATTAAGCTACAGCTACGAGATCTTCGAACAGGACGGATCGAGCTCGAACGGAGCCGTGAGGGGGACTAGTGGGGCAGATATAGCTGGGGAGGTGCTGATGCCGCAGCGTAACCCCCGTTCGGTGGTGACCAGATAGTAGGATGAAACCTGTGAGGGACTGGGGGGAAGGAAGTCAGGAAACAATCGAGTGTTAGCGGTCACTCTGCCACGATTTAAGTGGAACGAACCGTACAATCTCAGGTCAATCTCATGGTTTCCTACGCGGGCAGTCGCAATCTAAAGATTGATCTTCAATAAAGAAGCTGCTCCTCTCAGCCGGACCGGGTATCCAGGTACTACTTTCAGAACTTTTTAATTAAAAACTTGGTGCCTAAGCTTAGAACCGCCGAGCGGAGGAGAAACTTCTATTGGGATATGCAGGTAAAAGTATACATAATCCAGATGTAAAGGAACCTACGCAGGGATCGAACGGGTGCAGCTTCCCGAAAGGCCCACCAGGCCGACCCTAGGTCTCGATCTCGGTTACCGAGGGGAGTGTCATGATTATATACTCAAAAAAACAATTATGTTAGATAGAGCTGTAAAAAGTCGCAACTCGTAACCATCTAACTAAGCTGAGGCTTTCTGCCTACGCGGGAGACAAGGCCTCTCCGGTGCCGTCCCGGGCAAAAAAAGGTCAGGGAAGGAGGGTGTCACTCTCAACTCAAACTACCCTTCTTCCTGAACATTCCCAACGGGAATTCGAGAACGTAACAAAAAGCCGGAAAGAGGAATAATAAGATTACGGTGACTTGTATTGAGGCAAGGCTCAACTGAGTTAGGATTCTTGCGATACGCGGCCCCCGCGCTGAGGTCAGACGTCATGTAAGGAGAGTCCCGGGCGGACCGATCTTGACATGCAGAGGGGAAACATGGATCTATAATATCGGTCCCAAAAAGATGTAGCCAGGTTGGCGACTATCAGTCAAAGGGGGTAGTCTCTACTTAATGTGTGACGAAGTTGCGCACGAGATCTCAGCAAAAGAAGTAAAGGGGACACGGCGATAAGAAGATTAGGCTTCATCCACAGAAAGTCGAAAAAACATAGCGCCGACTGGATGGAGGCCTCCCTAAAAAATCAACTCCGGGCTTTTTCGGGGAGTTAGGTGAAAACGCGATTGAGCTACGCCTGACTTTAACTCAAAAAGGCAAAGCGTATAGGGGCTTGATAAAGGTAAGGCGTCCCACTGCTAAGGGATTGGCAAGGGGGATACTTACCGTAAACAAGGGGAGAATCTTACAGGGATGGGTGGAGCCCCGCCTGGAAATAAACGGGTTTTAAAGAGAGCCCTCGGGCCTCTGGGAACGTGGCCCAAGAACGCGAGAGGACGGAAGGGAGTCGCCGAGGGGTTCTCACGGTAGGGACATATAGTGGAGAAGTCACTGCGAGGGTACTAGGCGCCTGTACCAGAGCTTGAGAGAGGGGAAAAGGGCCAGGATGAAAGCGGTGGCACCTTTTCTGGAAAGCTAGCTCCAGAAACCCTTTTTAGATATAGTTTCTTGAAATGAGTCCCAAAAATACTTAAAAAAACTACACACTTGGAGGAACTATAAATCCCTACCAGGGTGGGGTTTCAGCATGGGGTGCTGTCTAGCACGAAATGCGAAGAAAGAAAGTCGACTTAAGAAAACTCGGCTAAATAACGGGCGTCCGTCGATGTTAGGCACTCCTGGATGGGTATACGAGGCTCCGCTCAGGCGGGGGGAAACGGTAATAGAGGGAGGAAAGACGACATAACTGGGTAAGGGAATCAGTCTTAGATACGCAGAGGACTCGCTGGGTCGCCCTAAACTTCTGGCATAAATCAAGAAGGCGCTGAAAGGCAGGAAGGAGGGAGTCGCCTGGGGGGTGAGTCGTTTCGAAAACCAAACCGGGGGAGTGAAGAAAGGATGGTCGCACTACGATCCGGCTCAGGACTTCATTCCCTTTCATCTCACTTATTGATTGACAGATTAAGGCACATAAAGAAAAAACGGGAGGGACTTATCGGTCGAGAAAGGGAGTGCCCTGAAGGGGCAGGTACGCTAGCCTAGGCTGAAGCTTCCCGCTTCGGAGACTCCCGTCATTTGGGTGTAAAGAAAACTGGGGGGAAAAGTGCAACAAAAAAAAACTGTCAACAAGCAGGCTTGAGAAGAAAAACGCGACCTAACAAATGTTGCGATACGGGAATGGGGGGGGGGCGGACGTGGGCATGACGCGCTTGCTTCCTCTGATAGGTGGGGGGTAAGACTAGGAGTCGCTGAATAATACGCTCGAAAGAAGATGGTGCGGGGGGGGAAAAGGGGGCAAGAGGAGGATTAGCCGAAGAGCTGCTGGGTGGACGAAAAGAAACAAGAAAGTCGAAAGCCTTCGTACGCGCGATCAATCAGGAATTGTCAGAAAGGAATCAGTAGAGGGTGGGTAGGGGAAGTGCGATCTGACGTAAGCTTTAGGTCGGAGAACGACTTGAGGGGTTGAGAGAAGACAGAATGGGGAAAAGACGATTCGGTTCCGACACGTCGGACTGGGTAGGCGGGGGGGGCGAGGCCAACGCGGTACAACTGGCGCGTCCTTAACAAGAGGTGTAGGTTTCGTTCAGTGACTGGAACGCACAGGGGAAGGAGAAAAGGGGTGGAGCGGCGAGCTTCAAAGAGGGAAAACAAGGAAAGAAACGCGCCGAGGAGGTCCCACAAGAGCACAAGAAACGAGGTTTGGCGAACCCTTTTACCTTATTCTCTGTGCGTTTGAAAGAGGGCCACGCTTGTGTAACAACTAGCGTTGGTTCCCATCCGATGGGAGAGCACGCACCCGCATCGGGGGTGAACCTGCTGGTAGGTAATGGCCGCTCCGGAATAGAGCAAAAGTATGGGGGGGACCGAAACGTATCAAAGACCGACCGGGTGCGGACGGCTCACTCGGGGAAAGGTCTCCAGGAAGTATGAATAAACAAGTTTTCCCGCCGGGGGTTCTGATAACCTTCCTCTAGGGGGACCGTTGTTCCTCCTCTGTATCCGTCACCCGGGCAGGCTGCTACAGGAGAAGACATGATGCATTGCTCTAGACGGATCCTTCCATTCAACTAAGAAACATACCAAAGGTATGCGGGCCTCTGTAGAAGGAAATCGACTGAAAACAGCAGGAAAAGTCCTCCCGACCTATGACCATGCGCGCTGAAAAGAACGGGGGTCGAAAAGGAGTTGACTAGGGGCACTGGTCGTAGCAAAACTCACTATGGGGGGGTTAGGAAGGAAGGAAATTGACGGACAATTATCAAGAACAAAGCGCCAGTACCCAGACCGTAGGTAGGGGTTTTACTAATGCCAGATCAGAGAACGGGAAAGTGCCACTCCTGGTTCGTACCTCTGGGTTCAGGATTACATCATCCTATCACCAAAAACTTCTGTTCAAAGACATATATATGGTCTCCGGACAGTCAAAGAACCCCTATGGTCAGCGACCAATCAGCTTGCTACGAGCGTATAAACAACGCGAACAGGCGGAAAGCGCCCCCTAAGATGCTAATCGTGACGGAGGCACGCAGTGCCGCGCCAGACATCGTATCCTGGGTGACTTCCTAAGAAAAAACATCTCCAACCGCCAGCAAGTTACACTGTTGCGCGCCAGGGAAATAAACAAAAAAAAAAAAAAAAAAAAAAAAAAAAAGAAGAAAAAAAAAGAAGAAATAAGAAGAAAAGACAAAACCCCCAAAAAACACCCCCTGTGTTAAGGCCTCTAGATCTGGTAGTGCTATTTGAAACTATTTTCCTCTCCGTAAAAGTAATCTTTTTACTCTTCATGGAGACCAGAGGTCTATCCAGGTATAATTTAACACGCAGAGCGCCGGGCGCCAGGGGGGAAATATTAGTCCCTTCAAATATTCCTTCAGTCCCGACCGGGCGGAGGAACTGACGGTTGCATTTTGGAAAAAACCTTGAAGAAGGACGCAAAAGGGTACCGCGTCGGCGTGCGGCTTAGGCAAAAAACTACTTCTCGGAGAAAGGAAAAGGACGTGAAAAGAGGTGGGGTTCTAGCACGAACGATGAGTAAGGAAACAGTGCGAAAACCGAAAAGCCGGAGGCGAGGTCGGAAATATAGATGGTGAAACGTCAACAAAATCGTAGAAAAGAGGTTCTAGGGAAAAAAGATCGCGCGATTCCTACCGAGAAGAGAGAACTCCAGAACGGCGCCAATCCTTGAAGAGGCCGCAGGCTGAACTCTATCGAAAAAGACAAAACACGCAAACGACAGAGGTCGAGTGGATCTAAGGGCCATTGATACAGAGGATGGAACGCTCGAAATCCCACGGGCTCGTTAAAGAATAACACAATTCAGCTCCGTGCCATCTGAAAACCTAATCGCCTGCAGGAGAAGCGAAACAAGGAAGCACTGCCTGTCAACAATGAAATCAACCCGATAGAGCAGGGAGGAAAATGCATTCGGAGTTGAGGACTGGACCAGAAGAAGATACAGATTGTGGCGTAGGCGCCGAACACATCATGAACCTACTCCTCCGCAGTGGAAAAAGGAGTGAATGACTCCGAGATGACGACCAGAGCGTCGGAAGGACTAAAAGGACTAGCCAGGACCAAAGAATCGGGAGAGAGAGAACACGGCCACCCTAAAAAACATCTACACTGGAGGCAACAGCCTGCTGGTAAGTTGCAGCGGGGCATTTCAACGAGCCTGCTAAAGGGGCGGTGAGTGGGCCAGAAAATCGGATCGGAAAAAATTAGGCTCTCAAAGAACTGAAGCTGCGCGATCTGATGGACTGCACGGGAAACTAATTCGATTACCTATCATGGGGACCAGGGAACGCGAGTTATGGGCGACGTCAGAAAGACCGTTAGCGACCGAGGGATGACTTAATGAGCAATGGAGTCTTATTGCCGAAGAAGGAAGGAAAGTCTCTTGAGGGGGGGAAGTACATTAAGGCACAAAAAGGAATCCGCAGGCATTCGTTTCCGCAAAAGGAGAGTTTCACAGGGGGAAAAGTCATTTAAATGGAATAAGGCGCAGACTGGGATTGTGTAAGATGCAGAATCGGATCAAAGAAAGACCAAACCTACTGTCTGATGAGTGAAAAAATAGGAATGGGACGCGTAGAAAGTTTATCCTCTCCAGAAAAGGCGGGAGCCAACAAATAGAGTGAGTTCTGCGAGAAGTCCTCTTGGGGGGGGGAGACCTCCCGCACCAGGGCTGAAAGCAGCCATGGGCAAAGGGGCCTATCCTTGTGATAATCCTGCTCGCAAAGGCATTTCCCCATTTGTGACGATTATCTTATTGGGAAGACTCTATAACACAAGTCCTTGAAACTAAACAGGCTTTGGAGAGGTAGCGGGAAGGCTACTCGGATAAGGGCGAAGGGGCGAGACGGGGACCGCTGGGGACAGCCGAAAATCAGGTAACCAAGAGACGGGAGGAAGTTGGGGGAACAATCTGCCTAACCAAGTCAAGAAAGAAGCGCGATTTCATGGGAATATCTCTCGGAGGGGGGGGAGAAAGCCAGAACATAGTGAGGGACGCGGTAGAGCCAGCTTGAAAACTGAGAAGAAAGCGTGCCTACAGGAACACATTTGGGGAGGGGGTCGCCGTCAAAAGATCTTTCGCTGAAGGACGGACATCCATCCCAAACGCTACTGGATAGCGCGTTTAAAGATGCCCTAGGAGTCGCCTAGAATACTGCTCACCTCGGGGCAGACCCAGCATTTCGGGGAAGTAGGCGGTCCTCCATACTGATAGGCGCGACCTCTTTTTGATATAAAAAACGTGGAGAGCAGTGTCAGGGAAGTGGGGGGTCGATCGCAAAGGACGCGGACTAAGGGCGTACCCCTACCGACGCTAAAGGAAAAACGCCATGGGGACGATAGAAATAACTCCGCTGAAAAAAGCTACCACCTCCCAGGGGCGCGAAAGAAGAACAGGTCCGAATAGAAAACACTCTCCTAGAGTGGAGAGTGGAAAAATAGGGGGATATCACGCGAGGGGCGGTGATCGCAATCGAAAGCTGCGCCGGACCGCGCGACGCATAAATAATAAAAAAGGGTCGACTTGAAGCAAGGGTGGGAAATACGTTGTCTCTATCGTGCGACCAACTATTTGAGACGACCTTGGTCTAGGGGGAGAGACAAGGAAAGGAAGCACGTACCACTGAAAGAACGACCCAGACGTACCTGCGGACGGGACTTAAAGGGAAATCTCCTCAGGCACGAAAAAGGGAAGATCGAGATGGTACTAGGGACGGGGGGGGGCCATGGCCAAGGGTTATACGAGATGGAACCAACCAACGAGGGGGAAAAAGAGTAATAGGCTCAACCATGCACTCTACAGATAGACGAGCGGCGCAGCGTAAAGCGAGAAAACGGCCCTAGAACGGAATGAGTCTGATGTTGAAAATGTCTGCTTCGAAAGAGGGACAAAACTACTTGCATTCTCACGTAGGCCGAATCGACATTCGGAAAAAACTGGAATGCAAACCGTCGTACATTAGTCCAAAGGAACGGGGAAGTCGCTCTTCGCAAACCTAGGGAGTGGATTCGGGAAAGCTGGTAGCCCGCGCGTTAGGGGGAATCATTTAGGTGAGGAGTCCAGTCTGGCGCGGCATCAAGGCAAGGGGAGGTAGGATCTGAGGAGTAAAAAGGATAAGGAACGAGTGGAATTAGGGCGTCAGAAATGATAGACATAAATCTTCGTACTAAATGCAAAAATGACCGTCTACTAGAGCCACCAAGAACGTCCAAGGGGGAATGGGAGAGAAATAGTGAGCTCGCACAACGTCAACGTTAGCCATCTCTTCAAGATCTTAAGGGGAGGGTCCGCAAACTCACCACTCCTATTCTAGATGCGGTGCTGCTACTCCGAAGGTTGAATCGGAAGGCAGAAGCTCATTCGGTAGGGGTTGGGTACAAACGTGAAAGGCTTGATCTACCTCGGTGTTACTTCTACAGGGTAAAAAATGCCGGGAGATGTGAATATGTCGCTTTCACAGCAAGGGGGCAGAAAGAGGTACCGCACCTCGTAGCTTGGGCATTACGTTTGAAGAAGAGAGAACCCGCTAGGCATCGAAGATCGGGAGGGGCGCTGGTATTCTGAACGTTCGGGAAAATATGCAGAGCTTTTTTAAAAGAAAACGAGTAAGCACTTTTCTACGAAAAACTGGAAAAGTCAAAGGGCTATGATCCAGCCAAAGGGAGATTCGTGAAAGGCTCTCTCCCAAAGGGGGGATGGCAGTGTGGGGTTGTCTGAGGGTCGACCAACCTAATTGATAAAGAACGAAAGGGTGCACTGTCAAAGGGGATCAGGAATCTACCCGAGGGGGACGAAAGAGGCTGGCAAGGAGATCCGAGCGTCGACTCAAAACAAAGCTCGATTAAAAGGAAAATAACGGCTAAAGCTCTTCTGACCAGCGGAACTAGAAAGATGACGGGCTCTTGAACACTTGAGAGGGGGTGGGTAGGAGGACACCGGAGAGGTTTCTAGTAAAGAGGAGAAGGGAGAGGGACATGATCAAACCAGCCAAAAAAAAAAAAAACCGGCATCTCCTATGAAGAAAGTCCTCAGAACTGGGAAGAGAGAAACGATGAGCGGAAAAATGATGACGTATTTACTCCTGGGACGGTCCTAACTCCCTCCCAATGTGGTGCTCGCGCGGAGAGAGAAAGGCCAACCTAATGGTAACCGGCTTAGAGGGCCACTAAGCGAGAAACGGGGCCCTGAAGGGGTCATCTCAGTAATTTTCCTCTTAGAAAGATCCGAGGCGAGATTAAGTGGGTCGGACGGAGGATAGAACCTCAGTTTAAACGCCGAGTGGAGAAAAACGGTACTGAGTTAGAAAGAAAGGGACAAGGACTCAAAAGGATTGATAGGTAGATGTTGTTCCGAGTTGAACAGAGGATGTCGCGGAATGGAGGGTGTAAGTTATTATTTCGTGAAGAGGCCTTCTCTAGCAATGGCGTGAGTGGGCAGTGAGAGTACAGGACTGGAAGGAGAGAAGAAGACGTATGGTTGGGGCTAAGGGAAGACGGAGGAGATAGTTTCAGAAGAGATTGGCAGAAGACCAATCCTATCTTTTTGATGTCCAGAAAATGGATGACTCTGGTTCTTAGAAGGCAGAAACTCAGGGTAGAGGGGCATTCAAGGATATTCGGAGAGCAACTGGGCCTTGTGCGCGGTCGAAAATCTAATAACGTGCGGCCCATTCGAACAATAGAGTTGTAGGTGGGCGGGGGAAATCAGTTGAGTCGACTGTTTAAAGATTGTAAGCCGTCAAAACAGCAGAGGTTTACGTAGGACCCGTAAAGGGGGGCGTCGTCCCTAGCAGTCATATCCAACAGGGAGGTATCTGGGGGGGGGCCCGGGTGCCGATCCGCCGCGAATGAAAGGATTTTAGTGGAGGTGGCGCGACAGCCCACGTGGCCCAGTCGGGTATCGAAAAGGGAATATGTCTTTGCAGAAAGGAACTAGACGCGAAAACGCGTCATTCGACCGCGCTCCTTGTTCCACCAAAAAAAAGAAGAAAACGTCAGTTCGCCGAAGTCTTAGGGCCGGCTATGTTTTCCTGGAAGTCATGCGGATGTCAGAAGGCATCGCTCGGGCATCAGAGGGCTCACTCGGCGCAATGCACGCGGCAACATCCGCTAGACGAAGGGCAAAGAGGTCGCCGGGCAAGCCTGCCCTGCGCAATTGCAGAACTAGTAACATACGGTAAGACACGTGGGCGCCAGATTATAGTGGGGACGCGGCGCAAAAAAACGGAGAAAGGGAGTTGGGGAGCGCCTGGGGGAGACGGAGAGAGGGGGGCCAGTGTACCTGTGGCGGACACGTAACTGGCGCGTGTGACCGAGTGAAATCCCTGGACGAATGGGACGGAAGGCAAAAGGGGTTACTCTCTTGCAAGGGCAAAATAAAGATCGAAAAAACAAACAAAGAGTTCTATAAGAATTCGCCTCGAAAAGGAGACGAGGAAGAGACCCCGATCTAGACAGTTTGGTCACTCGCGACAGCTTAATTGATTAGAAAAAAATCGAATGTACGTGCTCGAGAAGAGAAAAAAATGTAGAGATTGGAAAAGTCGAACTCTCATGTCCCACACCCCAAGGTGCAGGGTGCGCCTAAGACAAAACAAATAGGCAAAGCCCTTTCGTAAAGGTCACGAGGCAGCCCGTAACTAAAGAGGGTCTTTCCGAATCTTTATTAGGAGGAAATGAGACATCGGTTCATCAGGAGGCCTGATTACTTCGAGCGCATCATTAATCCGGTAGTCTGCCCTGATCATGTGCTACTCTCTCCAAGAGCCGCGCACTTCCTACACTGAAAAGTAAAAACAAATCTCCAAGGTGTCGCCGCTCAGGGGAGCGATTCAGGTGAACCTGAAGACAGGCAAGGCCGCTTGACTCGGGGGAAACCGGTCGGCTCGGGCGTGCAAAAGGGGACCTATCTAGGAATGGGACCATAACCGAAAAGGAACGAGGGTGTGCGAAAATATGCAGATTGCCACCCCGTGGAGGGAGCCAAGGATCGGAAACCGTACGGGCAAAAAAAAACCAAATCGATCAAGAAGGGAGACGGGATCGGAGAAAAGGACTTGAGCAATACAGAGAAGGGACGCTCGAAAACGGATTCAAAGACGGGTCTCAAGAGGGGAAAACGACACGGAAGACCCCTGGGGTCCAACTAATTTTCAGGAGGGGAGACATGACCCCTTTCACAGAAATAGATGATCAGCCCTAGGAGGAAATTTAAAAACTTGCTCTTAGAAATCTGACGCAAGCAAAAAGAGCGGAACCAAGGGAAGAGGGAATTGGACCCCGGACAAGCGTCGTTCAACTAAACTCACCACAAGAGAGGCGGGGAAGGAGGGGAAAAGTCAGCTGTGCTTCTTAACCCATTACACATCTTTACACGGAGGTGTTCCGGGAGATTAAAACACCATTGTGACTCAAGGAAAAACGGAATTGAAGAAAACGCACAACGAGAGCTCGACGACGCGAGTCAAGCGACAAACAGACGAGCCGAAAAGGAAAGGGCTAACCGACACGGCGCCCCACCTAGGAAAAACAGAAGATCGCCAAAAACAGGACGTAAACGGGTCAGTTTGGAGCCACCTGGAACACCGAGGGGGGAGGGGGGGGGGGGAAAGCCACGGCGGCGTGCGCCCATGGGGTGCTCTTCAATTCACCCACCGGAAAATAAAAGCGAAGAGAAGCACGAGTCACCTAACTGAGAGGACGTCATTTCCAGCCGTTTGCTAGAAGGGAAAAGGGCGAAGGGTCAAGAACAAGTGCCAGGGACGGGGGCGAACGGCGGAAGTGCGTCGGGAAGGTGACGCGCAACTACACGAACCCTCGTCGAAAAAAGAGGGGGGACAAAGACCTCGTAAGAAGACGCCCAGGGAGAAAAAACAGTCACAGAGTGATCGGTTACATACAATAGGGTCTCCACTTAGTAGTCTTCGTGCTCAGTTCTCCTCTTGATGGAACCTATGCCATTCGGCTTCCTAAAAAAGGAGGCCTAAGAGAAGGACCCGATCAAAGGGAACCATTAGAGCAAGGAGAACCAAGAGGGTAGGAAAGAAAAGAATAAATGTTAACTACGGGGTATTCGGCGCGGCTGAAAGTCGAGAGATTTTTTTCGCTCCACAGGATAGAGAGAGCGGCAGAGCGCGCTACGATCCGGCGATGGATCCCTCGCTAGACCCGGGAAAGGCTGTTATTCATCTTAGGGTGGTGAAATTGAAAAAAGACAATAAAAAGTTGCCATAAACAGTTGTGCGAGGTAATTTCACCGGGGAACTTCGGCAGGGCGGGGGCAAGGCGATCGGCCTCCAGAGGTCCACGTCGAATCTGGGCAAAACAGCGACCGTGCTCACCCGTATGCCGATGGACCAGGAAAAAGGGGGGGAGTCGAATGAGGTAGAGCGAACCTCCTCGGGACTGGAGGAGTGGGAAAGAGTCCTGACCATGAAAGGGTCGGTAACAAACCGCGGTCGTGCTTGTTAAAAGGCCGAGTACAGAAGCAGAAGCCTGGGAAACTACTATCGCAGGAGCAAATCTGGAAGAAAGGGAAACAAAGAGAAACAGCTTCAAAAGCTAATTCGCGTGGTGGAACAGTGAACCTAGCGGGAAGACGGACATACTCGACCTGAACTCATACCCGACCAGGTCGGGAGTGAGTGTAGAGAAGAAACGCGAAATTCTCAGGGACTTGTTTTACTAAAAAAAAATAAGAAGGGATCGGGAAGGTAGGGAAGGGAGTGTCGTAGCTCGTCTGCAGCAGAGGCGTCCCGGAAAGGGATCTCTAATCAGACGAGGTGAGACTGTATCATATAGTTTTTGGGGTAACCGGGTGGGGGAGAGAACTCGACTCCAAAGAACGAGCCCGAGGAGGCCGAGCAGAGGTACCTCAAGTAAAATCCGGCGAAAGGGTTCTTATAAAGGAGTGAACAGAAGTCAAAGAAAGGCCGGCGCAGAAGGGCCTCCTCTGCTTGGGTTAAGGAATGGAGAACTGGGGGACAGGAGAAAAATTGTCGACTCGTCTCACCACTGGGCGAGGAAAGGACCGGAGCTGGGGGACTGCCCGTAAGGAAGCAGCCACCATAAAGAGGAACGAGGAAGCCCTATAAAAGCACGCGGTTGGACCGTCCGTATCCTGGGGGAAAGCCAGACTAGCTCGGAGGGTAAGAGTGTGGGGGAAAATGGCGTTCTAGCAGTAGGAGGCG
>Ga0179593_1683701_pt1 | contig 19562 bp, 36 predicted proteins | sample CZODoug2_1_08_16_FD_185931 | JGI IMG/M metagenome (GOLD analysis project Ga0179593, IMG submission 185931) | Vadose zone soil fungal communities from Angelo Coast Range Reserve, California, USA - CZODoug2_1_08_16fungal (PacBio error correction) | ecosystem: Environmental > Terrestrial > Soil >...
ATCGACTCCTCCGAACTGCAAGTAAAAGAGAAAAAAACAAAATGAGACTCGATTCATTCTCGAAGCTCCCAAGTAATTCGACAAACGTGGTAAGGAAAGGGGGAAAGGGGGGGGGGGGGACCCGTAAACGGGGGGGGTAGAAACGAACAAAAAAGTAAAAGGGAAGTGGGTAAAGGGTTTAATCCTGCCGGCGCTCAAAAGCCCCTTGGAACGCCTAAGCAAAGTCGGACAAAAATCCAGGAGGCTTTTCGGTTTTGGAGGATAAATGACCAGAATGTAATGGCAGATGGAGCCGAGGAGGAAGCTAAGAACAAAAAGGAGGCGCAGCAAAAATGGGGAAATCGAAGAGCAGGCCTGCAAAACTCCTGTCCGGGGACCGAAAAAAACGGACAGTCGAAAAAAAACGGAAAAAAATGGGCGGGGGAAAAAATTGTGTCTCGCCCAGGACAACAGCTGGAGCGCTGAAAAAAAAGCGTCAAAACCGTGGACACAGTGAAAAAAGAGGAACTATCCAAGGACGGTAAAAAAAGGCGAACAACTCCGGGGACACGCACGGAATTCACTCTCGTCCGGGAAAAAAACGCAAAGATGGGAGGTCACTCAAGGGGAAGACACCTAGGACTAAAGAAAAGGCAAAAGAAAAATGGGGGGGAGAAAAGGAAATTTAAAAAGAATACTCCTTCTCTTATTTACGAATAAGAGTCCAGTCGGAAGATTGACCCCACTCCAAGAAACTGGGGGGACTGGCAAAGAAAAGCGGGAAGCTTTCACTGAAGCAAAGGTAATTAGAGTAATTAGCCGGATCGCGATTTCCATTCCGGAAAAAAAAAACAAAGGAAATTCTAAGGGGGGGGTGGGGGGGGGTTCTGGATTGTCTCCTACAGACATAGGGACTAGAGACAAGGTTTCAGAAGGCAGGAAACCCCGGGGAAAAAATGAATGAAAACAAGGCCAGCGAGATGAAGGCGGCAGGAACAGGTCACGAGGCACGGGAATCAAAAGTAACTGGAAAAACGGGGCCGGGGGCATCAGGGAAGGGAAGAGGGTTCAAGGCGACTGAAAAGAAAAAATACTTAAAGACAATAGTAGTAATTGGAAACCGGATTGAGCAATGGGCCACACAAGTGGAAAAAAAAGGGAGAACGAAAGGACGCAAACGGTAAAAAAACTCAGGAAACGGGCCTAGGGGATATGCACACGCAAGGGAACAAACCAGGAAAGGGGGGCCTGGGAACTGGAAAAGGACCGCAGACTTTCCAAATTGAAAGAGGAATTACCGCTGCTGTGGAAGGGGAAGGGATAGAGAGGGTAAAGAAAAGGACACAAAAAGTCTGGGGGGAAAAGGGGAAAGCTTGCCCATATCAGGGGGGACAAAGACCAAAGTATGGGGGTGGGAGAACTTGAAGAAAGTCTGTTCGGACGGTTCCGAAAATGTATGCGAAAGAAAAACAATGAGAGCAAGAAGAAAATTCGGGAAGAAAACTGTGAAGATTAAAAGAAAAAAAAACTGAGGGAGAAAAGGAGGGGGGGGGGCACAGCCCGGCGGAAAATGAACACCGGACGGGGCTGAATAAAAATGGGGTGGCCAACAGCAAACTTGAAAAAAAAAAAGTGGAAATTCACGAAGTTAAGAGAACACCAACACCTCCAGACGCGCTTGAGGGAAAGGTTGTGAAAAGCGGGGACGCTGATCTAAATCTGAAAAGTGAAGAAGGGTTGGGGGGAAGGGGAGAAAAAAGAATCGGTCAAAAACACAAAGACGGGGGATCCAAAAGGGGGTTAGAGGTAGGTTCAGAAAGCGGCCGAGGAAGGATAAAACCAGGATCGCATAAGAAGGTAACGCCGCAAGTGCGAAGCGGGATGGGGTATGAAGCGGGGAGAACTAAAAAATCCAAAGAGGGGGGCAATAAGAAAATTGATGAGGGGGGGGGGGGGGGGAGTGGGGAGGGTATCGCGCGAGAAGACCTATCGAAAGAGGGCACTAAACAGGTCGGATGTGGGGGAAAAACCTTCAAAAGCAAAAGCTAGAAAGAAAAGAAAAGGAAAAAGCAGGACATGCCCAAAGGGGCCAGAGTGTGGAAAGGACGCCCAAACTGAAAGAAGAGCCTGACATAGCATGGATGGGAGAGATTACAGCAAAAACTGGGGAAAATCTAAAAGATGGTGGAAAAGGCAGGGGCCAAAAAGCTAAAAAAAAGCTCTGGTAGTGTTGAAACTAAGAAATGGAAGGAAAGGGCGCAGGGGGGAGTGAGCCCTAGCGAACATAATTCGACGATTGAAAAGAAAGTCGCACAACCGGGGTGGGGTGGAGAAGATGGAAAAAAAAAGGCCGGAGGAAAAAAGGGACAGTGGAAGAACCGGGCTGGGGAGGAAAGTGGGCGCTGGAACGCGCTTTGAAACCAGAAAAATGTTTCCTGCCGGACACGGGAAAAGGCAAAAGAAAAAAAAAAAACGGGTCAAAAAAGGGGGTGAGAAGGAAGGAACAGAAGGATGGAAAAAAACCAACAAAACAAAACGGAGGAAAGAAAGAGACTGGGACCCCAAACTGCGTTCCACCGGAAAAGAAAGGGTCTGAAGACAAAAATGGGAAGCACGCGCTAAAAACATTTGGTAGGAAAGCAAAAACGGACGGGGGGCAAAAGCAACAGTGAACCCAGAAGGAAAAAGAAAAAACGCGTGCCACTGCTACCGTTTGGAACAAAAAACAAAGAAACAGCATGTTAGAACAAAATCATAACGTGTCCCCATCGGGAAACCGAGTGGGGGGAGAAAACCACACCTAAAGGAGAAGGGAAACGCAGAGGACAGTCTTTCATACACGCAATCTTAATGGGAAAACCGGGCGCGGGGGGCTCTTGCTTTGAAAAAAAAAAAACCGGAAACCTGGGAAAAATCCCCCTTTTTACCCTCGCGTGTACTCCTCGAAAAAACGAGTCAGAAACTGCACATGCCCAGTATTGGAGGCGGTGAAAAGGGTGGGGCGTCCCCTTAGCACTCGCAGGGGGGGGGGGGGGAAACTGCCAGCCTGTTGAAACATGTAATGTGAGCAGGGAACTGGGGAAGACTCAAACCAGGGAAATCGGTGCCTCTCAGGGGGGAGACCCCGAGCGGACAAAGGCAAGCCAAAAAAAACGACACAAACCATCTCTCACATGACTTGGCGATAGGGGGATAATAAAAAAAAGCCTGGGGGCCGAGAAAGAAAGTCTCACTTGCGGGGGCTGTAAAGCGCTTAGATCGGAAAAAAAGGGTGGAAAAAAGGGGGATCCAAGCCCCCAGGTCCCGAAAGCAAAAAGAAGAAAACGGGAGAAGAGTTTGTGTGAAAAAAGAAAAAGATGCAGACAACTGTTCAACGAGGAACCTCAGCGAAAGATCGAAAAAAAGGAGTACACCCGGCGCTGGCACATTAGGTCCACAGACGCGGTCGTCGGGGGGTGGTACCAATGTAAAACGTCGGGAGGAATTGAAAAAAAAAAAAATTGAAGGTGACTGAATTCAAAAAGTCGAAACAATGGGTGAAAAAACCTCAAAATGGGGAGGGAAAGATCCTCAAAAGGGTGGGGCAAGAGACCGCTAAAAGGGGTTTCTTTGGGGGGGAATCGTTTGAAAAGAATTGTGAGGACCAGTTTTTTTCCGGACTGTTCAACAGGAAAAGGAGCTGTGAGAGAAAAAAAAGAGCCCAACAAGGATAAAGGGGTTAGAAAAAAACGGGACGCAAAAAAAGCAAGAGTCTTTGTCAGGGAACAAGAGGACCCCCTAGAGGGCCAAAAAAAAAAGGACATCAATGAATACCGCCCAGAAGGAAAAAGCCGTGGGGGAAAAAAATTTCTTTACCACTTGGACGATGCAATTTACAAAAACCAGCATAAGAAGGGGAGGGGGGGGGGGGAGACGTTGAACCGGCGAAAAAAAAAAAAGCTTAACAGTCTGAAACGCAAGATTAAAGGGGCCGTTGGGGAAGGTTTTTTGGTGCTCAAGACGTGGTGTGCATATGAAAAGGCGGGGAAAGAACAAGGGGGGGGGAAAAAAAAAACGTAACCGTGGGGCGTTCACTTGCCCTCGTCAGAAAGGGGCCTGGTCCCCGTGGGTGGGCAAAAATTGGGGCAAAATGGGACAGACAACAAAAGCCGGGTGGCCCAAGCCCTAAAGCTACTAAGAAATGGGGCTTTGACTCTGGGGAAATACGTGGGAAATGCCTGTGACAAAAAGATTTCCTTGCAACATGATGCTAAAAAAGAACATGAGGGGCCCATTTGGGAAAAGCGTGAAAAAAACGGGGGGAGAACGGAAAAGACGAAGGGGGGGTCCCTGAAATCGTCGGAGATTGGCTTGGGGGGTCAGGGGGGCTCTGGGGATCAAAAAAAAATCAGTCAGGAGGGGGGTGGAAAAAGGGTTCACGGAAAAGTCCGACAAAACTTGGGCAGGAAAAGAAAAAATCAAACAAGAGCCGGGGTAGGGAGTGAAGACAACGGACCCGGGTTATAACCCCGCTGTGGCTAGAGAAAGGTGAGGGCCCGGGGGGGGGGGAAAAGTGGGGGTTGTGCAGAAAATCGCCCGAGAGTCCACTCTGCAAGGGGGAAAAGAGAAAAGATGGGGCCGTCCTTCCAAAAATCAAAATGAGAAATCAGGGGGAAATATTGATTAACCTCAAAGGCACAATTTAAAAACGTGAATATGCGCTGCGCCCAAGGATCTCCTCTTGAAGGGGGCGCCTCACAAACGTCAGAAAAGTGGGGGGGGAAGACCTTTGTTAACGAATACGTTCTGGGAAGTGCCCCGGCCGGGGTCCCAACCTGGACGAGGAAAAGCGGCAAACGGAGCCTTAGGAGAGTTGTTGCCGGTTTTGCGGGGTTTTTTGAATGCAAAGGAGGAAGTTCAAAGGGGGAGGGTTCAAAGGGGAACTGGGGGGAAGCCCGCAGACACGAACGGTCCGTTTGGAATGATAGAAAAAATGTAATGTCAGGCCCGGAGCAAGGGAAAAAAACAACAAAGGCCCTTTGGTGCCGGCAGAGATGGAACCATGGAGAAGGGACACGGTATGGAATCGGCATTTAGCAAATTATACAGGCAAACTGCCTGAGACGCCCGCCTCCCAGGGGATGCGGACGCCAAAAAGCAGAAAAGAGAAATAGATATCAAAGAAGCAATAAAGATCAATTGTACAGCCAATTGGGTTCCAAGGAAACAAAAAAATCGGGGTAAAGGATTAGAACAAAAAAAAGGGAAACCAAGGGAAAGGGGATTGGGGAAAGGCTCCGTAAAAGCCTTGATCGAAGGTTACCAGGAGTGCCGAACTGGAGGACCAGACTCAGAAAAAAAAAAGAGGTGGGGAGGAGTATACCACACCTTAACGAAAGGCGAAAAACAAAAAAAGGAAAAGGAAAAAAGGGGAAGGCTATGGTTGGGTGTCCCGAGTTCGAGAGGGGAAGGCATTGAATGATACAAAAGAGTGGGAAAAAAAACGAGCCCTTTAAGGGGCCGTAATGACGAGGAGGGGGTAGACGAATCGAAAGTCGGAAAAAAACAAAAAGGAGGAGCGGGAAAGAACGCAAGACCGAACGCCGTGAAAAATTCGGGCCCAAAAAACGCCAGGGGTGGGGGGGAGGGCACCTCTTATGGACATGCAAAGACCGAAACGAGAGAAAAGTAAGGGAGGGAAGTAGTGCTGGGGGGTGTGGGGGGGAGCCCGTTAGAGCATGGGGGTCAAACCACTTGGAGGGGGGGGGGCGTGGTAGAGTAGAAGCTCACAAGTTCCCCAGACGCCTTACAGCAAAAAGGTCCATTAAAAAGGGGGTTGTGTGACCGGGTTTCAGGGTAAAGGCAAGATAGGGAGCGTCCTTAGCCCGGGAGTAGCGAGGAGCAGGGTGGCGCAGAAAGACCAATAAGAAGAGACCAGTAAGAAAAGAAGGCAAAGGAGTTTCCAGGACGATGCCGAGCGCCAACTCCGTGATGGATAAAAAAAGTGGAAGCCGGAAGGACAACAGGGCATGTGGGGAAGAGCAGCACCTGTGGAAACATGGTCTAGTCAGTTCACGCGGGCGCGAACGAAGACGCCATTCTAATCATGAAAAAACGCACGAATTCCGCAAAAAACCGGGGGAAACTACGGAAAAAGTGGGGGGGAAGCAGCATAATCGCTCAATTACGGAACGGCGCACGGGAAGAACATTCGTAAAAATGGGAAGAAAAAAATCAGAGCTCCTGGCAGGGATGGAGGGAAAAGAAAACAAAGTATAGGGGGGCACACTCTGGTAAAAAAGGCTTTCGATTATGAAGTGCTGTAGAAAGCAAGGGCTGTCAACAAAAGGGAACGAAGCGGGGAAGCTCAAAGAAAAGAAAAAAATGGCAACAGCGAAAAGTCCGCTATGGTACGCGGGGTTAATGTGTTCTCCTACATACAGATGGGCTCCGAAAAGTAGAGGGAAAACATCAAAAGGAGGGGGGAAAGACAGCCAAACACGACGCTGGACCACGCTCAGTACGGTCCCACATGCACAACGCAGCCGAATGGACGTGGGGGTGAAGGAAGGTTCACGGCCATGCAAAAAGATTGACACTCCGGACATAAATGTAAGGAAAGACCCAAAACGAAAGTAGGGGGTTGAAAACAGGTGGAAAGATCAAGGGGGGCCCCTTTGACAAACAAGGCCAACCGGACGCGAGGTTCAACGACAAAAGGGTAAAACGCAGCAAAAAAGAAGAAATCTGAACCCACGGGGAGGAGACAACGACAGGGGCCCTGACACAGAAAAAAATTGCTCGGGGGGGGTGAAACGAAACTCAGACGAAAAAATCCGCCAAAGGGATACTGATACGCACTGCTGGCAAAAAAAAGAAGTCGAATCAGAAAGAAAAAAGGGACTAAAGAACACGCATCATCAGAAAAAAAAAAACATTGGAAGGAAAAAAGTAAAAAAAGAAAAAAGGGCAGCCCAAAGTACTGGTTTTCCGACTGAAATATTCGAATTTTACTGCGTTGAAAAAAGGGTGTCGAACAGCGAAGAGGCATAAAAAAAGTCAAACGGAAACAGAATATTAACGGGGGCACACTAAAAGGCACTTACGAGTCGGGGTTGGCACAAAAAAACGAAACCGGGGGGGAGGGGGGATATGAAAACCAAAGGAGAAAGGGGGGGAGGGCAATTGAAAGATTGACCAAAGACAACTGATCATGCTGAAGAAAATCCAGAACGGGTGACAAACAACGAGAAAAGCAGTCCTTGGGGGGGTACCGAAGGGGGGGGAAAAAAAAGCAAAACGAGAGAAGTTCGGCGAGGGTCAATCTGGTTCGTGAAGTGGATGAAGATAAAAAGGCAAAAACTCGGGGGGATCCGGGGTGGTATTTTAGAAAAAAAAAAAGAAGAGGGGCGGGAGCCGAAAAAGGACAACATGTTTTGTCAAGATCGGACTAAAGGCTGAAGCCGGCAAGTGAGAAAAAAAAAAAGGTGGGCGAGAGGAAAAAAGAAAAAAACTCCTCGCGAAATCAAAAAAAAGTCAAAAAGGGGGAAAGATGGGGGAGGGGGTGTGATGTATAGCCGGGGAGAATAAGTCGGGAAAATGGCCCGAGGAGGTCGGATGGGGACTTCATCGACGAAGGCAGAAGGAAAGTCCCCCACCGGGACCAGAATGGGGAACAGGACGTCCAAAAATGAAAAACCGCCAGCCAGAAAATTGCATGAAGAAAAAACCTATTAAACCCAACTAAAGGGGATTCCAACGCTGGGAACAGGCTTGGGCCAAATCAAGCGACAATAGAAGAGGGGTAGGGGACTGGCGGGTATTCCGCGCATGGGAGTGGAGCAAAACTAGCCGCCCAAGAAATGACGAAGATCGCTGTCAGGTGGGTGTTGGGTAAAGAAGGGGGGGGAAAGTGGTTTCTGGGTCAGTTCCAAGGGAAAAGAAAAAAAGGACCCGACCTGGCACCTGGGGAACGCATGCGTGATCCTCCCGGAGTTGTTTCGGAACGAAAAGCCCAATAGGGAAAAAAGGACGGGATTGGAGACGAAACAAACAGATCAAAACAAAAAAGGAAAGGGAGGAAAATGATAGATAACTGTCTGGGGAGGGAGGGGGGAAAAGAAGAAAAAAGGGGCGATAAAGTCTTTGGAAAGAAAACCAAAGTTGCCGCCTCGAGAAAGAACGGGTGACCTGGGAAAGAAGACTGGGGGGAAAGGCGCAAGGGGGAAAAACGAAAGAAGAACGCGTTGCAAGTCAAAAACTATCCCCGTGGAGACCAGCACAAACATCCATAATCACAGCAATGACCATTGACAGCGGGAAAGTCGTCTCAGCGGGCAAAAAGGGGGAATAAAAAAGCCAGGGCGAATAAAAAGGTACATTTCCCGCCAGCCCGGTAAGACACAATGGGACATCCCAGAGCAGGGGTCTTGGGTGGACCTAAAAGGGGAAGGGCAAAGGGTCGAAAAACACCAAGCGGAGAGACCGCCAATTGCACGGGCTGGGTAGAAACGAGGAAATCGAGGAGAAAAAGGGGCCACCATAGAGGCGAGAACGGGAACTTTGGGGAGGGAAAAGGAAAACGCGGGGGGGCAGGGGGAAAAGTGCCCCGCTGTAAAAGACAGTGAGGGGGAAAATTCGCGAATGCAGGTCAAAAGAAGAAAAAAAAAGTAAGGTGAAAAAAACAACAACAGCGTTACATAGGGAAGCCGCGGGAAGAAAAAGAAGAAAAAAAACTAACTGGCTGAAATGACTGGGAGGAAATTGCTTGGGGTAAATCCATTTCACAAAAGGAAAAAGGAAAAAAAGGACGCCCGCGAAAAAGTAACAATTCAAAAAAAGGGGCTCAACGGGACGGCTAGGGAAAGACAACGTGTAAGGTTTCCATCCAAAAGCCGAGGGGATAACAAACTCGGGGGGAAAAAAGTCACTGGGGGGGGCAAAGTGGGTGACTTGAAACAACCAAAAACCGATTGAACCTAAATCCGCCGAAAGAAATCGAGAAAAAAAAAGAAAAGTAAAAAAACCGAGGACCCCCGGGGAAAAGTGTTAGGGGAAAAAAAAAACGCGTTCGGCCGGGGGTGGGGGTTCTAACTTCCCAGGGGGAAAAAAAAAATGGGGAAGTAAAAGAGGGGAAAATAGGGGCGGAGGAATTTCGTCTACAAAAAGGTGTGACGCCAACTCAGCGGATCCCATAAGACCAGGGGGGGTGGGCCAACCGGACGCGCAGTAAGGGGGGGGGGGATTTACCCGAGGGAGATGGGGGGGGGGACCCCATGTTGTTCCGCCTTCCAACGGGGAAAAAAATGTATATCAGTTATATATCTTGGTATCCGAAAGGGCTCCGAGTGAACTGGGCTACGGAAGGGGAAACTAGCCTCTTTCTCGTAGGAACCAAGTACTTGGGGAAAAACCAAAAGTGGGAAAAAGTCCCATCAATGAAGACCGCGAGGGAAAGGGGAGGTGTGCCCAATTTCTTTAAAAAACCGTTGCAAAAAAGGGCTCTGACGGAGGGCCAAAAAAGACATGGAACGTAAGAAAAAAAAGACAGCCAGGGACAAGATTAATGGGCCTCGGGTCACGGGAACTTGTGGTGGCATAAGCCCCAAGAAATTTTAACAGATTTGAGGGAAAAACGGTGGCGGGGGACCACTGCACCAGCGGTCGGAAAGGGCCACAGGGTTTTGGAAAAAGGGGGGGCCAGGGGGGGACTCTATAAGGGGTTGTCACACATTCCTGAAAAGAAAAAACTCTAGGGGAAAAAAACTGGGGGGTAAAGGTAGTCTTGGCTCAGATTAAAGAAACGGGGTTTGCAAAAGGCGTTGGGACCAAAGGGTAAAAAAAAAAATGGATGAGGGGAGGTCCGCCGGAGGTGGCCTGAAGGTTGGGGAACATCCGTCCAACGGGACTGCAGACGGAAAGGTTCTGGGAAAAAAAAAAACAAGCCCCTCACAAAATACTTGTGGGCCCAGGGTGACAAGAATGGCCGACCACTGGATCAAAAAGAAGGAGAGCCAGAAAATGTAAGAAAAACATCCAAACCTAGGTACAAGAACATGTTTTCGAGGGCCGAATTTGGCAGGAGAAAAGCTGCAAGGGCGACGACAAAGAAGGATTATTCCGCAGCAATGCAGAATGCGCCATTCACCGGGCTAAGCAATTGGAAAACAGATGTCCCGCATGAGGAAAAAGAGTGAGCAGAAAGAAACTCAGGAAACGCCGCCGGAAATCTGATTTGGTGTCGTCAAAAAAGGTTAGAACTGAGGGGTCTTGTTTCACAGGGCGGAACCGAAAAAAGAAAAAAGAGGTGGGGCAAACCAACCATCAGGAACGGGGAAAAAAAGGGTTAGTAGGTGACGTGGAAACTTGGGACCCCGGGTTTCCCAAAGCCGAGAAAAACGGTTCAGGGGGGCCCAAAGGAGAACTTCGGGTCTTTTAGTCAAAAGGGACCAACAGCGAAAGTCGGGGGGGGGAACTGATGAAAAACGGGGCTGGGCAAAAAAAAAGAAACGCTAAAAAAAAAAACACTGCCTTTTGGTACACCACCCGGATGGTCAATTGAGAAAGGGGGCAAGGAGAGGGAATTCAAAGGAGAACAAACCGCAGGAAGGAAAAGGCACTTGCACTTTGAAAGCCCATGAAGGGGGGTGAAAGAAAAGAAAGGGTGGAGGAAACGAGCAACAGACGCTCCAAAGTCTCATTGGGGGCCCCAATTGGATTAGGGGAAAAGGATTGGAAAAGAAAAAAGGACAAGCTGGGGAAATCAGTGCTGGAACCGGAAAGCTGGGAAGCGCGGCACGGATAGGAAAAAAAGACTACCACAAGGGAGATCAAAAATGGCTAAAACCAACACACCAAATTTTTCAAAAGCTAACAATATCCGCAAAAACAGGTGGCGACTTGGGTCCAAAACTCAGAAAAAGAAGAGGCGGGGGAATACACATGGCGTTCGGAAACCGCCTTGGGGGTTTAAGGGAGGGCACGGCAAAAAAATTCGAAAGATCGAAAAAAAAAACAAAAAAAGGGAGTGAGGAAGTAGAGAGGAGATCGTCGCGACCGAACGCCGCTCAGGGGTCAAAGCAAAGGGCTAAAATCCAGTGTAGACAAAAGGGGGGGGCAGGAGCGCTACAAAAAATAATCGACGCGGTTAGATTTAAAAGGGGTGGTGGGCGCCGAGCTCAGTGTGGGGGAAACGACGTGTGGGAAGGTCGTGAAGCAGGGGAAGGAACTGCCAAATTTGAAAAAAAAAAACGAGGAAAAGAAAAAAAGCTGGATTCATTCCATGCCGGTGGGAGAACCACACCCACACAAAAGAAAAAAAAAAAAAAAACAAAAAAAAAAAAAAAAAAAAAAAAAAAAACAAAAAAAAAAAAAAAAACGAAGGAATCAACTTCCTGGGACATCGATCTTGGGAATTTGAAAAAACTGGGGAGGAGGGGGGGGTCCAACGAGGGCGGGAAGGCCCGTGGTATGGTCGCAGGCCATCCAGGAACGATCTACTTGTTTCCTGGAACCCTCTGGGAACTGCCAGGGGGGGAACAGATGAAGGGGGAGCGAAGAACGCAGTGAAAGCATGGGAAATCTCAAGCCACCAGGGCACAAGGGTGGGAGGATAAACGTCGGCCACAGGGGGGGGAAATGGAAGCGCGAAGGAAATGACACGAAAATAAACCGACCGCATTAAAAGAAAAAAAAGGGACCCACAAAACGGAATCACAAGAACTCGGGGGGGAAGGGGTGAAAAACAGGGAAAAAGGGGAAACTACTAAAAGGGGAAAATGGAGAAAAGACCGAAAAAATAGGAACAGGAAAAGGAACGGGAAGAACGATTCAGGGGTAACAAAAGGGGTGAGAAAAAAAGTCGAAACCCTCCAAAAGGCGTTTTATGTAAGAGGAAAAAGAACTGAAAGGAAAAAAAAACAGCAAAAAACTGGGAAGGTGAGGAAAACCGTGGTTGGCTGAAAGAGAGGACATTGGGAAACTGACGGCTTACTGAAAGGAGAACCTTGTCGGAAGAAAAGGTGGAAAAAAACGGAAGGAGTCTGAAAGATAAAAAAAGGTTCTCGGGGTCGCGGTTAAGGGCTGGAAGGTTTTTGTAACTAACCGAGGGAGAAGGATAGAGACAAGTTTTTGGTATAAAAGAAAAAAAAGGGCCACAGGAAATAGGCAGAGGAAAGACGCACGTAGGGGGGAGAACCGGCGCAAAGGAAACAGGTTAGCAGGCAACGCACCGCAGGAACTGAAACAGAACTGGAAGAAGGGTGGGGAAAAAGACGTGGGAAACGGCAGGCAAACGAAAGGGGAAAAACAGGGAAAAAAGTGTAAAAAAAAAAAAAAACTCGGTAACGGAAAAGGATGTCCAGCAGGGGCCCCCTGGGACAAAAATGGGGGGCATCCGAAGCGGAAAAAGGGGGGGGCAAACAAAAAAAAAGGAAACAACCTCAAAGGGGATGCACACCAAAAAGGGCGGGGGAGACACACGGCCAAGGGTCTTAAGAGGGGGGGGCTGGGTGCCGGGGTGAAGGGGACTCGACAAGAGGAAAAAAAGCTGGGGGGGGATACGGCTGGGAAAATGCCCGCCGTAAAAAGGAATATAAAAAGAAGGTTAAGAGGGGGCAAAAAAAATCATCATGGGAGGGGGAAAAAGAAGTTGTATAACATAGACCAAAAAAAAAAAAGGATGTTAAAATACTTGAAGAAGAGGAACTTCAGTGCGCGGAAGGTCAGGGGAAAAGGAGGGAAAACAGGGGCAGATGAAAAGTCCAGGAAGGAAACGGTGAACTCCAATTATGTACTAAAGAACACAAATAAAGGACCTGCGATTATTGGGAAAACACAGAAATGCGGAGGGGAAAAAAAAAAAACGCGGGAAAAATTGGAAAAAGGAAAAGCCAAGAAAACTTTAGGAAATGCCGGGTTGAAAAGGGGAAAGGCCAAAAACTTTGGTTAGGAAAAACAAAGGCCACGAACGGAAGATTAAAAGGGGGGGGAAAAAAAAAGCGCGGAACCAAATGAAAACGTGGGACGTGAAGGAAACTGCAGAGCGTCAACATGGGGGTCCACGTTTGAGTATGACGATGAGAGGCTCAAGTCGCAAAACCTGGAGAAAGGGAAAAAGGTTCAGAGCAAAGAAACGGAAGAAAAGTGACGCGATTTGTTAAAAACAGCAACCATCAACCTCCGCTGGATGGACAGAAGCGCAAGGAACAAAGTTTGCAAAGAGGTGGAAAAATTAGGGGGGGGAGTGAAAACATCAAACACGAAGAGGAGCGGGGCACTCGATTGGAAAAACCATGGTCGGGATTGGGGTCCGGAAGGCACGAGGGCAAAAACTCGACTGCTTTAAAAAAAAAAGAAGGACACCAGAAGGGGTGAAAAGGGGACGAACACCCTGAACAGGGGCGCGCCATCATGGGAGGGGGGGGAAATTCGCGATACTCGGCTCGGATGACCGAAAACCTGGAAAGTGACAAAAAAAAACTGGTTGGCCAATATACGTCAGAGAAAAGAACGGCGCTGGTTGGGGGAAAGGATGGGGGGGACTTGTACCCGGGGGGCCAGGAGAAGTCTTTGGAAAAGGGAGGATTGGAAAGGAAAACCTAGACAGGGGAAAGAGGAGCTGTCAGCAAAAACATGCTGTGGGTTGGATCTGGAGGGGGGGTGCAAATCACGGAGGGAACGGAAAAAGTTTATGGCGGAAAAAGGGGCTGGGAAAAAAAAGTCCAGAGGCGTAGAAACGAAGCAAAAAAAGGGGGCGGCCCAAGCATCGAGGGGCCAGGGGGATGGGGGTCAAATCACCTAAAAAAAACCGATCTAGACAGAAAAAAAACAAAAAAAAGAAGGAGGAGATCTGGGGGAGGGCTCCGGAGAAAATAAAATAAAAAAAAGGACCGTGTCGATGGGCTTGTTTTGTGGGAAAAACGTCGCGCCCAGGAAAAAAAAAAAAGCTGGAGGGAAAAAAGGGAAAGGCAAGCGCAAGGTTTCAAGGGGACAAAACAGGAGGGCAACACTACCAAAGTGGGGAAACTCGAAAAAAAAGCACCGCTAAAAAAAAAAAAAACGGTTCAAAACTCGATCTAAAAAAGCAAAATTCCAACCAATGGAAAGAAAAAGAACCATGGAGAAAAACAGGGGGCTCCACTAACAAGCAGGGATTTAATACGGTTTCACAAGCCAAAGGGAAGGGGGGTGCGTACACCATCAAGGCCACTAAAGAAATCAAAGAAAACTTTCAAAAAAAACTGGGACCAAACCTAACTGGGGAAGTTCCACAAGGGGGGACAAGCCCCGGGAAAAAAAACTGGGAAAAAAAAACTATGAGGAAGCTAGAATAAAAAAGCGATCACACAACCAAGGAGGCGAGGACCAGGTTCAAGGTAAAGGAACACTCTGGCTGGAATGCCTCGCCTGTACAGGGTACAGTGCGCCGGAAAGTGAGGGAAATTCCGACAAGGGGGGGGGGGAAAAAAGAATCGGTGGGGGGAAATAGCCCAACAGATACAATCACACGCCAAGTCCAACCATCGTCAAAAGACGGGGGTAGAAAAGAAAGGATTATAGGAAAGTAAGGGGATGGAAAAAAGGGAATACCGCGTCGAGAAACTTTAAAAAAAAAAAAAAACGGAACGGTAAGCAGGAAACAAGAGAACGGGGAAAAAAACCAGGGGGTGAATTGGGAAAGAATCGGGATCCAAAAAAAAGAAGAAAAGGGGATCCATATTTGTGCCGAAGAGTGGCAGCCATGACTGAAAGGGGGACTCCGCAGGGAAAAAAGGGAAAAAAAAAGGGGGAAGCTAAAGCGCCCTCTGCGTTGCCAACTCGTGTATCAAGCTTGAGGGGGGCGTGGGGGGGGGGGGGGTTACTGAAAGGGTAGTGATGGATAAGGGGGAGTGGCTGAGTTCTGAACCAAAGTGGGAAACTAAAAAGCAGGGAGGGAAAAGCTCCCAAAAAAAAAAAGAAAAAGGGCCAAACAAAATAGAAAAGGGATTTGGGGGTGGGAATCGTTAAAAAGGGGGACAGGACCAGGGCACCGGATGAAAAAGGAACTGTAGAGGGACTTGATCAAGCCTAGTGGGAAGAGTAAATGGGGGGGAATATCCGCAACAGTCAAAGAAAAAAAGAAAAAGAACTGTGGGGTCGAAAAAAAATGATAATGGCAAAGACAGGCAGCAAAAGGAAAAAAAAGGGCCCAAAAAAAGGAGGAATTGGAAAAGGAAAAATGAACGAATTCGCCCAAAAATTACGCGGGCAGGCAACGTAAATCCAGATCATGGCACAGGTCGCGAACAGGGGGGGAGTCACGGTCAGGACCGCAAAAGGGGAAAGAAGAGGAAGGGTAGGTTGTCCGGGGAAAAAAATGGGTGAGCAAAAAAGGGGCGAAGCAGCGTTGGTATTAAAAAAAACAAAAAAAGGAAACCGGGGGGGGAGTGACCACGTCACGGGTGTTAAGGGCCCGGGGGGGGCAAAGGGGAAGGACCTAGGAACCCGTGTTCAAAAAAACAAGCTCTACTTACACTTACGTGGGGGGGGACCTTTTAAGATCGGTCCTGGAGGGTTGAGTGAAAAAAGGGGAATTCACTGATGCGCCAGGTTTCCTTCTGAAAAGTCACGCGGGGAAGGGGCCCTTGCCCCAAAGGGGGGGGGAAGTGGGGGACTGGGCCTCGAAAAAAAAAGCAAGGTCAGGGGGGGGTGTTTTCCCCATCAAAACAAAACAGGGGGGATGGGGGTTGGCCAGGGTTTGAAACGGGAAAAACGTTGATCAGAAAGCCAAGAGAAAAGAAAAAGAGTAGGTAAAGAAAACAAACAAGGAAAGCGTAAAGGACGACATGTGGGAGGCTGGCCACCCCACAAAACACAAAAGTTGGTGCAAGGAAGAGCAATCGCAGGCAAAAAAAAAACAGACTGCCGACGCTTCCGAAAGACTTAAGGCAGCAATATGGAGACTCGACGAAGGTCAACCGATCCGGAAAGCCGCATGAAAAGGCAATATCTGAAAGGATTGGAAGGGCAACAGGGGGGTCAAAGATAAAAAAAGCCGGAAGAGCGGGACTGAGTGGGTTTTTGTCTCACCTTTTGGGCAAGAAGCGGTCTTCCAGGAAACTTTGAAGCCCTGGGAAAAAGAAAAGGGGGGGAAAAACAAAGGAGACTTCAGGTAAGCGTTTTTGGGTGCCGTTGGGAAAGGGTCCGGAACTCGGAGCGGGGGGGGACGTGACCCAGAAAGAAAAAAAATATGTTGAAAGAAGCCACGGCGCCGCGAATCCGTTGGGGGGACGGGGAAATGAAAGGAAACCGGTGCCGAAGGGGGGGGAACGGGAAAAAAAAAAAAAAAAACACTTGGTGGAAAGAAGGTCCCCCAAATCATCCAAAGGGGGGATGGAGCGGGCAAGGGGGGCCAGTCAAGGAGTAAAGGGAGACGAACTGCGTATCAAACGCGAAAGGGGGGGGAAGGGCGAAAAAATAAGGAACTAATAGGCGTAAGGGCAGAAGGGGGAAAAAAAGAAAGAAGCAATCTCACGGGGGGGGGAACAAATGGGGGACGGGGGAAAAAAGAGACTGGTCATGGATTGGATGGAAAAAGCCTCAACAAGGGAAAACAAACAGAAGGGGGGAATGAAGAAAAAATTGAGGAAGGAGAAAAGAAAGGGGGTGGAGCGCGGGAAAAAAAAAGGATTCGAGACGTGAAAAACCCACAACTTAAAAGGTCGGTTTATAAATACGAACACAAAATGACCAGGGGGAAAACAGGGGCAAATTTCGACAAAAATATCCCGGGCAGATGAAAGTTGGGCGGAACAATGCAATTTCCGAAGGCTTGATAAAAATTGCGGGGGCGCAAAAGTTTAGTCGGGGGAGTCCGACGAGCTCAATCCTCAACCAAAAAAAAAAAACATATGGTGGAAAAAGAGGGTCGTCGACGCAACTCGCCGGGAAGAAAGGGGAAAGCTTGAGAAAAGGTAGGGAAAAGTCGGATGGCAAAGGGCTCCCGACGCGACCAAAATAATCGACGCGAAAAAAGATGTGTAGATGTGAAGGGGGGTGGGGTGATGCCGTAGCGCAAAAAGTGGGGGGTTAAAAAAACTTTTTGTTTAAGTGAGGCGCTGGGTCGAAGAGGAAAAGCCGCTTCACAAAGCTGTTCCGGGGAAAGGCCCAAAAAAAAAGCAGTAAAAGGGGGGTGGCTTTTGGGGAGGATAAAAATGGAACATGACCAGAGATGACTTGTAAAAGGGGGAATGAAATAGGGAGCGTAATTTCTCACCACAGGGGATCGCTGGGAGAAACAAAAAATTTTGAAGCATACCAAGAGAAGGGAAGAAATTCCGGCAAACCGACGTTCCAAAGGGCACGAGCCAAGGGACGGGGACAGGGGATAAAGAAAATTTGGAAAAGAGATGACGGAACAAAAAGAAAGGAAGAAAACCGGAATGATTCAGTTCAACTGCGCGGGCAAAAAAAAAAAAAAAAAAAAAAGAGGACCGAAGACGACACATTCTACACGAGGGAACACTCAAGGGGAAGGAAAAAAACGCCCCTCGCACCAAAACGAAAGAACCGGGAAAAGGAACGAACCAGAATGGACTACTAAACCTCAAACAAGACGACGGAGCAGGGGGGGGGGGGAGAACGACTAAGTTGGGGGAAAAAAATCAGAAAAAGAAACGGCCGGGGGGGGAAGGGGTCTAAGTGTAAAGAAGGAGATGCAACACCGGGTCCATGCCAACCCCCCGGGCACCCGGCGGGGACGTGTCAGGGGGGAAAAAGCGGCAGGTGCTTGCCAGAAAGGCGAAGCGAAGAGAAGAAGAACGTGGGGAAAGCTAAAATCCCGGAAAAAAAAAGGGACGAGGGGGTGAACGCGGGTTACGGGCTGGATTTGGGGCTCCTACAATACTATGGAAAATCACGGATGATAAAGGGGGGGTGTCGGGATGAAAAACCAAAAAAAAAAACCCCTTGGGGGGGGGAAAAAAAAAAAAAGAAAGGAAGGGGGGAAAAAAAAAGAAAGAACTGCAGCGCAGGAACCCCAGTCACCCAGGCACGCTCGGGGGAAACTGGGCCAAAAAAAAGGACGGGCATTCATGAAGGAGTTCACGCCAGAACAAAAAGGTGCGTGTGAAAAAAAAGCGAGAGCAAGGGGAAAAAAAAAGAAAAAAAACCGTCAGTGGGTCTGGAAACCGGAACCAGATCATTTTCCCCGGGGGACAAAAACAAAAAAGGGAAAACAGCCCGACGAGGAAAAAATGTTACAAAAAACAAAAAAAAAAACAAAACCCTGAATCTGGGATATTCACACAAGGGGGCGGAAGAAAAAAAGGACGAAATGAGAACTTGCGGGGGAGAACGTGTAAAAACCTACGAAAAGGACGATACTGCTGCAAGGCACCGCCGTGAATCTAATCAAAAAAAGTAAAGAAAAGGGGGCACACTCATAATCAATAGAGGGAAATCATGGGAAAGGGGGTTCGGAAAGGACAAAATTAATTGTGGGGTATAACCTGAAAGAGGCCGGGACGTCCCGGCGGGGGGAAATTAGAGAAACGAAAGGGAAAAAAAAAAAAACGTGCGGTTTGGGGGGGAAAAAAAGGAAACTGAAAAAAGGAAAAAAAACATGTATTAACGAGGAAAACAAAAGGCAGGCCAGATGCGTGGCACAGACCAGAAGTTAGAATTACAGAAGAGGAGGGCGGTCAAAAAAAAAAAAAAAAAAAAAAAAAAAAAAGTTGTGGGGACTCCACGCCACTTGGTATCCAATGCTGGGGGACTAAAACATAAAAAAAAAAAGAAAACACCAACACGGCCAGCGCGCAACAAGTTACCGAGTTGGGGCAAAAGGGACGCGAAAAAAAAGTTCGGGAGGGGGAAAAGACGTTTGGGAAAGGGGGGCTGAAAAAGAATCGTCACACAAATCGAATGGCAAAGAACTGGGAAGGTGGGGCAAAAAAGGGGATGGTTTTCAAAAAAGAGCGCGTGAAGAAGGGTGGTGAAAAAAAGAAAGCCGAAAGGTTGAAAAGGGGCCGAAAGGACGGAGGTTTATCCGAGCGACTCACCCGCCAGGGAGGAAGGGACATGAATATCAGGGATTTGCGAAAGGAGGGTAGTTGATGGGGGATCGGATAGGGGGGCACCGTGGGGCGGAATTGGCCCTTGGCATCTGCACCGGGGGGGGGGGGAAAAGGTGGAAGCGGGCATGGGACAGGTAAAAAAAAAAGGGGGGCAAAACAAAGAAAAGAGGAAAGCCCAAGGGCATGATCGGTCTGCCGGGACTCGAGTTAAACGGCAAACTGGAAAAAAATTCACGCTGGTGACGGGACCTGTGTAAAAAAAAAAAACGACGGAAGCGGGGGGAAGATTTGGTTTCCTGTAACCGGCCACGACGGAAAATTTATTCCCGCAGAAAAAAAAAGGGGGAGTGGAGCCCCTAGAAAAGATGCAGGAAAAGAAAAAGGGCCCTGAAGTGATGGGGGGCTAAAAAAAACGGGGAATTCCACGGGCAGTGGCCCACGAGGGACTGGAAATGGGGCACGGGGGGAAAGAGGGCTTTGCAAGAAAAAGGGGTGTACGCGAGGCGAGGGGGGCGAAAAAAAAGTCCGGGGGGAAAAAAAAAAAAAAGA
>Ga0179593_1309572_pt1 | contig 19561 bp, 24 predicted proteins | sample CZODoug2_1_08_16_FD_185931 | JGI IMG/M metagenome (GOLD analysis project Ga0179593, IMG submission 185931) | Vadose zone soil fungal communities from Angelo Coast Range Reserve, California, USA - CZODoug2_1_08_16fungal (PacBio error correction) | ecosystem: Environmental > Terrestrial > Soil >...
CCTCCAAGTCTAGGAGACAATAAAAGGAAATAAAGCTGCGGAAAGAGTGGAAAATCGGCCCGCAAGTAAGTTACCCCCTCATCACAGTCCGCAAAGCCGGGGGGGGGGATTTGACACACCAGACACAAAAAAGTTCGGAGTGGCCCAGAGTACAAAGGAGCAGAGAAAGTCAGCAAGAAAAGAGCAGTGCAACGTTCGTGAAACGAGCGGGCAAAGAAGGGACAGCTGAACCAGAAGGGAGAAAATTAACGTTGTCAAACTAAACACGGGGCGATCTGATTTCAACTATAAAGACCGAAAAGATTAACCACCTAAGTCGTGACGTGATAAGGAAAGGGTGGCAGAGGTGAAGGTACAAGAAACCGCCCAAGCCTAGACCACATGGTTACAGATTCGGAAGGTAGGGTGTGACAACAAAAAGGGGTGGATGAACACTGCGAAAAAAAGAGGAAGAAAAGTCTCGGCCGTCGGGGGGACAAAAGAGAATCACCAAATACAAGCCCAAAACCAGGCTGGCAAAGACAACAACCGGCGAGGCACCAGCGCGGAAATTAAAAAAAGACGCTTTCCTAAAAAAAAGTACAATTCATCCCCAAAAGGTCGAATGTGATACCGTCAAAAAAGAAACGATTATGTCAGTCGAAAGGGCCAAACCGTGCAGTGGGGAAAAAAAAAAAAGCAAAACACGAGCCGGGGGGTCAAGCGTAGCATTGGGGGTTAGTGACTCACATTGGGGGGGAACAGCATATGGCAAGGCTACATTCCAAGACCTGTTCCCCAGACAGGGCATACTAACCGACATTATGAGAAGCGGGGAAAGGTCTAGGAAGAATGACAGTGAGTGCTCGTCTAAAAAAAGGGAACAGGATCTACGGACAAAACAAAAAGAACCGGGGCCAAAAATCTTAGTCCAGCCCGCATCGATCCGTGGTTTAGAATACGCAAAGTTAGCGAAAACGCCAAGAGAAGGAAAGACCCCGAGATCGGCACGTTGTAGGGACACGCTCGGGTACGGGTCAGTGGGGTTGAAAAAGGAACAGAACGCGGTAGGGAACAAAACAACAAACCCTTTCAGCGAGACAGAAAAAATCTGGAAAGGGGTAAAATAGCGCACATTCACTACTACAACTAGACAACCTCACTCACCTAAGAAACGGTGGAACCCGCTCATGATCGAGGAAAACAGGTGGCGGTCAAGTAAGGACATAAACAAAACTCAACAAAATTTATAATCTGGTGGATACAAGAACATGGGGAATGGGACGAAAGGCATCAAAAACAAAGAATGAAAAAAAATAACAAGTTTGCTGTTGATTGACGAGACAACCGGAAGCTCTAAAGATAAAATGGGGGGCTCGCAAGGGCCAAGAGTGGGGGGACCAAGAGGTACTGAGCGAAGCGAAAATGAAAGTGCAACACGGCAAAACACGTGGAAGCAAAATACACGGCGTAAAGAGGGGATACGAACAGCGAGCCGGCAAAACAGAGATAGGCAAACAAAAAAGTAAGAGGCTCTCCCACGAGGGGGGGGTCGGGACGGACAAAAAAAAATCACTGAAACACACCAAACAGGGAGGAGTGGAAAAAGAGGTGGAATCAAGTTTGCAGTTTCAAGCCCCCGTGGGAAGATGGATCGTAACCCTATACCTGAAAAAGGGTCAAAATGCAAAAGGACGCGACCTAATTCACTGGGGGAAAAAAAAAAAAAAAAATACGTGTGGGTAGTCCCTGCACCAGAGGGGCGGGCGAGCACGCAAAGACAAGAGGGAGGACGTGAAACTACAACATTAACTGGGTGCGATAGACGGATGCACGGCTACACCCAGGGCCAACGAACCCATGGGAACCAACCTCTGTTAATAAGACGGAAGGGGAAGGACGACTGCAAAGATCTAGAAAAAATCGAACACAGGTTACATTCATGGGGCGAGGGCGTTACAAAAACAAAGGAGATCGCGCACTGTGAAGCGGTTCCAAGATAACCAAAAAAACGGGGGGGTGCTGGTCAAAAAACGAAACACGTGTATGATTGGTTCGCGCGCCAAGAGGATTCAAGAAAGAGCGGACAGAGAGGAAGGCCAATGTGCCGTAGGGGTCCGGAGTTGTGGGTGCGGTAACAAGGGGGTGGGGCGAAAAAGAACCGAGACAGTCTTGGCCGGGTTGAACTCTACCTTCACAATGCGCATAGGGAGACGCAGCAAAGTAGTACAGGGGGGGGAGGGGGGGGAAACAAGGGGGGGGAGGGGACTTACAGCAGGTGAGATGCAGAAAAGAAAAGGGGTGGACAAAAAAAGCGACGAGCTAAAAAAAGAACTGTTGAGTAGACGGGGGGGTCATGACAAACCAATCATTACAATGTTGATAAACGCCTGGAGAAACTGACGAATAAGGGTTGTGCAACAAGAGAAGGGGTGTCGTGGACCTCAAAAACCATCCATCTCAAGCCGGACAGGGGAAGCCGTTGTGGAAAAAACAGGTGCAAAGGGTTATATCGTTGGGTGAGTAATCTTGTGAAACGACGTATGAAAAAAAAGGTGGGTCGGGTAGGAGGGAAAAAAAAAAATAACCGGTGGGGGTTACAAATGGGGGTAGGAGAGAAGAAACTGGGAGGGGGGAGGAGAGGATGGGAGTTTGTTTTGAACTGACTCAATTTAAAGGCTTCAGGTATGTCGGATTAGGTTTGAGAAGTGTGGTGGGGGGGAAAAAGGGAACGTCGGGAAAAGTGTTGGAGGGGGGTACAATCTCAGCAAAAACAAACGAATGGGGAGGGTGCGGCGGATACAACAGGAGTCAAACGACGATTCGAGTTCTCAGGGGGCGTTGAAAGAGGGCGGGAGCACGTGCCGGGTGGAATCACTGTCGCAAATGATAACAAAATGCACCAAACGCAGCAGGGTCTAGGAAGGTCAACAATGTCGTCACAACGCCGAGGCTAAAAGAACAAAAATGCTCTGGGGGGGAAAAGGAGGATAATCGGGGGAGGAGTGAAAAAAAAAGGAAAAGCAAGGGGATAAATTATCCCAAAATTAAGAAGCCTGAGAAGACATAACGACTGGGTCAAACTCCAAGTGGGTTGGGGGGAGGGACCGGGGAAAGGGGGAAGGAAGTAGGAATCGTGACCAGTCAAAGCCGCAGGAATGTAAAAGGCTGACATTGGAGCAAAGGGAAATGAGCAGGGGTGGGGGCACGCAGCTGAAGAGAAATGAAAAAACAGGATGGGATATGGAAAAAAAAGAACGGGGATAACAACAACAAGGCCAGGGGGGACAAGTAACGTGCTGGGAAAACTCAAGACCAGGGGGGAGGGGGGTCATCAATCAAAAGGTTCAAGTCACGAGAGCGTCTAGGACATGCAATAAGAAGATTTAACAAAACTGTTCAGTTATTAATAATCGTACGCCATCACAGGACTCATGGAAAGTACGGGGTCTGTGGAATACAAAAGGGATGTGGCAGCAGAAAGTAAAATGAAAAGCTAACGTGCGAAATGGGGGGGGGAAGAGGTCCTCACACTTGGGGGGTTATACAAAGAGGAGTGAACAGAAAGGCACACACGGGGAAGGGTGGCTGCAGTCATAGCAAAAAACTGGGGAAAAAAGGGGAACTACAAGGAACACCCTCTAAACACACTAGGAAAAGACAGGAAAGATAGGATTGTGGTGGATGCAGGGGTCCCAGAGGCCCTTAGATAGTGACGAGAGAAAGGCAAACCGGAATGAAAGGGCGTCACAGGCAAATAGATTTGCTCGGGGGCAGCCTGGGGGAAATGGGCAAAAACGCAATGGAATATCGTTGGGGGTGTAGTGGGGGGTTTACCCGAGTCAGAAGAAATGGGGAAAAATGTAAAAAGGTTCTACCCTTCCAACAGGAAAAAGGGAAGGGGGGGGTATTTGAAGGGGAAGGCAGCTCATGAAAGAGACGTCCCGGGCCCGAAAGAACGGGCAGCGGGAGTTGGAATGGAAGAGAAAGGGATTCCGGGGGGGTGGGGAAATTTACAATGTTTTCTTGGGTAAACTAGGGATCCGAAACGGAGAGACAAATGGAAAACCGGCCGTCAAAAGGTAGGAAGTTTAACAATGGGGGCTGTGTTGGCGAAGGGGTGCGCAGAACTGATAGCCTGAATTAGCACCTGGGCGAGACGGGGGTTTGGGGGGAAGAACAACACGGACAGGATGGCCAAGCGGTCAAAGGAACGGACAGGAGCGAACAGTATCACGTACCTCCAAAAAACCTCGTAGGGTAAAAAAAGAGTAAAGACCCTCTCAAATCAAAGGCAGGCCTGATTGACAATGGTCGGTGGGCCTACGGTGTCGGACGGGAGGGTGACGCAGTCGAAGGCCGAACAACGGAAGAAAAAGATCACGTGAAAGTATTCCTCTTGGCTGACGGTCAGTGGGGGAAACCTGACCACCAGAAGTAGATGGGAAAAAACGGTAAAGACAGGGAAGGCTGGCGTGCAAGCAGCCGAAGGGACTGAAAAAAATCCCGGCCAAAACGAAAGCTGAAAAGGGAAATACGCTGGGATAAACTCAAAAAAGAAAAAAAAACCGAACGTACACTAGAGAATCGGGGGGCAGGGAGGAAAATGGCCGAAGTGAAAGAAAACGGGGGGGGACCGGATGACAGAACAAAAGAGGCAGGAAAGAGGCAGAAAAAGAAACCTGTGACCATTTTCAACGAAGTGGAAGGGAACGCATTATTTTTGATCGGATGGGAACAATGGGCGAGGATCGGCAACAAGAAACGGGAAAACACCGGAAAAGGTAAAGCGGAAGCCGGGTAAATCGAGAGGGCAGGGAGGGGCGGGTTACAGAAAAAGGACAGGACACGGCGGGTATACGAGAAACCATTGTGCAACCTGCCACTAGCAGGGTTCCTCGAAACCTGCATCGGCGGGGGAAAAAAAATGCACAGGACCTGAAGATAGGTAAATGGCCTCGGCACAGCGGGCAGAGTATGTAAAGAAAACGAAAAAAATAGGGGGCAGAAAAGTCGGAAGAAGACGAGGCATCTGGCGCAAAATAAGACTGCATAAGGACCTTGTGGAAAAAAAAAATAGATCGGAAGAAAGTCGGAGATAAAAACTAAAAGGACCAACAGAAGAACAAAAAATAACCAGGTCCATAAATTAAGAAGACTTTGAAGCAAATAGGGGCCGCGATACGTACAGTGGGCGCACACCAATCGAAATCCATTCTCCAATAGTGCAACGACCTTATAGCTGTCCCAGAGGGGGGAGTCGTAGCAAGACATGATCAGTTAAAAAAACCAAGAGCAACACAGAGGGGTCCCCAACATGTACAACAAAGGGGGCCAGGGGAAGGAAAGGAATGAGAAAATAAAACAACAAAACGGGGAGGACGGAAAAAAAAGGAGAGAAAAGGCACCGGATGGGCCTTGAGTCACCTTACCACAGACACGCGCAAAAAACCATAAGAAAAAGAGGGGAAAGTCGGGGCGGTCAGGGAAAGAAACGAAAAAACGAAGCAAACATCGGGGGTCACAGAGGGTGTCGGGGAGAAAACCAAAAGGGCGTCGAGCCAAAAGGCAGGGACTATAATCTGGCTAGGACTTGCCATGCCTGTGTGAAAGAGAAATAAAAAAGACCAAGTGCAAGTATGAAAAACATTACGGGGACCGCGTGGGAGGAGGAGCCGCAGGGCCTAGGGCGACACCACACGCGCGAAGAACAGTCGGGAAGCGGTAAAAACAATCCAAAACTATATAAGCAACGATCAATCCCAGAAATACATGGGAAAAGCAAGAAACAAAACGGTACCCGAAGTGGGAAGTAAAAGCGTTCGGGCGGGGAAAGAGGAGAAAGACAGCCGCAAGAACCAACAAAAATAAATCGTCAGGGAAAAGGGTTGTGGTGGGTGGGAAAACTGAGGTAAGCTATGCTGTTTTGGCGGGGGGGGGACCAAAATACAACAATATAAAGGGCGGGGGAAAGCGAAAAAGATACGTCACAAAAAGGCAAAATGGGAAGCGATCTGGGTGGGGGGCTTCACCGAGCATGTAGCGAATACGTTGTGAAACAAGCGTAGTTCCGCTCATCAAAGGAAGGAGGTCGAAAGTGGCACAACCCGGACTTGAAAATTAAGAATCGATCCGGAGATTGACATGAATAAGGTGACCTCAGACAAACGTGATCGCCATGAACAGGTCGGAATACAATTGGTATACAGGTAAAAATCAAGAACACAACCAAAGGGGGGGGGATCCCCAAGACGGCGAAGAAGTGAGAGTACCAGAGTTTGAATCCCGAAAATACCTTCGGAGAACAGGGTTGCAACGGAAGCAAGAGGTGTTAGGAGGAGCATGCAGAAGTGATAGGAGTAAAAAGCCCGAACGGAGGGGAAAAAAGCGAGTAGGTCCTCGAGATACTCAAAGGTAAACCAAGGAAACGTGAAAAAAAAATATGCACCGGTCAAAATGTTGGGAGAAAAAAAAGAACGGCATGCAGGAACGCATGGCCCAAAAATGGGTCAGGGGATTCTCTACAATGGTGGTAAACGCGGCACACGGTAAAAAAAAAAAAAATGACGGATAAAGAGGCTGGGGCCAAACCAGGGGAGAAAAAACAGCACAGCGCTTCGTCACAAACAAGTCGAAAGCCGCCCAAACCTGAGCCGGCGAACATGTGGAGGTAAGCGGAGAAAAATTAAGAATCAAAGCGGCATAAACAACTAGGAGGAGACGAAACCCGAATGTCTAAACGGTCAAAAAACGGGGAGAGACTCAAAGAAGACCATCCAAGCAATGGGGGTATCAAAAGAACGGGGAGACACCCACATATGACAAAAGGGGCACCTATGTAAAGGTTAGGGGGGCAATCAAAGGGTGGAAACACGGGAAAAACTTAAAACCTTAAAAAGAAGGAAAATTTGCTCGGTACTTAACCGGGTCACGAAAACAAAAGAATGGATACCAATCACAGGAAAAGCGCACAAAAATAGCGGAGGGCACCTGAAAGACTCATGGTATAGACGGAAAATAGTGGGGACAAAATACAACTAACTAAAAAAGCCTGACAGAGCAGCAAAACTTGAGATGGTTGCCACACAAACCATGGGAAACCATATGAACGGAAATTGTGACACAAACGTCGTAGACTAACAACCTGTCACAGATTCCACCACTATCGTAACCGCGGAGAAAATGAAGCAGGCGTAGCCGTGAGGACAAAGGCGTCAATGGCTCCGAGATATTCAGGAAGCTAATAATTCCAACGGTCTCCGGGCCAGAAATAAAAAACAAACATCCGCACAAAGAGGGGAAGATAAGTGAGGGGGACTGACAAAGGAGCCATCGGGGGGAAAAGCAAAAGTTTTCGTGCTAACTGGAGACCCCACAAGAACAACCAGTGTGGTGGTTAGGATAAGACAAGTAAAAACTGAGGGTGGGTAAGTAGCGCAGTGGTCACTCGAATACAACGGGGCCAACAACCCATACACTGTCACGATAACACTGTCTCGGGAGGAGGTCACTAGCAGGGGCGGGGGGGCATGCCTGGGAGAAGGAAAGAAAACACAAAAGTGATCAAAGAACGGAAATCTCAAAATTCATTGAATCCGGGAAGTCAGCACACAAAAAAAAAAAACGAGGGGGGAGGACCCGAGCCCGGTGGAGGGAGAACGAAACAAGCCGAATAAGGGCGGCCTTGGTGGGGGTGGGGGTATGGCAACAACAGAAGAGTCATGAGGAAAGAAAGGAAAAAGGTCGACAAGAGGGTTCCCATGCAGCACATTAGATTTGGGGAGGCAGGAAACGAAACGTATTCATCCTAGAAAAAGAACAGAAAAAGGGTTAAGTGAGAGGATTTCTACCACAACAAGAAAACTTAGGGAGGAGAAGCCATCCAACAGTTCACAACATCTGGGGACAATCAAAAAAGGGGACTTAAAGGGAGGGGTCAAAAATTAGCGAGTTTGACTCGCAACAAAAACCCGGAGAGGGATGGGTTCCACGTTGATGTAGGTGGGGAACGATATGCACAAAGAAAACCGGCAAAATGTAGGGGAAAGAACTAGCTGATGAATAGGGGGGGAAAAAACATGTCCCAAAAAAGGCGGTGGCAAAGTAATGAAAAGGTGTGACCGGTGACGGAGACGATATTGCAAAGTGTCATGGTATCCAAATAAGGAGGGTACCCGCACAATACTTCACAACCAAAATTCACAAGCTTGTGTGGGGACGTTAATGCGGAACAGAAACACCAGACGGGCAAAAACAAAGACACTGCAAAGTTTTGGAGCGGGGCGGGGGGTGGCCGCGTAGGAATAGCAAACTCTTGTTAAAACGCCGCCCAAACAATGGGTATGGACATCAATACGTGAATATTGTACACGTGCATCAGTTGGGGATATGGGAAAAAATATGTTTGACAGGTAGGGAGAAGGGCTTCGATCGACGGATCCCGTTGGACACCAGAAGGGGGGAGGTGATATCGGCCAATGGACTTCTCACACAAAGCCGGACAAACCCGGTCCTGATTGATGGAAACCTCTCGATCGAAAATTGGGGTAGGAGAGAAACGGGTGGTGAAGGAGGAGAAGATACGGACTCGAGTAAAAGGGACATCACGGGAGGGAAAGAACATCCGACAGCTTCCTTCTAAATCGGGAACTGGGGGGGGGACGATGCGGAACCAGCTGATGTGGGGGGCGCAGACAACCCAACGATCAAGAAATTATGACGGGGTGGGCCGAAATAGGGCGCCGGCGTGGAGGAAGCATAAAGGAACGAAGAGGGAGTGGCAATTACGCAGACGTGATGGGAAAAAAAAAAAAAAAACACTGCAAGAGCAGAAGGGGGAACCAACTGGAAACGGGGGAACGTAAGGACGGGGCGGTGGGAACGGAAAAAGAAAGGGTCGGGGGGAGGAAAACTGACCAGATGTCACTAACTCCGGGGTCGCCAAGGGGGAGGGAACTCGGCCAGGTGAGTCGACAACAAACACACTAATGGGACCAAGGAAAAAGGCAAATAAGGACGCTGACAAACTGGGCAGGGGGGACGGGCGGGGCGGTAAGTCCGGGTGACTCAATCAATAAGGACAGTGTGGTAAAGACACTACGGGGTGGGGGGTCAACACTCGAACAACCTGGCACTAAAACTAGTGAATGGGGGGTACAGTTGGAAAGAGCTTAACGGCTTGACACCCCGATTAAAGATGGGGGCCTCAAGGGGGGCTAAAGCCAATGCGTGAGGTGGGGTGAAGCCGGGACATGAGGACGAGGGACAACTCAAAAAAGTACGGTGACTGAAAGGGGGGACGTGGGGGGAAATAACACCTTGTAGAAAAGGGTTGCAGATAAGTTATGGGCAGAAGAGAGAGTCAATACAAACAAAAATCAATACGCGTGGCTGTGGGCGATAAAGGGACACGGGTGGGGGGGGGGGGGGAGGATATTAAATCATTTCAAAACTAGAGGGGAAGGACAAGCTGTGAGTGTTAAAGGGGGTAGGTCAGGCAACACTTTAATCGTTTGTTGATGATGAACGGGCTGCAGAAAGGGGAAAGAAGGGGGGACTGAGGTGGGGTGCTGGAACTGAACACCTTATACGCTCTAGACGGCTGGTTGGGCGATGGGGCTGGGGAAGAGTCGTAGGGGACAAACCGATAAGACAGCCCAACCAAAAAACAGGCCATTGGACCGGGGGGGGGGGTATGTGAACACGACGCACAGCAGGAAGAACAAAAAAAATGGGGGGGGGGGCCAAGTTACTCGCACGGTAAACTAGGGGACCACATGCGAGGGAGGTGCACAAAAAAGAGGGGTGGAGAAGGCGGAGGGCAAAGGTGGGGTGGGGCATTGGGCAAAGGGTAAACGGGAGCGGAGACAGGTTGCCAAAGCAAAACAAAGGTGTTGGTTCAGAGTTGAGAAAAGTCAACGGGCCCTCCTGAACGTTACAAAAAGGGAAACGAAAAAAGATAAACGACGGTGTGGGGGGCAGCGGCGGGCTCCCAACGCATGTACCAGTAAACAATTCGAGGAAGGGTAGACCCATCAACGAAAGCTCCCGTCTGAGTAAGGGGGATTGGAAACGAAAAGTGGGATGGCACTGGGATGAAGTGGGGTTGGCGGGTAAGAGGGGGGGACTGGGGGACAATAAGGGGGATTATAGGCTATATCAGGGGGGAGGGAAGGGCGGGACTCTGAGTGCTACGCTGGATTGAGACACATTGTCGGGCTACTACCTCTGGGTGAGACTGGCACTATGGGACGGGGGAATGGAAAAATCAACGTGGGAATCACAGGGAAAAGAAACAATTCCCACATGGGCTGAAGGGGCAAGATCCACAAGGGCAAAAAAAGAGAAGTGTGGGGTGATTGCAAGGACCCCGAAAGTGTGAGTAGCAGGGGGCTGTACGCAGGTAAGGGTGAAAAGCAATCCATTGTGGTCAAAGAGGGGAGGAAAAAAAGGGGGGGCTCTAAGGGATGGGCATAACGGGCCGCAAGGGTGGGATGCGTGGTGATTGGGGGTGGGTTGAACAAAGAATTGTCATAATGAGGGGAAGGAGAAGTGAAAAGCGGGCAAAACTGGGAAAATTGTTAGTAACGTGGGTTCACACGGGACAGGGAAATCATGGTTGACCAAGAGGTGCAAAAACACACACCTTCAGTAACATTGCTGCAGGAACGGGAGAGAGGAGCGGTAAACCCGCAAACACAAAACTAGATTCAAACTCGACGGGCACGGGAGGCCGTCGCGAACAGGGAACAAAAAGTGCGGGGATTGGTTGGGAGGGGTGCGGAAACAAAAGGAAAGAGAGAAAATCGTGGGAAAAAAAAAAAAAAAAGGGAGACAGGTCGGGGGGCAGGGAAAAACGCGGGACCTAAGGAAGGTCATGAAAACAAGTGAGGGTACCTGGGGGGGGCAAAAGGGAGCGAGGGCCGGAGGGAACCAGCTTATTGCGGGGGTGCAGCCAGGAAAAGCAAATGAAAGGACAAAATGAAGTTAGTGGCACCGAAGGGCACCCTCGAGGGAGGACGAGAAAAAGACCGCTCGGGGATACAGGCAAAGCCGACGGAGGAAGGAGAAGGCAGCATTCTGGTAGCCAGGCACGGATTTTGACGGGGAAAGGCTGGGCTAAAAAAGAAAATTACCACTAAAAAAACACAAAGTGGGGGGTCAACTAGGGCAGACCTGCAGTGGTGTGGGATAAAACGAGGGGAGAGGGAAAAAATGGATGCAAGGGAGAACATTTCACGGGCTTGGACTAAACTTGGTGCACATCGATCGGAGGATGGAATCAAGCCATCTGAGTGCGACAAAGATAAAAAGGAAGAAACGGCCATCGAGAAGGTGACTCGGCCGCATCTCAGAAGGGCACCAGGCGGGGGCGGGGAAAAAGGGTACAGGGGGGGAGCATAAGGGTTCTGTGCCGAAGGAATCAAACTGTCCAAAAACAAAGCAAAGAAAAAATCATCGGCAGTAACACGCTGAGGGTGAAGAAAGACAACAGGGGAAAAGTAAAAAAAACAAAAAGGAAAAAGTGTGGGAAAAAGAGGGGGGCTGGAAAATGACGTTCGGTTGAACGCGGTTACGCTTGGGTGCCGGATCCGGCTCTAAAAACGAGACAAGATATTTATCCAAAAAAGGCCTAGATACTGGCAAAAATTGTGGCCAACTACTCTTTTGAGCGGCGCGTAGCATTCGAGGATCGAGACGGATATCTTTGAAAACGAGGAACCGGAAGCGAATAAACGGGCTGGGAACAGGCGCCTAGAGAACGCGGGCTGAAAAGATCAGGAAAAAGACATAAATGAAGAGCGTACGTAGGTGAAAGGGGCGGAGGGGGAGCCAGCCCGCGGAGTGCGACCTGTGGGAAGCGGTAAGTCTTGAGGGACGTGCAAAAAAGAGTACGTGGGGCAACAAGAAGGACAAAAAATATCAAAAAATAAATATCTTTTCAAAACCCACAAAAGGACGTAATGGAGGTAACCATTAAAAATCAGAAGGAAAGAAGGCCAACTAACTGCAGACAACTTATGTACAATCTGAGAAAATCAAGAAACAAAAGAAAAAGGGGTTTGAGTGGGGGGGTCAACGATATAAAGGATGGCTCCAAAACGGAATAATGTATTCTGCGGGCGGGAAAACGGATGGCAAAAAGGGCAATCTCCCGCCAAGCCAACAATGCCAGGGTACGTTTTCACTTGCAAAGATTAAGGGGGTTCGCGGGTGAAAGACCAAAGAGGGACTTTGGAGAATATCATACATAGTCACGCCGAACACGAAAACGCTAAATGGAAATTGAATCGGAGGGGGCGAGTGCCACTAGAATCGTGCGACAGTCACGGAGAAAAACCGCTGGAAATCTCACACGAAAACTTTGGTCCTCCGAAAAAAACAAAACTAAACGACGAAGGCGGGCAAAGGGACACAATTCACTACAACAGAGGAAATGTTAGAACCCCGACCTCAAAAGGGGGATCGAACACACACGCCTTACAGAAGGGGACAAACCGAGAGGGGCTTAAGCATGTCAGGGAAACACACGAGCAAGAAAAAAGGCGTTCGCCGCAGTGGGGAACCTCTAGCACTAGATACACTGAGGGCAAGAAAAAACAAGTTAATAAACAAAAAGGAAAGGACACAGGTGAATGCAGGAAGGTGTCGGAGAGGAAAAAAAAAAAAAAACACTTAGGGCAGAGGACCAACCAACTCTTCCGTGCACCCAGTGGGGTCAAAACCATAGGGGGTAAAAAAAGGCCGGGGGACAAAATGGTACAGAGTAGGAAAAAAAGCACGGTCAAGTCGGGTAGAACAAAATAAAAACGATGAACAGTAAAAAGGCAACAAAAAAGTAATGCAATTCCCGTTGTTAAAAACAAGAGTGGGTCCCCGAAAAGGGGAATGGAAAAACCCAACGAGACCCTAAGACCACAGGACGGGGGGAACTGAAAGTCGGGGGAACGAAAAAAAGGGCCAAATACGTTGAACCTGGTGAAGGCGTGACAAAATAAAAAAACACTGGGTGAAGCGGGTTTGAAAACATTGAAATGCACCTAAGGAGGACAAGGGAAATGGGGAATCTCGGGGGAAAAATGGGGAGCAAATTCTAACAACACGAACATCCCATTGCAAATGAAATACAAAAACACAATGGAGGAGGGGACTTTCACACACCCAGTAAGCGAAATCTAAAAACAGTGTGACATGAAAAAATAAACCGCACGCAAGTGAGCAATGATGAACAATTAGCGGGTGATGCAGGGTTTAGACACTCCCCATCCGACCAAAAAAAACGGGATTCCATGGGAAGAAAAAAAAAAAAAAAAAAAAACAAACATGAGACTAAATAAAGTTGCCCAGGGACACGGGTCCCTAAGCCCAAGGGTAGGAGGGTGGAGGAGAGGGGGGTTCTCGAAGACTCAGTACGGGTCCGGCATCGCAGAAGCAGACTAAAAAGGAGTAAAGACACGGAAGGACAGAAGGAAAAGATGAAAAATAGAAGAAAAGAAAAAAAAAGAAGGGGGAACAAAAACTGAAAGATCGAAGATCTAGAGTCAACAGCGGGACGGGCGTTGGAAACACGGATGCTATTGAAAACAGAGGGTGGCTTGTCGAACCGCAAAGTCCCACCAGGAAGGGGAAAAAAAAAAAATCGGGCCGACTCCAGCGAAGAAGACGGTAGGGTCGAAGGGGAAAATCAGTTAGTCAATAGAAGGTCTGATAAAAAGAAATGAAAGAAAAATGAAATGGAACCCGATGTTTGAAACTTAATCGCTCCGGACATGGACATCAGGCGACGTCAGAAAAAGGCACAAACAAGGGGGGAACACAAAGTTGTATTCAGAAGGTCCTGAGAGGCCACCTTCAGTAGGGAAAGGGAAAGAGAAGGGGGGATGAAACAGCACACTAACTGAGAAACAGACAACGAAACAAAAGGGGGGCGCGGCAGAGTCATGGAGTAAACAAACTTTGACACCGATCACACAGTGAGGAGACCCCGTACGCAAGAAACGGTATGATAAAGGAAATAGCTGAGACCTACAAAAAACCTGCAAGACCGGGAGCCAAAAACGAACGGACCACCCCGGGGAAGCTAAAAAAATCGAAAATGTGGCACCTAACAAACGAGGACAAAAAGGAAGCAAACGGGAATTGTAGGGAATGGGAAAAAAATGAATACAGGCCAATCAGACGTAAAATGTACAGAGAAGAAAGGTGCCACAAGAAGATTACCAGGGTGGTGGTAGAATCACACGAAGTGCAGATACGCCACACAGAACAAGAACAAGAGAAGTATGTCTCAGAATAACACGTCCCGCAAACTCAACTAGAAAATAGGACAAAAGATACAAAAGCGATAGTGCAGGTGGGCAAAGCCACGGAGGGGCAAAAAAACAGAACCCACAAAAATGCCCTTAGGAGAGGGGGAGGTAGAGGCAGGGGTGAAAAGCAGAAGCACGGGATAAGACGAGCAAAAAAAACGATAATACAAAAAAAAAAATTGGCCAATAGCGGAACGAAGGGGCCCGAATAGTTACCAAATGCCTCGGAAAACCAAACAAAGCCCACAGGGATTAAAAAAGATACAAATTGCGTCATCGATAAAGGAAACAGAACGGAAGAATAATTGGGCGAGAATATGTCAAAAACAAAACTAAACGAGAAAAACATGGGTAAAAAATCGGGATCAGGGACGTCATCGAAAAAGGCAAAAAAAAGGGGAAAGGAGGAAAAAAGGGAAATCAGGAACGACTGGAGGAAAAAAGTTCTAAAGGGAGTGGAAAGAAAGGTGCTGAGGGAAACCCAAAGATGCAGGCCCGAAACTAATATAGCGAGAAGGCTAATCTCAAACAATTATTGTAGGACAAGGTGAAAAAACGCTCAGGGGATTTCCAGGACAAGCCGGGGGGATGTTCCGGCCATGCAGAACCCCTAACAGAATATACAGTTTAAAAACGGTATGGACACAAAAGGGGGAGGTCTATCCTGATCACGAACCCAGGGTTGTACAGGGCAGGAAGAGCGTGTGCTGTGAAAGCGAGGAAAAAAGAACAGATAACATGGAAAACAGCCGTACTAAAAGAGCGTTTCACTAGAGGGAAGAACAAAAAGACGACAGAAGCAGGGTCAGAAGAGAAGGAGGTGGGAGGGACATTAATGGTCCCACAAAACATCAACACATCGGGGAGCATCAAGGTGGGTCGTCAGAGATGAAGAATAGCATTAAAAGTGCAGGAAAAGAACAGAGGAGAGGAGGGGGAAGATGACAGCAAAGACAAACGAAACAGCGTGGGTGATATAAACCGTAGTGAAAACACCAAACAAAAAAAAAAGGCAGAAAGGCAAAAACGGGAAAAGATAACAACAACACACAAAGCAAATGCCGCATTCAAGGAAAAGAAAATGGGAGGAAGAACACTAGGGACCAACCGCCGGCGCAAAAGAGAAAAAAAAGAGAAACCATTCAAAAGTAGGTAGAGGGGGGCGAACAGAGTCACAGGTTCTAACAAGACTGAAGGCGGGCCAGGGACGTGCAAAGACGAAGAGTATGTTCCCGAGACAGAATTCGTTAGTACGAGGTAAGAACCATACCGAGCACAGAAAGGACAGAAAAACACGTCCGCGACACGGTTTCGCACAACATACAAAAATATAAGGGGGAAAGCCTCGACCGAGTCAACAAAGATCAGCGGTGGGAACTGCCGGAGACGTAGTGGCACAGAAGTAACGGAAGGGTCGACGAGCAGGACCAGGCGGAAAATCCATGTGAGACGAATGAGCAAAAAAGAAAAAAAGGAAACGAAGGAACACAAACAGAAGGGACACAGAACGGCCCTAAGATGTCAAACGCATTCTAGAGGTGCGCGTCAAAAAAAGACAGAAGTAAAGGGGGTCAAAAAATAGACGAGAAGTACAAAGAAGGTAATGAGTAAAAAAATGGTAGGAACAAAGGAGTGGGTCGTTAATGAAGACCAAACCGTAAAAGACGAGCCCAAGACCGTGTTATTTGCAACGTTATAAAAAAGACAAAACTCCAAGTAAAAGGAGGGGGGGGGTCCAACACGACGGGGAGGGGGGCCGCGAGGGCAACAGAAGCTGGGGACCAGTCGGGAAGATCCAATCGTTTAGAAAAAAGTGGAAGTACCAGGATGAAGCGTAGCAGAAAGCGGCATTGAAACAAAAGAAGTGTGCAGGTACCAAGGAACGGGTACCAAACAAAAGGCCGATAAAAAGAAAACAACCGCCAGATTGCGAAAAAAGTATGGGGGAAAAAAAGTCACACAAAGAAAGGCAAGCCGAGCCGAATATGGCTCCCAAGGGTTGCACAATTGGTCCTACTAAGCCAACCAATGAGAGTCTGGGAGAGGGGGGGGGGGAGGGAGAACCAGGCGCCTATATAGGCGACCGGTGGCAAAAGGAAAAAAAAAGAGGGGGGTTTCAAGGTAGGCGGGCATCAAACTGGAAGGAATGTTCAAATCGCAATCAAAAGGGTGATGGTCTAAAGGTAATCTCGAAAGGGAACAAACACACGAACGTGCGTTCATAATCCACATTAAATAATAGGACGCTGAAGAGGGGAAATGTGGCGATGAACGCTACCGGCCTGTAAAGTGAACCAGCGGCAAGTGAAATAGAAGTTAACAGTGATGACAAATGTGTCTGCGAAAGAGATCGACAAAGGAGGGGGGAGAGGGCGGCACAAGCGTGTGCAGAAAAGGCTCAAACCTGGCTGGAAGGTTAACCAAATACAGACGGAAAAATGAGGGGAAAAAAAGGGCAGGCAAGTGAGACTAGAGTGCCACGCAACTGGGGGGATGGGCACAACGTCAACCAACCCAAACCTTGCAACTTTTTGTCCTGAAACGGAGGGCAAAAATGGAGAGGGAAAGAACAGAGGGGAAACAACAGCATGTACACAAACACAACGCCGGTCCATGCAACACACATTCTTCGGAATGAAAAAAGTCAGAAAAGTCAAGGTGACAGTTATCGAGAAAAGGTCGCGTGAACGCGTCATTGAATGCAAAATGCCCGAACATAGTCAAAGGAGGGAAAAAACATAGATGCCGAGGAATCGCGCGTGGACACCAAAAAACAGTTGAGAGAAAAAAAAAAAAAGTAAGCGCGGGGAGGCTCCAATTGACAACAAGCCACCACAACTGAATGCCTCTATGGGGGGACAAAGAGGGGCCTCATTCACGCAAACGCTCCACACGCACGTAAAAAGTGGGGAGTCGGTGGACTAGGGACAACCCCAGAAATCAATGAGGTAGAGCAAAAAAAAAAAGTCACAGCACGACAAATTGACAACTTCTCGAAGAGTAACGGCCTCCAAAGCGCAGAGCAGTGAAGGGAACCCTGTGACGAATCGCGGTCATGGGGGGACGTCTTGCGGATGGGGCAAAGGTGCGCAATAGGGCGACGAGCAGGGCTGGCCTTTAACGAGGAGCACGGCCAAAACATTGCGAGACACAAAATCAGCGTGCACATAAAAGTACAATAAACTATTCAGTGGGGGGGGTGTAGGGGAGAAGGAGGGCTCTGGTAAATTCGCAAGCGCCAAGGAAAACCGTCAAAGGCCGTTTGTTGTGCAAAAACGTAATCAAGGGGGGGGGGGAAAAGGGAAACGAACAACACGACATAGGTCACTAAGGGTGAAAAAATATGGGATCAAAATAAAAAAGTATGGAATACGACGGTGTAAAGTCACAGAAGAAAGAAACTGGCGAAGGAAAGCCTCTCAATGTGTGATCGGTTGTTTGGGGAACTGTACTAAAGGGAAGGGATGGATATTCGATGGGGGAGAGGTTTGTTCAGAGGAAAAGGACGCGGGGAAGGTCACTTGTCCGCGGAAACCAGAAAACAAAATGGAAACGAAGGAGACAAGGGACAACGGGTCGTAGACAAGGCACACAATCGGACTTTTTGGTGTAAAAGGTTGAAGATAGAAAACTGGAAAAAAGACACGGCGTGGGGAAAAAGGGAACGATTAGAGACAAACGAAAAAGACATCCAATACATGCAGGAGAAGTAGACACAATCGAAGAAAAACAGAAAGGGACGGAAAGGGCACAGAACAAAGAAAAAAAGGAGAAAACGTAAAGGGGGAAAAATAACAAGAAGGCAACGGAACGGGACAAGCTGAGACGCAGGGCAAATCCACCAAACGAGGGGCTCACGCCGGAGGGAAGAGGAACTACACAAAAAATTCAACCCAATGACGGGGAGGGGAGATTGAGGGGTGGAGGTCTAGAAGAAGGGGCACGTAAAGAACAAAAAAAAACAAAAGAATTCAACGGAAATGAGTTGTAGAGGGATAAAAGGAATCGCACAGCTGGGGGTGGGCTAGGGCGGCGACAGCGATTAGGGAACACATGATTAACAGTGGGAGGGGAAGTGCAGGTGGGATACGCTACCAAAACCAAGATTAAACGGGGGTAGAATTCAAACGGGAATGGCGGCCGGGAAAAACCTGGTTAAGACCACTGGCACGGGTTTGATTAGGGGACGATCGCACGGAGAGACAAAACACAAAAAAAAAAAACAACAAAAAGGTTGTATTCGGGGTCGTGACAACGCAGCAAGCAGTGACAAAAAACAAAACGCTGCCAGATGAAACGTCTGGGTGGGGGGCGACACCGGTGGGCAAGGGAAATGCGGAAATAAGCGGAAAGGGAAAGGGGACAGGGAAACTGGCTGAGACGAGAAAATAATTGGGAAGAGGAGTGAATTAAAAACGCAGTCAAAAACCTGGCAGGGGAGACAGGCCTCCTGACGCGGCGAAAAAGGGAAAAAAATACAAAACGAGAGAGGATCTGCGATGTTTGCCGTCGCTGCCTAAAACGTTATCCTATTGCCGTCAAGGCTTGAGAGGAACAAGGAAAACTACTGAGAAGCAAGTCAAAGGTTGGGCGAGGAGAAAATGGAAAAAATCGGAAAAGAACAAAAGGGGACTTGTGGGGGGGCAACTCGGATGCAATACGCCAGGGGCATGACACGATTCCGAGTGAAGGACAACTACATCAAACATGATTCACAAAATTGGCAAAACTGCAAGACCCAGAACAAAGTGTGAAAGAAGGTAAGGTGCCGGGAAGAAAAGCTTCCGAGGAAAGGGGTCTAAAAAAGAAAAAAAAAGAACCGCGGGGATAAAACCCCATAACGACTGATAGGGTGTGGGCCGGGGATTCGAACGCATTGAAACGCCGTCGGGAAGGGGGAAGTAGGTGGGGATGGGTACGAAGGGTAAATGAATACGATAACACAACAGATACCAACGTCGTTAAGAAAGAAAAATATGATGGGGAGGGACAAATGAGGAAGGGGAAAAACTGGGGGGAGGAAGGTTTCGAAAAAAGAGAACTGAATAAAGGAGCCGGTACAGGGAACTTTGGTGGGAAGAGACTCCAAAAAACGTGGGGGCGAGGCCTGGGGGGATGAGAGAAACAGAGCGACAAAAAAAAAAAAAACATAGAACTTTAAAAAACACGCCTGGAGGCTCTGAAAAAATGTCAGTGTCGGTGGGAGCGAAAAGGGGAAGGGGAACTGAACAGAAATGCTGAATCCCCGATCAGTGGACGCAAGTGTAGGTGAG
>Ga0179593_1532395_pt1 | contig 19561 bp, 31 predicted proteins | sample CZODoug2_1_08_16_FD_185931 | JGI IMG/M metagenome (GOLD analysis project Ga0179593, IMG submission 185931) | Vadose zone soil fungal communities from Angelo Coast Range Reserve, California, USA - CZODoug2_1_08_16fungal (PacBio error correction) | ecosystem: Environmental > Terrestrial > Soil >...
TGGCCAAGAGGAGAAGCGAATCTTCTCCGCCTCCGTGTGTGGTGGTATGGGTCAGGTCTAGGCTTGCGAGGAAAAAAAAATGAGGGAAGGACTTCACCTCTTCTCCTCAGCGACTCGCAGGGAAAGGTGTTAGCGTCTGGGAACCACCTAATTACATTTTTATGGGGGAAAGGATCCATTGACTGCGGTCAGGGGGGGGGGGGAAGGGATGTGACCCATTACCTTCTTTCTTTCCAGAAGGTTTGGAAGTCTTGCGAAGCCTTCTCATACGATAAGGGAACGGGATGCAACCCATTCGAGGAGACAAGCGACTCGAAGTATTTCGAACGAGGGAAGAAGTTAAGCGTGCTTCCCGAAGGTGTGAGCCGACAAATCCCAGGTTGGCTGCTGAGGAGAAAATCGGCGACCGCCCTGCCTTGATCGATCGATGGTATATCACGCCGGCTGAATGGCCGGAGAAAGAAGTTAAAAAGTTGCGCAAATTTATAGAAAGGAAGCTTGGATCGCTATTATTCAATCTAGTGGGGGAGGCTCGGATTCTCGTTAATGCGAACAAAATTAAAAAGGTGAAAGATCGGGTAAGGGAAGGAGGAGGGCTATAAAAATTTCATCGCCCTCGAAGGGGGGTGGGGGGGGGGCCTCTCGCCTATCTTTCCCCTTTCTCTCTCAATGGGGGGGGGAGTCTAAGAGGGGGAAAAAGGGGGAGCGGTGCAGGGGGCCACTTGCTAGGGACGCTGGGGAAAGGTTCCGCCGGAACGGAACTTCGTGAAATAATTTTAACGGGGGAGAATGCAAGAGGTCGGTTAAGGAGAAGGGGAGGTGATTGTGTTCCATGCTGACGGAGAAAAGGTGATGCGAGACAAGTCTCTCGCTGAGAGGAGTTTTAATATGGTGATTGGAGCCGTGAAGGGAGGAGGGAGAAGATTACTCGCGCATGGGAGAGGGGTGTGCCCGTTTGCCTTCCCAAGACCATTGGGGGGAGAACGATATTTGGAAGATACTCTGAAAAGGGGTGCCAGTACTACGTTCCTTTTAAGGGCAGGTGTGGTCGCAGTGTACTGCGCTTCCTAGAGTAAGCGACTTTGGTAGAAAAGGGGGGGGGGGGAGGGAGGCACTTTTTCAACACCCTTTGAGAAATAAACGCACCCGCCCGACGGGGCCTCGCGACCGTCTCTGTACTTTCTTAAGGAACCCCAGCAGGTCACTTTGGAGTCAAGGGAAAAAGCCACCAACAATCCTTCGCTAAGCCTTCCTCTAAATTCTAGAATTCCAAATACCCCGGGAAAAAGAAGGCATCATTCTGAAAAGAGGTGCACTTGGCACGAACCCCGGGTTGGCTTCCTACCGCCGAAGGTGGGAATGTTGGATGAGTTTTTGTTGGGGGGGGGGGGATTTTGTGGCCTGACAGGCAGGCGTTCATCTCATCTACCCCTGAAACGACCGGTGAAAATCCAGGTCTATCCTAATTGATAGGGTAGAAGAAGTCGCCTTCATCACGTGGTTACCCGACGGCGGCTTTTCCCGAGGAAAGAAGCAATTGCCGGTCACGAAGATGGGGAAAGCCAATGTTTTCTGGCGAAGTGGAAGGAGTTTGCGTCATGAGAGTGGTGTCAAGAGAAGGAATACGTAACCTTTACGGGCCGAAGGGTGGGGGGAGTGGTTACCTATTGACCTCTGCCGGAATAGGAGTGGTGTTGGTGGGGGTTACATGGGTAGGGTCGAAGAAAGGATTTTTGGGGGTGGTGGGGTCCCTTTCTTCCGTCCATTCTAAAGAGAGTGGGGTTTTTGTTTTTGTGGACGCGCTCTTTTCACCGGTGGAAAATGGCTAAAAACGAAGTCGCCTGAAAAAGAGGAGGCATGGCTATTTTGTCGCAATGGGTGGGTTAGGGTGCGATACTGTCTCCTGCCCGGGAGTTTATTTGGTGCAGTACCTTTTGGAGAGAGTAGTTCCTACGGGGTTGGGTTGTGGTGGTTGGTGCTTTACGTGCGTGCCCTAGGATGTTTGGTGTTGTTTGTTTGGGGGTCACGGGCATGATAAAAGTGGAGGAGGGGTATAGATACGGCTGGTAATCTCTTGTCACTAGGATGGTGTGTGGTGTGGTTGTGAGATTGGTGCCGGGCTATCCGCTACTCTGAAGGGTGTGGGGTGTTTTTAGGTGATAATGTTCGCGGGTGGTTATGTTGGTAGGGGAGGGCGCCGGTTTCCGCTTTTGGGGGGGGTTGTTGTTGGCCGGCTAGAACAAAACTTTTTGAGGAAAGAATGGGTTTGAGTGAATCGGGGGACGCTCTGGGGCCCAGAATAATTGTTAGGACGGATTATACATGTCATTTCTGCCTGCAGTGGAAGGGAACGGCAAATTCTACCGGGGAGAGGGCGGGAGGGTACGTGTGGGGGTTTGAAGGGGGAAAAAGAACGTCCAGTGAAATTTTCATCGAGTGGAGAAGGGGAAGGGGAAACCGATTCTACCATGCGGGGGGGGAAGGACTCGATTTCTTGAAAGGAAAAAATGGGCGGGTTTTCTTTAATTATCGGGAGAAAACCGAAGGGGTTTAGAAGCAAGTCCGAGGAAGAGCTTGCAATCATTTCAGCTAGAATTCCGAGCGAGGTTCTTAATCTCTGAGAAGGGCCTGCATCCGGTGTTGTTGGGGGTGCGCAAGGGAGATTGGGGTTGGTGGGTTGGTGTAAAACGCTTGCTATGACTTTCTGTCGAGACCAAAGCCAATCAAAGAAAGAAAAGCCGTCTTTGAAGAAAACGGAATGGAATATTTCTACCGAAGAGAAAAAGATAGAACGACGAATGCCAGGGGTGTGTGTGGTGGGAAATAAGGGCCGGTCTTTGTCGTTTTAATGGGGTGGGGTTTGTGTCAGCCTATAATGGGTTGAGGTTGTTTGATACGGTGCGATAGTGAGGGGAGGCCAGGTAAGCTCGCATGTCTATCCTCGAGGAAGGGGTACACTGCTTGGCTCGACCAATGCAAGACGTTGCCGAGGCGTGTACGCGAAGGGAAGAGAGAAGGAAAAGATCCTTCGTCACCTAATCGTGATGAAAAAACAACACAAGAGGACAATGGTGCGGACCTCATGAGAAAAAAACAACCCAAGAAGATTGCCTTGAAGTAGAAACAAGGGGAAAAAAGCCGCCTTCGTCGCGCGAAGAAAAAAAAAGAAAACAACAGCGCCTCGACCCTTATTTCCGATGGGTGGGTAAGGGATACTAGGTGAGTAGTTCAACCGGGTCGCGCCGGGGGGAGTGTAAGGCATCGTCCTACCCTTCGAAGCAGGAAAACGAGAGCAGCACACCCCAATGCCCCAGACCGAGTTGGCTTGTGTTTTTTGGTGTGTGGTTTGTGGTGGTTGTGTGTTTTTTTGATGAGAATGTTCTGTGCGCGACTGGTGGGGGTTCTTTCTTTTCACAAACAGGTGTGTGTTGTTAATGTGTTGTCTGTAGCGTCGGCTCAATTTTGCCTGTCGTGAGAAAGGGGGGGTTTGGTGTTGATGTATAATGGAGAAGAAAGGCTTCCAAAGAGGGGGAAGGAGAACCAAAATACCTGGCATACCTTTGTTGTGGTCCGAAAAGTGCTGTAGGGATTATTCTTATCTTCCGGATTCTTTCGAGGGGGGGGGGGTGGTGTTGGGTTTGGGTGAAATAGCGGGCTGGTGCATGGGTTAGTTGTGGGCACGATCAGCTCTATCGGGGAAAAGGGGGGTCTCTTAGTCGGGCCATCTCCCTCTGGGCCCAGAGATTGGGTTGTTATAAGGAGGTGGCATAGCAACGAAAACAAAAGGGGGTTTTTGTGGTGGGATAAAAAAGTGTCAGAGAATCAGGAGTTCTCAACCAACTATCTATGTGAAAGAAAGGTGGTTTTTGGTTTCAATAGTTATGGTTAGAGGCCCCAGTCACCTCTCCTATCTAGAAGATCTGATGGGGGAGGGTTGTTTATGGTGATAAAAAAAACAAAAAATATCCGAGTACGACCGCACCCGGGGAAAAAGATTGAGAGGATCCCTCATCACCCGAACTTATCCGGGAAAAAAACCAAACAGTCTGCAAAGGTATTTTGGTCTCGGCACAAAAGGGGAAAAGAGGAGTAATCTTCGATTGAACGTGACGAACCTCGGTACGATATTGATCTACCTTCACATTCAAAAAGGGCGAGAGTACCTTGCGAGGGGAGAATTTCCCAAAGCCAGCAAGTGAAAGGGGGGGAAGGTCATTTTATCACGAGCCACGGGCTGGTATAGCGGCTTAAATTGTATTAAAGTGTGTATATGGTATAAGGGCAGGGTTGTGTTGTGTGTGGGGTCCGTTGAAGCTTTACTATCTTCTACAGTAGTTTGGGTTGGTGGGGGTATTTGTGGGTGGATATAGTAAGTAAGTTTTGGTTGTTGGGGGATGAGGAGAAGGCTTCCCTTCTGAGCAAATAAGGCGTCTTTTCCCTTCTCAGAGTGTGTTTTGGTTGTGGATTGGGGAAGTGGTTGGGAGGAGAGTCGAAAGGGGGGGGCGGAAGTACTCCTTCCGCAATCAGAAAAAAAGAGAAAAGAGCCGGCGCTTTCCTTCTCTGAAGCTCTCGGCGGAGAAAATGCCGCCCTCGAAGTGGTGTTGGAGGGGAAACGAGAAGAAGGGATGAGCCCCCAGGCGAGGGGGAGGAGAGAAATGCAGACCCTTTCCTGTCATAATTCGAAAAAAAGGGTGAGGGTCTTGATCGCCCCCAGACCAAGAAAAAAAACACCACCCACCCAAAGAAGTGAATGAACTACGTAAAAAGGAACGAAAAAGCGGGGACGAAGTTCGAAATCTCTTCACTTACCGCCTAGGAGAAAAAAAGACCGACGGCATTCCTTCTTTCAACCGACGGTGTGTGGAGTGGGGGGGGGTTGTTGGGGGGAGGCGGGGGTTATGGCTTGTGTGGGTGGTGGGTTGTGTCGATGGGTTGAGAAAGACCTTCATAGGAAATTGGGGGGTAGGAGGGCCCAAATTCTTCCTTCGGGGATGTTTTTGAGAGGGTGGTGTTAAAGTGTTTTTTTTTTGAGGGCGGACGGGTATCAGAACATCCGCTTGGGGGGGGGGGTGGGTTTGGGTGGTATATGACGCTGTGAGCCTTATTCAAGGAAAAGACCCAAAAGGAAGGGACGAAAAAATTCAGCCCATGACAACAAAGAAATTACTTAAGATTTTTATATCGGGGGGGTGGGGTGGGTTGTGGGTGGTTATTGGGGTCTCTGGTGTCCATAAACCCGACAGGGGTGTGTGGGTGTTTGGGGGCAAGGAAAAAAGGTTCTGTAGTTAATGGATTTGGTGTGTGAGGTTGTCGGGGTGTTCCTCCTTTTCTCAGTAAGTAAGCAGGGTCTGTATGCCTCCCTTCAACCCCCAAGGGGGAGTACTTTTAAGATCCTGAAAAAAGAAGAGCAACGCGGTCATATCATTCCCCACAGGAAAAAGGAGGAAATTCCGGCAGACATTCATTAATCCGGCGGAGGTTGGGTTGGTGGTGGGGAAGAGAGCGGTGCCCCGATGGTGTTGTCGTAATATGGGGGGTTGAGGGGATAGTAGGACCCAGTCTGGGGGGGTGGTGGGTTGTAGACGAAAAGGGGTTTTTTGTGGGCGGTGTTGGAATTGGCGGTGGGTCGGGTTGTTCCTCCGGTTTGGATATGGGAGGTGGGATTATATTATAGTACGAAGGAGCGTGCTTCATCTCTTCTCTTATAGAAAAGGGGACGTTTCGAGTAGCCAATAGCTTCCCAGGCTGGGGCAAAAACGCACAAAATAAATTTGAAATCTAAATCAACCAACCCAACAAAAAGGGCCTCCCAAAAAAAAAGACAAAAAGTTTTAGAGGTTGGTTTGGTTGCTCCTCAAATCCGTAAAAGGGGATGATTTAGTAGAATAAGAACGCCCTTTCATTCTCAGGGGGAATCCCTTCTACCAAAAAAAAAGGGGCGGGTAGACGGAGGGGAGGGGTGTGGAAGTGGGAGGTTTCGTCACATTTTCGCCTCTAAGGAGGTGGGGGTTTTGGGTTGGGATCCTTTTCTTCCACAATTTAGGGGGTAGTTTGGAGGGTTTCCGTCCGGAACCTGGAGAGGGGGAGTCCGATGCCCAGCTCCCAAACCACGACCTATCTGTACTCAGGGTGGGTGGGGGGTTGAGAAAAGCTTGCTGTGTTCTCGGTAATTTGGGGTATTATAATGGGGGGGATTGTAGGAGTGTGGGGGTGGTTTCACGTATTCACTGGAAAGAAAGTAAGCGCCGCAAAAGAAGTACCGGAAAGTTGGGTGGTTGGTCGCCGCGAAATCGGGATCATCTCAGTGGGGTTGTGTGTTTTTGGTGTATGGGATTTAACGACTGGTGTGGGCATTGTGAATGGGTTTTGAGGATGTCCGGTCGTTCCCGAATACCACAATAAGGTTGTTGTTGGATTGGTAGCACTCTCTATCATAGGAGTGTTGGAAAAATGTTGGTGCTCCGCTAGAAAAACATAAATGGGCCAAGAAAGTCGTTTTTCGTCGGAGCAAAAACCCGGCACACTCTCCCTCTTCAGGGAAGGGTGGGTGGGGGTGGGGGCAGGAAAATATAAAGCGGCAGATGGTAAAAAAACCCCAGCGCAAAGTCTTCTGAAGAAAAACAAAACAAGCAGAAGGGGAGTTTGTTGTTGTGGGGGGATAGAGTGGCGTTGTGTTTTGGTTGGGGGATGGAGGACGTAACTTGCTGTGTGTTAAGAAATTACCGGTCTTTCCCTAGTTTTAGGGGGGAAGGAGGGAAGGACCGGCGAGGATGGAGTTGTGTTGTGGGGGGTTATTGGAGGTTCATTTCATATGGGGTGGTTTTACCGAAGCTACGGGTTTTTGTGGTTGGAGATGTGAGTATCGAGGGTGGAGTATTCGTTTGGGGTAAAATGTTTAGAACAAAAATTCTCACTTGTGAAAAAGGAAGAAAGCAAAGTGCCCCTCAATCCCACCGGGGGAGAAGAAATAGAGACTGAAGAAAAAAAGGAAATGCGAACAGGATCAACTTCACTTATTCGGAAAAAAATTCATAGGGGGGCAGAAGTATCGTCTCTCCTTTGCAAATGGAAAGAAAAGAAAACTTCCCTTTCAAGCCAGCGTCGTCTCTGTCCCTTTCCGATAAAGAGTTGTTTTGTGTGTGTTTGTGTGTGTCGCTCTCGGCGCGAAAATTTGTGTTTGGGTGTTTGGGGGGAGGTAAAATTAAAATAGGTGTGGCGTAAGAGGTTTGTGGTATGGGGAAGTGGGAATTTCTCATCTCTATCCGGGTGGGGTGGAACCAGGTCGATGGAGACCGCTTCATCAGGGAAAAAAAGATATCGTAAGGGTAGGCTCCCCTCTAGGGAATCAAGCAATTCATTTAAACTTCCTAGGTTTTCATTAAACTGAAAGAAAGGAAGAGAAGTTGCCCCTCAACAGATCTGAGACGAATAAAGATTCCTTCTTTCTCGAGAAAAGGGGGGTTGGGTGTTGTGGATGTTAAGGTTGGTGGTGTGTGGGGGGGGGGGAGGTGGTTTACCCACGCTAGGGGGGGGTGTGGGAAAGCATTTCCCGGCATTGGGGAAAGGCGTGAAACGGGGATGGGGGGGTGGATGGGGGGCGATTAAAGGGAGAAAGACTGAATTCTTTTTGCCAAAGACGGAATCGAGGAAGAATGAGATCGCCTCAATGAATGGGGGGAGGTGTGTTTAAGTGTGGGTCCGGGGCAATCGTAAAGAAATTGTGTGTGTTGTATTAAACTGTGGAGGTTTGGGGCGGGGGGGGTTTGTGGTTGGGGGCAAGGAGGGAGGGCCTTCGCGACCCGCTCTCGAGCAACACCAATAACCCCGAGATAGCAAATAAACTTTCGCCACAAACGAATGGAGGGGACGAGCATCAGACTTTTATTTCAAAAAAGGGGGGGGCAGCATCATGGTTACCCTCCGGTCCTACCTTACAGAACAAAAAAACCAACAAAAAAAAAGAACAACAAAAACAAAAAAACTTTTTCGAAAAAAAAAAAAAGCGTGCTCGAGGCGACAACTTTCATGCTTCAAAAACAAACCAACCACAAAATGTTGCAATCCGACAAAACACACAAAAAAAGACAAGCATTAATTCTGATTCATACGTCCCTTCTCAAGAGTAAGAAAAAAAACAGAAAAGATTGACAGGTAACCCCATCCTTTGAAGGGGAAAAACGACAAAAAAAAGGGAGCCGCCCATGGAAGTATCGACAAGCAAAAAACAAAAGGGAAAAAAACTCCACTGAAACGAGAAGCCCGGTGGTTCCGCACGCACTCGTATCTCCCTCCAAGGAAAAGCAAAACAAAGGAAAGGACGGAGTCATTCAGTAATTGGTTTGGAGTAAGGGGTGGGTGGGGTTTATGGAGCTCGAGGAACCGGCCAACCATCTTCTGCGGAGGGGGGAAAGCGAGATTGAGGCAAGCCTTTGGCCATCTCTAGAGATAGGATAGAGGGTGAGAGGTAGAAAGGGTTGGAGAAATGTGGTTGCGAGGGGGAAAGTGATTGTTTTGATGGTGATGTGGAAGCCGCCAATATGGTTTTTCGGTTGAGAAAACCCTTCGATTACTCCCGCTGCGCTCAGTCGAAAAAAAAGGGCTGATCCCGTCTTAAACCGAAGGAAAGGGTAGAAGGAGGAGAATGCAGGAGGGGGAGTTGAGATCTTGCCTGTTCCCATTCCTTGGATATTAACGGAGGTCGAATTATCTTTGTAATCTGTAGAAAAGGGGGAGGAAACAGAGGGGGCAAAAGAGCAAGAGGAGACAGAGAAGAGAAAGGATTCTAAACAGGGCGTGGTGTGGTTAATGGTGAGGTGTGACGGTCCTTCCTAGTAAGAAGGGTGTTTTAGTGTAAGCAGGTACTATTGTGAGTGGTAAGGTTGGTGGTGGAAACCTTGAGTGGAAGGGGATCTATCTCTGGGAGGGGAAAAAGAAGAGGTTCTAAGGGTCTTTCTATGGGGAAGGGGGCAGCACATTCATTATGCCGAGGACGGGTGGTGGGGGGGTTGTTGGGAAGGAGAAAAGACTCATGGCAAACCTAAGGCAGGAGAGTTCCGGGGGGGGAGCAGAGGAAGTACTCGAGAAGGAAGGGGAAAAAGGGGAGTTCCCAAAATGGCAAGCGCCCCGAATGGCAAAACAGCTCTACCTCATTGCCTCGAGAAGAGGTAGAAAGGAAGGGTGAGGGGAGGGGAAGGAAGATACTTTTTCTTTTTCACTGAAGAGATTTCGAAGGAACTTCTTACTTTTTACAAAATGAAGAAGGGGGGATGAAAAAAAAAAACACGGGTGCCAATTGCTTACGCGCGGAGTGGATGCGACGACATTCTCGTCTCATGAGCGGAAGAAAAGAAAAAACTAAGGTTAATGGAAAAAAAGTGGGGTGGGCTCTCTCTCGCTAGTCAGAAAAAAAATGGCACTCGGTCAACCAGTGGCCTTCCAAGAAGAAAAGAAAACGGTCGATACTATAATGAGGGCACTCGCCTCCTTTGCCGCAAGAAGAGAAGGGGGAAGGGGGGGGTGCTTGCCATGCGCAGTACCTCTCAACAAAACAAACCGCGCTCTATGAAGGGAAAGAAAGGAGGGGGGGTTGAGGAAAAAAGGGAAGAAAAAGGGAAAGAACAAAGCTTTCTAACCTTGCAGGAAAGGGGAAATCGCGAACGTCTCGGGAAGAAGGAACAAAAGGAGGGGAGAGGTGGGGGGGGGTTGAGTTGGGAAAAGGGGTGGGGGTATAGACAAATTCCCTCCAAGTGGGTTTTGTGTGTTTTTTGTGATTTTTTGGGGGGTGGCTCTTGCGGGGTGAAAGTGGTTGGGGGGGGTTTTTTATAAATGATATAAGATCTGGAAACGAGGTTGTTTGTTTTAATTGAGAGGGGTAGTTTCAGGCTACAAGGTGTGGTGGTTGTTTGTGGTTTTGGGTGGTGGGTTCTTACGTGTATGGGGGATTTTTTGTTTTTAGGAATTAAATTGCATTTGCAAATCTCTGGTTTCTTGGTGGTTTTTTGGGTAAAATTGGGGGGTGGAGTGCTACACCTTCTCTTTGGGGGGGTTGGGGTTGGGGGTGGTATTAGAAACCTCCTTTCGATGGGAAGCGCCGAAAGAGGGACACGAGGCAGAGTACTTTCGTTTTTTTGGGGGGAAATGAAGAGGACGCGCCATCTTTCATCTCCAGGGAGGGGGTGGTGGGGTGGTGAGCAGGTGGCGAGGGTTTTTTTAATTGTTTAATTGGTAAGAAGTAGCGTAGATCCTCATACGGTTTGCATGGTATTCTTCCTCCTACGAGGAAAAAAAGGGGGGGGGGCGTGGTTTAAGGCAAACTGGTTTTGGGGGTGGACTGTCACTCGCCTGATCCTGTTGTTGTGTGTTGGGTGTGTTGTGTGGTCCCCCGGTACTCTTTTGCAGGGGAGTGGGTGAGGGTGCGACGGGCTCAAGCAGAAAAAACCGACAACATGGAAAGAGGAACAGACGGAAAACCACCTTCTGTCCCTTATAGAAAACAAAAACCACCACACCCGACAACATCTGACTTCAAAAGAAACAAAACAACCAAGCCACAGAGATCGGCCTGGACCCATTGAAAACACCCACAAGGCGGGAAAAGTGCCAATTGTTGGACGCGAAAACAAAGTGAAAAGCGGCAGAAAAAACTGGTAACTCTCCTTCGCCTGGGGGGGGGGGGGGGGGGGACCAAAAACGTGGACAGGAGGTGTGTTTGGTGGGTGGGGGCACTGGGATATTTTTGTCGCCGTGTTGGGGTGGATGAGACGTTGAGAAGCTCCTTCCCTTGGAAGGGGTTGGTGTGGTTGTTGTGATGGGTGAAAAGGGGGAGCTTTCGTTTATAGAGGGAGGCGAAAAAGGCTCCCTAATTTTTTTCGTAGAAAAAAGAAAAAAAAAAGTAACGAGGAGAACCTCCTTTAGATAGGGGGGACAAAGAATCAAAGAGAACCCTACGAAGCCGACACAGTAACAGAATGTCGTATATATCCCTCTTCTTCTTAGGAAACAGGATTATGGTTCGGACCACTACATTCAAGAAAGCAAGCACACGAAAATCCGATGAAGAGGGTTAACCGTTACTAAAAGAAGAAGGAAGACAACATGGAATTTCTGCGTAATTGCCTCAATACGGGTGGGTAGTAGGTGGGGGTGGTTTTGTTAGGGTATTGGAATGGCTGGCTCTACCTCTTCGGGGAAAAAGGGGAGAAAAAGGAAGAAAGGCGAATTTAAGCCGGGAAAGGGGATAACGACAAGGATTTTAACCTCTTCTATCATTCGGAGAAGAATGATTCTCCTTTCCATCTACCCGGGGAGATGTGGGGGGTGGGGGGAGAAGAGGGTGTGAGATGTGTCATTATATAAGGTGGTTTTGGGGGGGGTTGAGGGGTGGATGAGTGTTCTCACTCCTGCTCTCTATTGTGTAGTTTTGGTATAGAGAGAAAAGAAGCTGACACTAAAAACGGGGGTTTTGTGAAAAAGGTAAGTCAAGGAGGTGGTCCTTCCGTCAGCACTGCCGAAGTGAAGAAGAAATGAAGGTATGATAATCGACAAAACTCCATCAAAAAAGGGAGACAGGAATCGGATGTAAAGGAGGGAAAGACATAGGAAGGAAGTGCCTCTATCGTAACTCTACGAAAGGAGGGGTGGGGGGGTTTTGGGGGTCCGCGGTGGGAACATTGCGAAGAAGTAAAAAAGAATCGATCCTTCCTCTACTAAGTGAGAAAGCAATGCAAGAGGACACGAGCTCTATTCTCTGGAGGGGATGATCACGAAATTCACTTCCTCTCGAAGGGGGGGAGGGAGACGTAAAGAAGATTAGAGAAGGACAGCTCCTTCGTGAGAAAAGTGTGGAAGATATGAACTCTGGAAGTGGAATGTTGTATTAAGACGGGGTTTGTTGGTGTTTTTTGGGAGAAAAAGTCAATCCTCTCCAGAGAGAGAAACAAACGGGAAACAGCTCCTCTACCAGGATGAGAAAGAGAAATAACTATCGGAGGAGGATAATATCAAGAAATAAAAGTGACAGAGTGGTCCTGCTTCATCGAGTTGGGTGGGTGAAGTGAAAGAGATGAATATGGTACCTTCGTAGGGAAAGGTGTTTTGTGGGAGTGATGTGTGTGAACCATAGGATTCGGGTGTGTTTTTTAGGGGTTAGGATGAATGGTGCCTTTCTATCAATATCGTACTCGAGGTGGGGGGTGGGTGTAAGGTACCTACGGGGACCTTTTCGAGACCAAATACCTGGGAAGAAACACAACAAAGCCAAAAAAAAAAGGAAAGGAGGAAGGAGGAAGGAAAGGGGAGTATTCTTATCTTTCCGTAGAACAACACCACAACACGTAACTAGTAGGTAATGCTAATCTATGCGGCTGGAGAGGGAAAGGGAGCGATCGCTTTGACAAAAGAGGACGGGCAAATATCTCCTCGTTTTCCATCTATACGGGGAAGAGAAGAAAAAAAAACACGGAAGGGGGGGGGGTGGGTGGTATAGGTGCGCAGGAGATAGATAAACGATCGTAGGTGGTTAATTTTTGGGATTGGGTAAGTGCCGGTCTAATATATCCGCCATCACGGGGAGGTGAGATGATATTATCGTGTAGGGTGTCCACTAATCCAGCCGCTACGAATAGTGAAAGTTGTGGGTGGTGCCGTGTTTCCTTTTCCCGAGAAATCTTAATATAGGGGTGCAAAGAAGGAGGGAAGATAGTCCCCCAACCACAGGTCTTCAAAGGGAAAAGTGTAAGGTATTCATCTTCGATTGAAAGCGTGAAAGAAAAGGTGGGGGTATTATATGGTGGTAGTCGAAGCAATTGGGGGTGGTGGTTGGAAAGGATCGTCACCTTAAAAAAAAGAGGGGTGGAAGCAAGCCACCCCCTCGACGAGGAAGTAGGGAAATGAGGGGGTCCGTTATTGAGGGGGGAGGAGGGGAGATGCTCGGAACGGGGAAGTGGGGTGTAATTGTGAAATGAGACCGCCTCATTCGAAGAAACAAACAAGAAAAGCGCCATCCTCAAACAAACAAAAAACTTCTTTCACAAAAGGTTGGTGTGTGGTGGAACGGTGAGGAATTCATATGAAAAACCTGTCATGATTGTAAAAGGGGGGGTTGGGGGGTGGGGAGGGGTAGATTCCCAGACGATCTGGAAAAAAGGGGGAAAAAGAGAAGAGAGAAATCTCTCGTCTCGCACTCCCTAAGAAGCAGGAGAAGTGCATTTTCGAGACGCGGAAGGACAAAGGGAGAAAATGGCGTCCGGGAGAGGAGGAGAGGAAGTAAATCTCTTGCTCTGATCGAAGAAAACAGCCGGCCTTCTAACATCTCCTTCGAGGGAAAAGAGAGCTTAAGAAAGACGGGAGGTAGAAATATTTTCCATGCCGTACGACGAGGATAAAAAAAGAAGAAGGTCTCGAAAAGAAAGTGTAGAACGGAAGAGGGGTGGAGAGAACAAATGAGGTCCTTCTGCCGGGGGAAATGGGATGTGGTTTGTAAGAGAGATGAAAGGCTTTTCTTTTCATGCAAAAAAAGGAGACTTATTGTCCAAGCGAAGACAAGAGGGAGTGCAGGCTCAGAACGGAAGTAGATTACTTATCATGAAAAGACAGATTCCACCCCAAAAAGGGTGAGAATTTCCACTAATCGGGGAATGTCCCTTTTCGATGGGGTGGTGTTTTGGGTTGGGTTGGTGTGTGTGACCGGCATCGGGGAAAGAGGGGGGGAATCCCCTCCGGTTCGGGGGTGGGAAAAAAGACGAGGAAAAGGTCATGCGTCTTTTTAAGGGAAAACCCAAAACTACAACAACCAAACAACAAAGAGGCAGGAAGAGGAAGAATAGAAAGAAAAAAGCGGAGAAGAGGAGGAATTTCCTTCAGCATTCAAAAGGGGACACAGGGGAAGAAGAGGGGGGGTGGGGTTTTGGGTGTGGGGAGGAGGATTTCCTCTATGGGGGGTGGTGGGGTTGGTTGTGAGGGGGTCGTGTGTCTCATTTTGTTGTTGTGGTAACGAAACCAACTGATCCATATTTTTTTTTTTTTATTTTTTTTTGGTGCATCTCTGCTTCCTCACAAGAAAACAAAACCCACGGAAAACAGCTTCGCTGATCAAAACGACACACAACGCGAAGGACGATGTTTCGAATGGGGGTTTTTTTGGTAACAAAAGACTACAAAAGGCGTTTCCCTCTTACTTGGATGGGGAAAAGCACGCCAGCAGGCAATAGGATGGAGGTTTGGTTTGTTTTTTGTAGGGGTCCTGGGGGTGTAAAAAAACAGAGCTCCCCGTTCTTTCTTCCGGACAAAACCGCGCCCGGCCTGGGAACGCTCAATCTTTTTTGAAATCACCCAGTCCTAAGGGCTACCCCTAGCCAAAGGGGTAGGCTACTTATATTAAAGTGTCGGTAGTTGTTTTTTGGTTGGTGAGGTGAAGGAGGCCTTTTCATGGTTTTGTGGAAGGTTTAGTGCGGGGGGAAGAATTGAGGAAGTCCAATTTTCTAAGGAAAGAAACTTCCTCTTAGAGGGGAAGGGGGGGAACATTCAGAGAGTTTAATGGGCCGGGGACAAAGGTGTTTTTCGCTGGTAGAAAGGGAGGACAAGTATTCAGGAGAGAGGAGGACGCCGAGTGGTGTGTGGAGGGGGGGTACCGGGTTGTTGTTGGGTGTTTGTGGGGGGGTGGGGGGTTTTGGTTGTTGTGGGAGACCCCTTCGGGGGAGGGTGTGTTCGTCAGTCAAGCAGCCCCAGGAATAAAGTGGGAAGTGAAGCAATGGGACGGGGAGGAAATCTCCTTCAGGCGGGAAGGGGGTTAAATGAAAAAAAAATTATGGATAGAGGGGGGGGGGTGGGTGGGAGAGCGAAGTCTGCCGGGAAAGAAAGGAGAAAGTAGTTTCGTTTCTATAGATGACCGAAGAAAGGAAAAAAAAAGGAGTCAAAAACGAAATATCAAATGAATCTTCTCCAGGAAAAGAAAGCAGGACCTGTTAGGAACAAGGAGCGGGGGAGGGGGGCCGCCCATTCGACAAAGGGGGAAAGGAGGGGAAGCAAGGATTCCCCTTTTTAGGTTCAAAAAAAGAAGTTTTGGAATATGAGGTATGGGGGTGGTTCTATTCTGTACAAAAAAAGGAATGGGGGGGGGGGGGAAGGGGGGCGATGGGGTACAGGCATCCTGGATTGGAGGGGAAAAAGAATGGATGTACCTACTAAGGAATGGTTTTTTTGGTTATAAAATCTACTTTTAGGGAGGGGGTGTTGTTGTGGTGAGTCAACAGGGGATGGGAGAAAAAGAGGGTGTTCTCAAATTTCCCCTCAAGATAGAGTGTGGGTGGGGGTAGAATTGTTTAAATAGGGGAGAGGAGCATATCTTTCTTACTCTGCCAGAGAGGGAGAAAACAAAGATGAAAAAGCACTTATTTCCTTCAGAAACATTATGTAAAAATTAACTTCTCTACCGGGGAAGGGGTGAGGGGGGGGGGAAAAAAAAGTCTCCGGGAGGGAATGGAGCATAATTTCCGAGGCTCACAAATGCAATTCGGGAGAGGTGGAGTCCTCTTTCCGAAAAGGGAGAATGGAGGCGAATCCTTTAATAAAGCAATGCATGAAGAGAGAATGAAGGATGTCATCCGCGCCCAAAGGGAAAAGTTGGTGGGGATAAATAGAGAAAGGGGGGACGGGTAAACATTCCGAATTTCCTGAGGATTGGTGGGTTAGAAGAGAGGGTGTTGCACAGCCCACAAGTAAGGAAAGCGTCTCTCCGAGCCCTCTCCTCCGGGGAGAAGGATGTGGGGAGAGTAAAAAAGTCAATTCTCCTGTCTAGAGGGGGGGGAAGGGGGTGAGATGGTGTGAATGTGTTGGTTTGGGGGGTTGGGGGGAAAGAAAGTTCCTTCATTTAGCACTATAGTAAGGGGGGGGGGGGTAGGAATAAGCTACCTATCCGCAATAAGGAGAGGGAGGGGAGTCAGAAGAAAGAGAGAGCACATTAATGTCGAACTAGAAAAAAAAGAAATCGCCAATTTCTCCCTCCGAAAGGGGGAGAGGGGGGACCACGCAGAGGGAAAGAACCGTAATGCTGACGGTCAAATCCTCTAGGGAAGGGTAGGGTCACCGGCGAGGGGGGAAGAGTTCCGACAGAGGGATAAAGCCCTGTTCGAATCGGGGGGATGAAGCAGGCCAAGGAATAGGATTCAATAGTTGGGTTTGGGGGTGGGGGGAAATCCTCTTAAAGAAGAAGAGAATCCGCCCCCTAAGGGGGGGGGAATTCGGCAATATAATAAAAAACGAGAGGAAAAACTGAAGGAAAATTTTCTTTACTCCAAGCAAAGGGATGGAAAGAGATCACTTCCCGCCTCATGGAGAAGGGGAGATATATGTGGAACCTTTTTTTTTAGAAAAAAGGGAACTTCGGTTGTTCCCTAACGGGGTGGGGGATGTTAATTTAGGTTACCTCTTATCTCCTCGGGTGTGAAGTGGGGTTGGGGGGTTGGTGGGGTTTGCGAGAGAAAGAGGAAAATGAACAACCTCAAACCCTCTAAAGAGAAAGAAAAAATAGATGTCGCTTTCTTCAAGTCTTGGGGGAAGAAAAAAAAAAAAAAATAGGGATTAGGAAAGGAGTTGACCAAGCTTTCTCAAGAAAAAAGAAGAAGATGGTTTTCGTTTTGATGGGAGGGAAGGAACACGAAGGGGAGAAGGAGGCGCTCAGCTACTCTCTGGGGCAAAGAGGATAAAAAGAATTACATTTTTGAGGTACGGAGGGGGGGAGTTGTTCGGGAAGGGGAGAGGAGGGTACCCCAATTTCCGGAAAAAAGAAGTCTCGACTCCAAGGGGGGCAGAGGGGGCTTTCGAATGGTGGGGGCCAAAGACTACCAGGAGGGCAGCCACTGCGTTTGGGGTTTTGAGATTGAAAGACCCAACCCCGGGGCCAGGGTACAGAGAAGGACGGGAACATTGGGCAAGTTGGACAGATCCCCCCCCACAGACCACAACAAAAAGCCACCACCCAAAAATGCTCCCCCTCCCAGCTGTTTAGGTTTTGTGTGTTTGGTTTGTTGTTGCCCCGACGAAAAGAGGTTGTGGTTTTTGGTTTTTGTTGTTTGTTTTTGGTGGTTGGTAGGCACCCACAAGGGGTTTTAAGAAGGAAGGGAACTCATATCCTTACTTGGAGGAGAAGAGAAGAAAGGATTTCGAAAAAACGCAGCTGAAGTAATCCGCGAAAAGGAAAGGGAAGACAAATCCCATTTTACCCAGGGGGGGAGAAAAAGAAAGGCCTTTATCGATCAGTAGGGGGGGGTGTAGGCGAAACAAGGGAAAAAATTGGGGGTCCGGATAGAAGTTGTGGGAGGGGGGAGGAGTTGCGCCATTAAACTAGGGAAAATCCTTTTAAGGGGGGGGGAGAGTTGTGGGTGGGGGGTTGGGGGGTGTGGGTGTGTGGGGTGTGGAGTTGTGTTGGGTTGTGGGTAGGAGGAATAGGTGAAAAGAAAAAAAAAAAAAAAAAAATCCTCTATGGGAAGAGGCCCCACAAAAAGGGGTAGGAGGGGCGAGAAACCCCCTTTGCGCAAAGGAAACAACAAAAAAAAAAACCGAAAACTGCGGGCGAAAAAGCCACGAGGGGGGAAAAGAGCGTTGTCAACGCTCGAAAGAGGGGGGGTTTGGGGGGGGGAGAGCATATCTTTCCCCTTCTCGAGGGGAGAAGGGAAAAACACAAGGCGGGAGAGGAGAGAAGAAACAGTGTTGCCAACAAAGGGGGGAAAAAGGAGAGGGGGAAGGTAGTTTCGGCAGGAACTTGACCGAAAAAAAAAACCCAATAGGAAGAGCATGCAGATTTTCGATGAACATCGGGAAGGTAGGGTGTGGGGGAGCCAAGGGGGGGGGTTTTTTCCAAGGGGGGAAAAAGAGAGAGAGCAGGATCGTGCGTCGGAAAAAAGGGAAGGAAAAAAGACCTAAAGGGGAGAGCGGCGCGCGAGGGAAGGAAAGGGAAAAGGGGCGGAAATCGCTCTGCGATCGGGGGGGAAAGAAAAAAGTGGCCAAGACGGGGGGAAAAGAGAGGAAGCCGGTTCCTCCTACTTGAAGGGGAGGTGGGGGGGGAGAAGGGCTGCTCTTCCTCTCCGATCGGAGACAAGGAAAAAAAGGACAAGGGTGGCTTGAAAAGGAAAAAAGGTTGCTATACACTTTCTCCTTTGGGGGGGGTAAGGGGAGAAAATAGAGGGACTTGATTTAAGGCGGAGGAGGGGAGAATTGGAAAAGAAATCCATTCGCTTCGAGAAGAGAGAGGTAAATAATCTACACCTCTTTCCAAAAAGGAAAAAAAGGGGCAACAGACGTCGAAAGGGAGGGAAGACACCTTCTCTTTTTTGGGGGGAAGCCTTTCTATCATGCGAAAGAGGGGGGGGGAAAAAAAACGATTGTTGAAAAGGGGAAAGACTTTCATCTCATCGACTAAACAGGAAAGGGAAAAAGGGAAGAAGGGGGAAGAAGATTCGATCTCCTTCCATAAAGGGGGGGGAGTACATAATTTTTTTTGGAAATTGGGAGAAGGGGGAAGGCCTTAATCAATTTGCCGGGGGAGTTGGTTGAAGGGGGGGGATCCTGTGGGGTGGGTGGGGAGAGGGGGTGTGGGGGAAAATTGTGAGTTGTTGTGTTTGGGTTGTTTTGTGTTCTTCTCTTAAGTAAGTGGTTGTTGGGGCTCCTGGGGGCTCCTTCATCCCAAATTGGGGCAAAAAACAAACCAAGAGTACACAAGCGCCAACAAAAGGACCCAAAGCTTTCCCTCTCGGAACGAAGAAAAAAACCGAACCATTTCCTCTGCTCCGACCACGCCCTGTGGGTTGTGTCGGTGGGTTTTGATTTGGTTGATGTATGTGTCATCGGACTTCTCCCCTATGGGGGTTTGGGGTTGTGAGGTGTGCATGGCTTTGAGGGGGTTTAGGGTTTTTTTTCCTCTTTTGGGGTCTAGTTTGGTGTGTTGATTAGGTGTTTTTGGGACTTTTCTTTTTTGTGTTGGTAGGAATCTTCTAAACGGGAGAAGGAGCCTTACGTCCGGAGGGGGTTTGTTGTGGTTGTTTGTTGGGTGTTGTTTTGGGTTTTGTTTTTGGTGTTTGGATGGAGATTTTCAACACTTCTAATATTGGTGGTTTGGTTTGTGGTTGTTTGGGTGATTGTTTTGTTTGTTTTCAAAGAAAAAGGACCGGTAACGAACTTGTAGGGGGGGGGTTACTATTTCTTCTCACTTGTAGGTGTGTTGGGTGGTTTTTGTGTTGTTTTTCTTTCTCTGTTGATTGTATGATTGTTTTTTTTGTTAGTTGTATGTGTTTTCTGTGGATTTATAATTTGTTTGTTTTGTTATTTATGAATTGTGGTCCTCTAAAATAATGGGGTTTTTGTGATAAGAATAAATGACTCTACTCTTCCGCGGGGGGGGGGGATGATGTGGTTTGTTTTAGAAAGTGGGGGGGATTTGAGCATTGTGTTTTTTTTGTGGGTGTGGGGTGTCCACGGGTGTGTATTGGAGGAGGTCCTGTTTATATCTAAATCCGAGAGTGGGAGAGGAGGAAAAAAAAGGATTCCTTGAAAGCAGGAAGGGAAGGGGAAG
>Ga0179593_1758159_pt1 | contig 19560 bp, 25 predicted proteins | sample CZODoug2_1_08_16_FD_185931 | JGI IMG/M metagenome (GOLD analysis project Ga0179593, IMG submission 185931) | Vadose zone soil fungal communities from Angelo Coast Range Reserve, California, USA - CZODoug2_1_08_16fungal (PacBio error correction) | ecosystem: Environmental > Terrestrial > Soil >...
CGCGCCCGGGGGAGGGCGGGGACCAGTCACAACCACATGGTGAGCAGTCCTGCGCCCCTTCAAATGTAAAAATCCCGAGTCGGGAAAGTTTGCTGTATGGGGCCCGAAAAATGCCTTCGGAAGAAAGGGTCATGTTGGACTTGAAATCAAACACATAAGGGTCATGGTGTAAAATCAAAAACGTGCCACCCGAATAAGAAGAGCGAATCAAAAAACATGCGGGGTTGGCTTTTCTCAAAAACACTCACTCAAGGTTTCCCGGGAAGAAGGTGAAGGGGGGTGTTGGGAGGGTGGACGGATATTTCAGGCGCGTGGTTTCCGCCCAAAAACTCAGCCGCCCCAAAGGTTTGGGCGTATCGGGGGAGAGCGGCCTGGAACTTCCCTCGGCGTGTGGTCAGTGCCTGGGTCCCGAAAGTGACGCTCGTTTACATGGTTCACCGGGAACTGGCGTGGAGGGGCACGTTGTTGTCCATAAACCTACGCCAGGGACCACATGGCTGGCAAAAAGGCGGGACTCCTGGACAGCAACCGTGAGGCCGCAAGAATAGTGGAGGGGAGGGAAAAGGCCGCCAGTAAGGGTGCTTTCTGTTTGTCCCGTATGCAAAAACAAACTGGACCGGAGGCCAAAAAAAAAGGCAGAAAAAAGATTCTGCAACCTCGGGCCGAGGGGTGGCTGTTTTCTCACCATGAAAGGTAAGCAAAAAAGATTGGAAAGGGGGGGGGGCACACCCAGCCGTACAGGGGCGCTTTTCTTTAATCGTGGGGGAAAGGACGACAAACTGGAGTCACACGTTGAAGCCGAATACGTTCGGGCCGAAGCTCAGTATGCGACTGTGGGGGGAACGAGGGAACGAGCGATGTGGGGGGGGGGCGGCAACTGGAAAAAGATCTCTCAAAAGGCACATGTTCCCTTTAATTTCCCTCGAGGCAGCACTGGGAAAGCAAAGAAAAAGAAATTTGTGAAGGGACTGTAAGGTGCAGCTGAACAACATGGTAATTGGTACAAAAGATACCGCAAAAGACACGACGGGTGTGAAAACGGGCCTGTTGATAGTTTCTGCGGAAGGAAATCGAGCGTTGTGGCACCAAAGTCTCCGGCCTGGTAAATCTCCCGTGTTTTAGGGTCACCCGACCAGAGAGGACGAGCAGGCAAATGCTCGGGAAAAAAGAACGGGCAGGACCAGCGGGAGCTCCGGCCAAGGCCCCCGTTCGTCAAAGGTAGAAGGGGCAAAAAAAAAAGGTTGGCCCATCGATTTAAAAGGGACCCAGAATGAAGGAAAAAAGGGACCTCCTGGCTAAAACCTGCGACGGGTCGCCAGGCTCGGAAGAAAAGATGGGAACTCCGGGCCTCATAAAGGGTTCTGTGGGGGAGAAATTGGGGCCGGACACCCCCAGAAACCGCTACAAGAAATGTGGGCATTTGAAAACGGGATATCAGCAAGAACCGCTGGAGCTCAAATCCCGCCCCGGGCTACGAGCCAGGCCCTTGGGGGGCAAAAGGGGGGTGCCCCTGAATTTGACTTCTGCTGAGCGTACATCATCACTAGGGGCGGGGGGAAACATTTCTCAAGCTTGGACACCCAGGCAGTAACAACCTGAAAAAAAAAAAAGAAAACTTCAAAGGCCAACCCGTCATCCCACAGGTGGGCTAAACACACACAAAAAAAATTGGGCAGAAAAACAGGGTTGAGATACGGGACATCCCGACATGAGGGGAAAAAAAAAAAATAGAAACTCCGGAACTGAAAGGGGATGTTACCCCTAAATCAGGGTCCTTTAGAAGAAGTGCGATACCAACAAACGAACAACGGGATTAAAGCGCCACTGGACCGGAGGTCCTAAAGATAGAGCTTGAAGAATGTCTAAGGGTGCGAAAGGGAAGAAATCGAGGGAACCCGGGAGGCAATCCTATAATGGTTTCGGGGGTCCGGAGCGACCGTCCTAAAGCTACTATGGAGGGTGGCTCCGGATCACGCTTTAGGTCGGGAGGGTGAAAGGGAAGGGGAGGGACGGAAGGAAAAATTCTAGCGGGGAGACGCCGGGTGGTTCTTTCGAACGGCTGCAAAAAAAAGGGCGGGAAGGCATGGGGAGACAGTGACTAAAAAAAAAAAGCCCCCTATCCTAGGGGGACCAGGACCGCGAATAAAGCAACCTGGGGCGGGCCCTAAAGAGCGAGATCGGCAACGGAGAGTTTCACCAAAAAAAAAAAAAAACAACGCAGTGTCAGGGAGACAGTAAGCCAATAGCAGTTCTCGAGAGGCTTCGACGTCAGGCGTGGGGACCGAGAGTTTTGGGGGGACACAAGGAACCGTGCTCGACGAAACGACCAACGCCCCGAGAGCGTAGAAGGATCACGCTCCGATGGCGTTCCTAGCACAACAGGGGAAGGCCGATTTATGGGAAAAGATGGCACCCGGGACTGAAGCCGCTTAGGGAGAGAGTGAGACCTAAAAGAGGACCGATTTACAAAAGGGGGAAAATAGCTAGGGTCCTCTAATTGTGTGGTAGGAGAGGGAAAATGTTATGAAAACACAAGATTGTCCTCGGATACGAAGATCAGTGGAAGGGGAATACCCCCAGAGAAAGGAACACGACATCCCCTGAAAAAAAATCAAACTAGTTCGGGTCAATCACACCTCCAGACGCGGTCGATCGATGGAACAGGGGGAAGGGTGGGATCAAGAGTGTCAGGAAAAGGATTCGCCAAAAGTTTGGCTGCGGGCAGGAGTCCAACAGGGTACAATTTGGGTTTGTTGAAACCAAAGAACACGGAGAACTTCAGTGCCCGATCCAGTGTTAGAGCTGGTAAGAACGGGGAATTAAATCTAAAAAAGGGTCGGGGGGAAAAAGGGAACCTGACAGCGGAAAGCGAATCGCCACAGCGCAACAAGAGGCGGCAGAATGGAGATGCGAAGACCATGAGGAACTCGAGGCAAAAGGTTCATGTTGACCAAAACAGGTCCTAGTAGTGTGATCACAGACGCCGAATGTGAAAGGAAACGAAAAGCCAAATTATGTCCCGAAAGAAAATTTAATGATTAAAACGTTTTGTGAGGTGCGCAACTATAGAAAAAAATAGGCGGCACCAGGGTGTTCCGACGGGGGTTTTGAAATCCGAAATGGGGAAGGGGGGAAAGGGCGCCCAGTCGGTGTTTCGTAAGGCAGTAACGTCGAAACACGAGACAGGGAAGGTTAAGAAATAGCCAGCCCGTAAGGGAGTAAACACGGGCCGCCAAAAAGCCATAAAGGACGCAGCTGCATGAAAACCGATCAAAGTGGGAAAGGCCCGAGGCAGGGAGGAAGGAACTGCAGCTCGGGACACTAAAACAACTTCAAGGAAAGAGAAGATTTTTCCGGGGAGAACGCAGGAGGACCGTGTGCCAAGTCCGGCCTGGGAAAAGATGCCCCAGGGGGACTTAGGGCCTTGGAGAAGGAGTAAACATGGGGAAACGTTTTCCGTATGACCCGGCACGAGACTTGACCTGGAAATCCTTGACAACTCCAAGAAGAGAATGACCGAATCTGAAAAGAGAAAAATTCTGGGGTTCTGATGTACCCAACGGGGGTACCACCCACGGTCGAAGTGGCAAAAGGTTTTCGAAACAAAAAAAACACGCCACGTACAATCAGTACCGAGAAAATGATAATATTGAAGAAAATCTATGAAACCTCTGAGAAAGTGATCAATGCAGACGGATAGCCCAAAAAAGTAGGAAAAAAAAAACGATGCGCCCGAATTCCCGGGGTAACTGACACAAGTGCTCGTCGGGGGCGCTTTCCCAGGAACTGTGTGCAGTGAGGAAAAAGGAACGGAAAATGTGAGAAAAAAAATCGGACGTCGAAAACGCAAGTGTAAAAAAACGAGGACAGAACTGGTCCCCTTGTCGGCGGGACAACAAAAGGGGAAAAACAACCTGCGAATGAAAAGAAACTTGAAAAATGAAAAGAGCCGCTAACATACAACGGGTTGCAACCCGTCGAAAAAGGCGTGTGAGTGGTGGGGGAAAACGCCGGGGGGAGATCCGATGTTCGGGAAGTCCCATCGCGGGGAGTGCAAAGTTTCTGCGGGGAGAAAGGATCCTTCATATAAAACACAAGCACATAACAGTTTCAAAAAGTCCCGAGGTGGGCTTGAAACAGAGAAAATCATCACGGGGGGCAGAAAAGCCCCAGATATGTATGTCCCCGTAAAACTAAGGAGTCAAACAAGGGAGGAACTGCAAAGGGGGCCAGCAAGCAAACCCAAGCGCAACGCGGCGTTTAGGAGAGGTGAAAAGAGGTACGTTGCACAGAAAGGGGTCCCAACAAAAGCTCCCCTGACTATCGCGCTTCGCAGCGGCCTGGAGGAGGGGGTCCTGATCTCTAAAAACGAGAAATAAGGTGAAAGGAAGTAAAAAACAAAGGCCGTGATCCGCCAGGGGCATGGTTAAGATTATCGCGAAACGAAAAGGGGGGGGCCAAAAAAATACTTTGGAAGCTGGAGGCACGAAACACCCGCCTAAAAAAACGCCTTGTTAGTCATCCGCAGGGCAAAAAAAAGGGGACCAGGAAAAAGCAGAAGTGCGCAATAAGGCAATTGAGAAAAAAAAAGGACTCCCTCGCATTCCTGGAAGCCAACAAGTGCATGGAGCCGTAAAACGCGTCGATAAAAGGCCAAACAACGTAGGAGCTGCCCGTCAAATCAAGTGGGGGGTCAAAGGGATGCAGGGGGCCGAGGTGGTGAGAAAAGCGAAAGAAACACTCGATATAAAGCTCAAAAACAACTCGGCTTCGTGGCGTTTAAAAAAAGTGAGTGTGGGGACCGGAGGAACTCTTAGGGAATCCCCCGAATGCCGGGCAAAAAAAAAAAAAAAGCGAAATTCAGGATTTTATGTAAAGGCGGGAGCGCCCAGTGCGAAACATGGATGGCCGGCATGTGGGGGCACCAAGGAGAGTTGACGTTTAAGAGAAGACAAGAGGGGGGCGTCAAGTGGGGGGGGGGGGCATTCTCCAAAAAAAAAAAAACCGTTGTTAAGACCAGCAGGTACAATTCTCAAAGGAGTGTGTCAGGGCGGCCTGACAAAACAAAGGGGGGGGGGGGGGGGGATCGGGAGGGACCAGTGCGCTCAAGGGAAGCATTGAAAAAACCAAACGTCATGGCCAACGCCTCGTAAGGAACACCATATCAGGAGTAAAACCCGAAGAAAATGGGTGGGGTCACAGGAAGAGAGGCGAAAACTGAAAAGGGGCTTGGGGTCCAAACTCTTGATTTGACAGTCAATCATAGGGACGAATGTGTCCACAAAGTACAAACCGCTAGATAAAGAAACTAGCGCTTGTATCCAAGGGATGATAAACCATTCGAAAAGGCCCTCAAAGAACTCCGAAAAAAAAAAAAAAAAAAAAAAACAAAAAAAACCCGCGAGACCAAAAAGAGAAATTCATGGAACCGCCGATTTCCCTTTAAAGACCGAAACGAAGTTTGTCAGAGCTTGGCCGGATGGAATGCCTGGGTTGACGTGGGGGACCAATTCAAAGCGGGGCAAAGGTGGGCTGCAAAAAAGAAGGCAACGGCAGCAAACGCGACAAAGATTAAGGGTACCCGGCAAACGTACATCAAGCCAAGGAGCCTCAAAAAAGGGGCGCCGGGGGGGGGATCTGAGGCACCTGCGCCAACGGGACGGGGGTCACTCGAAGAGAAGTGTTTAGGTCACGAAAACGAAGGAGGCAAAAAGGGTGAGCGTAGGGGGAAGGAAACCAACCGACGCCGGGGGAAAAGTCTCAAACGCCTCTGGAAAAAAATGTAAGGAAAGAACACAACAGGTAAAGAAAAAAAAAGAAGCTTTAAGATTTAAGGGCCAAACTGAAAAGGGCAAAAGGAATATACCCCCGGAAGAGCGATCACAAGGAGATGCTCAAAACGGGGCGTCAGAGGCGCCAGGAAAGGCCATGGGATGAGGTGACAGGAAAACTCGAATACGCAAAAAGGGGGGCACCATTTAGAGGAAAAACCGGAATCAAAAGACCCACGGGAACAGGAAATGGCCGCCGATAAAAAGAAACCGCCCGCCCAAACTGTGGGCCGGGACCCCGGGAAGGGTGATAATCCTAACACAGGGCCCTAAAGGAAATCAGCAAAATTCAGGTGAAGAGCCATACGCCCCAGAAGACGATTGTCATTATGGAAGGCGTTGTGATTAAAGCTGATTTTGAAAAAGCGGCCAAAAAAGAACATGAAAAAAGGGAAACATCATCGAGGGGAACCACATGAGAAACCAGGGAGGCAAGTGCTCCCAGAAACCGCCGGTGACGTCTAAAAAAAAGAGAAAGCCCACACAGAGATCTCCCACGACGAATAGGGAAAACGAGAGCCGGGCTGGAAAAAAGGTCGACGGCGACAAAAAGGGGGGGGCTTCCCTGCGCGCCGGGGGAAATCCGATTAGGGACTGCCACGAAAAGGGGAAGCGGACGCATCGGCAGGGGAGCACGGCCGAACAGCCACATCGTAGGGATCTTATTGGAACAAGGGGAAAATTTAAAACCTTGAGCACAGGCTAAAGGGAAAGGCGCTCTCTGGGAGAAACACAACCTAAACGCACCACTAGAAAAAAAGAAAAGGGTTAGGGCTCGGGAGGGGAGTGCAGCGCTGGATCCCACCTTGAAGGGTGTGTCCTTTGCACTACCTCAAAAAAGTCAGGAGTATCAAAACTGGACGCTGAGTGCAAAGGGGGTTTCTTTCCCAAAAAAGTGGGGTTCAGGAAGGTCGCGCTTTCGAGAGCAGGAAATACAAAAAGGGGGGGGGGGGGTAGGGGGGAGGGGAGGGGGCCCCGAATTCGGCGATTGAGGGGACGACGTGGGGCGAAAACACGGAAACAATGTGTTAAAAAAAGGGGGGGAAGGGGGGCCGCCATTGCCTGAGAAGATTGTCCAAAAAAAGCGACTCTGGGGGGGAATAAAATCGGCCGGCGGGTATATTTCTGGCGATAAATGTTGTGAGGATTTTGGGTGGGGATGGCATAAGCCGCCTGCGAATCTCGAAAAGGAGGCTGCCTCGGGGGGCGGTTTCGCAATGAAGGTATGCATCAAAAAGGGGGTTGTGGGCAACGATAAACCCGCATTAAATGGGCAAGGACACTCGTGGTAAAATGGTGGCACTAAATGAACGGGGGAAAGCAAACTTGGGAGACCGGAAGCGCGCCTGGCAACCGTTCCTTGCTACCTGTGGCTCGAAGGTTGGCGGAACAGTGAAAGGACATGAACAAATGAAAGAGGGTTTGTTGTGGCACGTGAAAGTTTACAATAGACACAGGGCGCAGACAGGACACGCTTTTGAAAAACGAAGACCCTTTGTACGCAAGGGGGGCTTCAACATGACAATCCTGTAATAAAACCCCCGTTCCAAACTGTCCCGCCCGCACACAGACACCGGTATAAACCTGTTCTAAAGAAGCGGAATTTAAAAAGGCCTCGGGGGGGGGGAAGAAGGAACAAAGGCCTTGTGGGTGGGGACGCGGCAGAAGCGTAGCCTGGAGACAACTAGAAAGTACTGGGGTTGGGCCAGGAGACAGCCAGGAAGTAGGCCCCCCTGAAGAAACTTGTACAGAAAAGGGCTCAATCTATTTCAAGGGAAAAAAGATTGCGCCATGTAGGGGGTTGAGATTTGGTGACTCCTTGGAGGAACACCAACGAAATAACAAAGGCGTCTCCCTACCCAGACGGGGCGGGGTTGTTTGGTGGTGGGAGAAACCCTCATCATGTTGGTCCGCATTGGGAAAGGGGCCCGAACAGAAAGAGGTGAAACAAGAGAATTTGGGAGTGAAACCCTTGAGAAGCACAGCTGGTGATGAGAAGGGTTGACGAAAGCTAAGGTTTTCATCAAAGAGGTTCCCCCTCCTTGTTTAACAAAAATTGAAGTGCCTTGGGAATCACAAAGGGAAAGTGGTGGAACGCCAAGATGACCCAGCCCCAATGGTTCCTCTCGGGGCCAAAAAAATCTCAACCTATCTTCAAACAAGACTCAACGCACGACGGTGGTGTAGAAAGGGCTCTCAAGTGGAAAAACACGACAGTGTAGATTGAATGACGGGAAACGGCTCTTGGGCGGCCCTTGTTGCAGACAAAAAACATGACAAAGGACCGGAGCCCTAGCGAAGACAGAAAAGATAAAAGCGCGTGGTGCAAAGGTTGGCGAGAAAATCGACAGGCAAGATCCGGAGTGGGTGAAAACCGGGAAAAGCCAACGTTAAAGGATCATTTTTGAAATATCGACGAAGAAGATGTAGGTGACGGGGGGGGCGGGCCGAAGGTTGAAAGGAAAAAGCGAGAGGTGGGATTTGAAAAAAAATGCCGTTAGTACCATGGCGGGCACAACAAGCGCAGGGAAGGGGAGCAGATTGTACGCGCAAAACTCATTGGGCAAAACACATTCTGGGTACTTCAAGGCCCTAGGGGATAGGGAAGCCTGGATGCGGTTAAGTGGGATACAAAACAGAGTAAAACATCTCTTTGTGGAACAGAAAAAAGGGGGGACCCGGTCCCATCAAACAAGGTCGAAATCTTGGTGAAACCGCGGGAGTGTCACGGGTTCAGCAATCATCAAAGCCACCCCTCGATCATTCGAAGACAAAAATTGTCAGGTTGGGAGGGGTAAAGGCCTTATGACAACGGAAGTTCCAGTGTCTCTCAAATGCCCGAAGTAGTCCTATCTCAGGCGGTCGACACCAAAAACTCGGTGGATTCGGTCCGTCTGGGGTGCGTCAGATTGTTTTGAGTTTCAATTGCAAGCTCTTTGACCGCGAAGTAGGAGCCTCCCACAGGATTACGAATTCAGCTCTTGAGGGGCCGCTAGGCAAAAAGGTGCGTGAACCGAAAGGCCAAGTACAGTGGTGGAGGGAGGAACTGGACCTAAACAATCGCACGAGAACGGGCAGGGACGGGGTTTGAACGCACCAACACAAAAAAGGAAGGGAGGGGGCAGTGGGGTCAGAGCTAAATAGTTAGGGAGTGGGGTAATGGCCAAGATAACTGTTGGCTGCTGCTAAGGGCACGTAAATCAACCGCTTAAACGGGTAAACCCAAACGTTCTGCAAAAAAATGTGGCAACACCACTGCGCAGAACGAAGGGGCCAGAGACTCCCCTTTACACAAGGGAAGCGCAAAGGCGGTCCCAAAACACAACCACACCCAGAGTAAAAAGACCCGGGGCAGGTTTGCGCGTAAGCGTGTCAGAGAGCTCGCCTGAAAAAGAGCTGCAGTTTTTCCTCCGAAAGGACCAAGGGGGCCACGGGGGGGGCCGCCGAACCCGTTTGTTTCTACAACATTATGGGAAGGCCATGAAGAGGAGAGAGCCCGCCAATAACCACGACCAGATAGCAAGGGGTATTGGCACAGGTTTCAGGTCAGGGATTAGAGGGCGGCGCACAGGAACCGACCCCCCCCATGCCGCAACACTGGAAAAGCGGGGGGAAAAGAGAAGAGAACGACACGGCCACCGGGTAGTGAGAGACACAGCATCGTGATGGGAAAGTTCCCTGCCGGCAGCGTAAAAACGCGACCAGGCGCCCCTCAAATACGGCGGGAAGAAGGGGACATGCCGTTAGAACTCCCCAGAGCGGGGGTTGAAAACGTAGAATGCTAAAGGGTGATAAAGGGGACCAAATACTATCAAAGGAAAATAGCATCATAAAAGAGGCTCAAGAATCGGACCATGAGTTCAAGATGCGGCAGGGGTGTGAACCACATATCCTGGAGCAAGCACAGGGGTCGGTCGACGAGAAAAAGTCGTTCGTTCCAAAAACCTGTGCGCAAACCGAGGGCGTTGGGCGGAAAAAGGGGGCATTGACACGTCCAACGGATGCCGGGATTAACTATAAAAGAGAAAACACTAACGGGAGCCCGTCCGGTGGGGAGCTGGCTCCGAAGAACGAACTCTAACGTTATCGGAAGCACGTATCCGCTTAAACACACGAATGACAAACGATCTGGAGGGGCAAGAAAACAGGCCCTAAAAACCCAGAGGCGAAAAAAGAAATCTCTCTCCAACAAGAAAAAAAGATTCCGATGAAAAGATCTCGTCCTTAGACCGATTCAACAGGTGCCAAAAAAAGCCCACGAGGGAAACAGGGAAAAATGGGGATCGAACAAAGGCTTTTTGTCGGCTCCGAGGCGGGAAGGGCCGAGACGAACACGCGCCGAACATGGCCATGAAAGTAAAATGCACACCAAAAGAATACAATCTAAAAAAACTAAATAGTAGTAGGGATAAACTTGTTCGACAAACCACTGGATACAAATGTCAGGTAATCGCAAAAAAAAAGCGCAAGAGCATGAGAAACATTAACTCCGATAAGCTTTCGTGCAGGAGGGAAAGACGGTGCGGGGTGTAGTCAAGAACCAGGAAGGCATTACACGCAGGGGGGTCTCGGTCCCTGAGGCTGGGGGGATCTCTAGAGCCTGTAAATGGGGGAGTGGTCTATTCAAAGAAATGGAAAAAAAAAAAAAATCTCAACTCGTGGAACTCTCCGCATTGAAAACAAGCAGAAGAGGACAGGGAACACCCCAAACTTGTGTAAGGGGGAAAAAACAACAAACACATGTGTAAAAAATGCGGCGAGCAGGGAGCTCCGAGAAAACGCATTTCACAAGAAAAACCCCAAAAAAACGGTGTCCCTGAAAAAAACCGCGGTCAGGAGGGAGGTTGCCTCCTTGGGAGATGGGGTCCGGATATTGGCATGCCAGGGGGCAATTACGTGAGTTGGAACGTAACGGATGTCATAGGGCAAAGAGCTGAAAAATCGAGGGGGGAGAACAATTGCATAAGGTCTACGGTGTGCTTTAGGGAACACATGAAGAAAGGAAAACAAAACCCGGAAGCAACGCCCCCCCGAGGAGGGCGCTGTTACGATTCTGAAAATGGAGTAAAAAAGACAGTCCTTCTTCAGGTACGGGACTAACAACCGCTGCAACTGTGTGACTCCGTCAAAAGGTCTGGAGATCCGTTAGCAGGAGAAGGAGTCTTTGAAATACTTGAAGCAAAAGGTAAAAAATATAGTGGGTGTGGGAGCTCGTGGGTACGAAATCGGGCAAGGGGCAATTTCGTGGAGAACCGGGAAAAAAGAAGAGGGGGTGTGAAAACCCTATTGGCCAGTAATACGGCGAGGCTGGCCAGACAACGGGAGGGACCTGCAGAAAGATGAAAACAAGGCTCCAGCTGTGCCCCAGCAAAATGACCAATGGTAAGAACGCGCAACCCTTTGAAGTAATTACCCGGAGAGAAGTTAAACAGGGACGAAACGTTCTAACGTGAGATCCGCAAAAAACATTCGAGGAAAAGGAGTAAACCGGATGACCTGGTACGATATGCTGAAAAAGAGAATAGCGGGGACGGTGGGGTACTCGGAGTCTTTTTTTTAATGAGGGACTCAAAAAAAAGTAGAATGCTCCTGGGAGGCATCGAAGGTGGGGCGTTGGGGGGGTCGGTGTGGGGGGCTGACTTGTAATGCCCCTAAGAGGGAATAGCATAAGGGACAAGGCGTGGGAGAATGGGGGGCTCAAAAAATCAGGCAAAAAAAAAACCAAAGTTCAGGGACAAATTGTGAGTGGCGCAAAATTGGGAAAACTATGGATGTCGGACAAACAGAAAGAAAGTTTTTTAGGGACGTCCAGCGTGTGGTAAAAGAAAGAAGCCCGACGGTGATGGTGCGGTGGACAAAAAAAAAAAGGTGGGACTAGGGAAGTGTGCCACCAAAACGAGAGGGGTCAACACGCCGGGCAACAAAAAAAAACAGCAAGAAAGAGACAAGGGGGGTGACAAAAGGGGACGGGTCGAGAATCGTTCTCGAAAATAAACTGGCTCAAAGAGGAGGGGTGTGAGAAAGAGCGGGGCAGAAAGCAAGGGTTAGCAAAAAAAAAGGACAAAAGCCCCATCTCCAAAAAGATAGAAATGTCGGGCCAGCCTGAAACCGTATGATGACTAAAAGGGGGACAGAACTACCGCGAAAAAAAAGGAGAGAAACGACGCGCCTCCTCGGAGTAGAACAGAAGGGCATACAGCAGTCAAATTCCGGTACCGTAAGATCAAAAGATAAAAAAAAAAAATCGTTCTTCTAAAAAAGACAAAAAAAAAAAAAAAATGGAAAGAAAAAAGGAAGTGGGGGTCTAGTCCAATTTCTTTAGGGGCCCCCTCTGAGAACAGAAGAACTTCACGAAAAAGCGCGGCTCCAACAAGGGTCCCCGATGATGATCAGAGCGGGTAAGTTAGAAGCAAGTGGGAATGAGAACAACACGGGCCAGAAAAAGTAACAGGGGGAAAACAGGAAGAGGTGCCCAGGCAACAGAAACACGAGTAAAAACCCAATTAGAGGAAGGGAAGCGGTACAAAATCACAGCCTCCCTGGAAAAAGAAAACAGCAAAAAGCAAGGAGACATCTATGGAGGATGGTTCGGCCACCACAGAACTACAAAAAGGGGAAAAAGCTGAAAAAAAGGACAAAACATCGCAACAAACTTCGAAGCCGAGTCCTTTAGTGCGCCACAACAGAAGGTACAAAATGGGGGGTAATTAAATGCGAACGCCGTTAAGGAGAAAAAAATGGGTCGAAAAGGGAAAAACCCCGCAGGACCAGGAAAGACAACAGGCCCCGAACACAAGGGTAGAAAAGGGGGGGGACGGTTAGTAGAAACCGCATCATATCCGAAAAAAAAAAAAGAGAGTGGAAGAATGTCGGTATTGGACAGAAATAAGAGATGCGATTAAGGTGGCCAGAGGAGTGGATTAAGGGACCTGATGTGGCAGGAAAAAAAAAAGAGAACATGACGATGCCAAAAAAGAGGGAGAGGGAAATCGGACCAAAAACTCTGAAGGCATGAAACAATGTGGTTCGGGGATGCTCACCAAAACAGGGGGGGAAAAGAGGGAAAAAAAAACAAACAAAAACTAACGGAGGAAGACAAAAAGAGAGATCAAAAGGGGAAGGGAAAACGGGGAGACCGTGGTAAACTGCCGCCCTCAAGAAAGGTCATGATATTGGGGGAGTGGGGGGGAAGGAATCGGACGAATGTCGGTGGCAAGTTTTGGTTTGGAGCGGCTAAGCAATCAACTGTGGGTTTATTTTTTTATCCACCAGAAACGTAAAAAAAAATGACACAGAAACGTATTGGCTGGGAAGGACGGGCCAATAGTCCGTGTTTTTCGGTAAGAGGGGAAAGGGAGGGAAAGAAAGGCTGGTTGAAACAAAATTACGGGCCAAAAGCCCCAGGTCCAGGGTGGGGGGCGCCAGCAATCGACTCACTTTAGATATATATCAACTGAGGGGGGGCAGTGGTGTGGGGAGAGGGGGGTGAGGCGTGGAAAAAGGAAAGGGTGAATCTGGGAAAAAAATGGTTTGAAAAAAAAAAAAACGGCGTTTGCGAATTTTTTGTCAAAAGAGTTGTGAGGTTGAAAAAAAATGTTGCAATGGCCACATTCTTAGGACAAAAAGTGTCAAAGGGAAGGACGACTGAGTGAGGGCGAAGGGGGGGTGAAAGAATGAGGGGGAGACGCCGGTTTTTAAGGAACCGCACGAAGCCATTCAAGATGAACGATGGGGTGAAAAAGGTCAGAATAAGGGAGCAAAAAAGGGGACCCGGGGGGGTACGGGAAGAAAAGAATGGTACCAGTTTTCCCGCAAGAGGGTGGGCCCTGCGTTCAGAAAAACTGATCATGGGGAAAAAGTGAAAAAAAAGCGGGGGAGGGGGTTCCTAAAGAAAAAGAAGTATACAAAAAACGGGAAAGCTCGATTTCCGCGGCTAAAGGGTGAAGGAGGAAGGGGAAAAAATATTGGGAAAAAGTGAAGTCTGGCGACCCAAAACGAAGAAATTTTGGGCCCGAAGGAGAGAAAGCAACAATGTTGTCACTGGGTCAAGACAGAGCAAAGGGTTACGCAGGGGAAGGGGGAAAGTGAATTTGCAAAACAGAGAGTGCACAGAGACGGCTGTTGTCACCCTAAAATCATTGTACTAAAACAAGGACTTCATTGTAAGTAACGGGGGGAAAATCCGGAAGGAAAAAAGAAACGCGAAGATAGGACTTGTTGTACAATCACAAGTGTCCCTAGTGGAGGGACTGCCAGGGAAGAACCAAAAATACAGGGGGTCGCGAAGAAAGCGCGAGAAAAAGCATCAAAAGCGGTGGAGTAGAAGAAGGGATATGGGAAACGGCACGAGGCTGAAACCGAAAGATTAAGGGAAGGGGAAAAAAAAATTTAAGGTAAGTGCCCGGAAAAAGGAGCCCCCACAAAAGGGGCGACGAGTCAAAAGAAGGGTTGAAAAAAAAAAAAAAAAGCCCAAGTTGTAAGCTGAGGGGAGGGGGGGATGATAAAAAAAACTTCAACGAAGCATGCGGCCCCAGAGAAAAGAAAAAAGAACAGACTATCTGGGGAGAAAAAGGAATCCGATCCATAGAAGCGCGTTCCCACAAAAATAGACGGACGCAAGGGGAGCCCTGAAAAAAAGGAGAAAAAATTGAAACTCCTGGGGGGCTACTGGCTGCTTAGACCAAGCGTATTACAATAGACGTGCCGGAACCAGAAAGAAAAAAACGACTGAAGTAAACATAGGAACCCGGAATGCGGATCACGTCCTTAATCCATATAAAGAAGTAGGCTCCTATGGCGGAAAAAGTAAAGAAAAAAACGCAGAAAAAAAAAATTCGATTTTAGAAAAAAAACAACAAGATCCTAGATAAAACGTCGGCCTGGGGAAATACTGTAAGACAAGAGATCCCGAGGGGGGGGGATCAAAAACCATAATTGGAAACGACTATCTTACCGAAGGCAAAAAAGATGATAGAGGCGGCAAGGCTGAACCGTGGACGATGATTGGGATGAGTCCTTACAAAAGGAGAAAAAGGGGGTCTTGGGGGGGAGAAGGGGCAAGAAGGGGGAACTGCACGAACTCTAAAAAACTGATATTGGGGGATCACTGAGATTTGGAAGTATTAAAAAGGTTGTAAATCGAAAAGGGAAAGGCCGACGGGGAAAATCGAGACGCTGCGGTGGGATTGAAATTGAGCTGTTGTACTCCCGACTATGACACTGAAGAAACCAGGGCTGGGGATGGAGAGGACCTAACGTTGGGGTTGCTTCAGTCTGCCTGGAAGGGGGTTCTCCACATCAGGTGGTTTTAGAAAAAACGTAACTAGCGGGAAGGGGCCCCTGAGAAAGGGTCATTGAAATGGAATCGCGTTGTTGCGGATTGGAAAGGGCCCCGTTTAACTTTAAGAAAAACAGGGAAGGGGGGATTTGGGTGGGGACCTAATCTTTTCTCAAGTACGGCCAAAAAGATAAACGGGATACCGTAAAAACACCTACAAAACCAAATCCGGAAAAGAAGCAGGAAGTCCATTCTATCTACACAGAACAAAGGCAAAAAAAGACCAAATGCAAAAACCCTTTTCTAGGCGATGTTCCCATCAAGCCAAAAGTATTGGGGGCTAAAAAAGCTAGGCTCGAGAACCGGCCCAAAGGTGGTGTGACAGAAGAAGTCGGCAAAGCGGTCACAACTTGGGACAAAATAGGGACGGACGAAAATGACCGCGAACGGGGTTAAAGCGGGGGAACGCCGAGTCGGGACGACGAGACAGGAAATGGGGGGGCTGGGAATTTACCCTGGGGGAGAGGAATAATCAAAACCGCGCAAGAGGGGGGCTAAAGAAGGAAAACAAAAAAAAAATAATAGAAGAGAAGGGGGGAAATTAAGTAGGAAAAAAAAGAAGGCGTCGGGGGTAAACCTTATCGGGCAAAGAGCACTCATAGAAATATACAAAGAAAGGAAAGTGAAAGTTACTCAGTGGGTGCTGAACCACAGGTAGATCCGGAAAAACAAGCTGAAAAAGAGGGTGGGGGAAAGTAAGGGGGTTTTTGAAATGGTGACAAGGTATGGGTCAAAGGGGGACAGAACTTAGAGAAGGCAGGGTGTGACCGAGTAGCTCTGGGAGAGGCAAGGGACTAGAGGTCAAAGTACCTTAGCCTTAAGTTGAAATAAAAATCGCAAAGGTGCACCTTACTAAAACTTGAAGTGATAAAAAGAACCCTATTCACACAAAACTGAAAATAGCTATCAGTAAAAAATCTCAAAAAAAAAAGCGGAAAAACAAGCGGAAATGATAAAAAGAGGAGAGGAAGTGTAGAACAAGCAGAGAACTCTCTCCAAAAAACCTGGACGCTGGGAGACTTGTGTAGAGCAGGGCTGGTGGAAAGTTAAAAAGTAAGACGAGCCAGTCTCGAAAAGAAAAAGGAAAAAAAAGGGACGTAAACTGGGTCGGGAAAAAACGAGGAAAAGAAAAGCAAAAAGGAAAAAAAAATAAGTTGGGGCCGCCGTCGACCAAAAAGGGGGGGGTGCGGGGGAGGTGGGGTGGGGTAAAAAAAAATCAAACGCTCCAAGTATCATTCAAAAAGAAGACTCGGGGGTAAAAGACTGCCTATGAGTGGGGTCGGGAGAGAGTATGGAATAAAAAAGGGTATCCCTACATAAGGCGGCAAAAAAATGCACCGGTCACAACAGAGTCTGTAAAACCAGGAGAAAACGGCGGAAGGGAAAAAGCCTAAAAGTGTGAAAAAACACGATTCCGACAATCCGAAAAGCAGGGAAGAGGCAAAGATGTGGAGAAAAAAAGACTTGAGGCGTCCATGGCTAAAAAGGGTCAAACACTGGGGAGACTTTCACCCTTAGGTGAGAAAGTGTGACAAAAGAGAAGACGAGAAGGGCACACTAAGCGAAGAGCGGCGGGAGGACATGCCAAAAAATCAAAACAGCGGTACCCGTTCATAGGTCTCTAAACTGGTCGTGGAGGGGTGGGGAAAACGCAATAGCGGAGGGAAGGGATGTCTAAGTGGGGAACTAATTGGACAAACATAACTTTATTCCGTATAAAAGGGCAAACCAGAGGGAAGGTGGAAAAAGACACCGGTTTCCCGTAAAACAGGGGGTTGGGATCTAAACCATAGGTGAACAGGCGTGTTTGCAAAACATCGAACCGAGGTACGCGGGGGAAGAAGATAGGAAAAATTCAAAGCTGGGTATCCACAACGCGCCTAAAAAAAGGGGACACAACAGGGGGGAAAACAAGCTTAAAACAGTATGAGGGTAACGCGCTAGGCCAAACGTAGGTGCAGAGGCCGAAAAAACAACTCTGCCGTCCGATCCATTCCTCTCATAAGAGCAGAAAAGGGAGAAAAAAGAAAGGGGGAACTTCAGGAACAGAAAAAAATCGAGTATGTGTGTGGAAAAAACAAACACAGCAAGTTGCTAGGGGAAATTAAAAATGTCGAGGGGGAGGAAAAGGTAAGCGGATCAAAACGCCCTCCGAAAGACAAGTTGGAAGAAAAAAAAACAGTGCGGAAACGGGTAAAATAACCGCGGGAACCACCGGGTGGAATAGCGGACGGATCCTAAATTTGGAACACAAAAGACCTCTATATGATCGAAACATCGATCGGAGTGAGGGGTAAAGGTGACCAGAGAAAAAAGAAAAGGAAAAAAGACGCTGAAAAGACGGCTTAGGGAAAAAGGTGTTGTGCAAAGGATGAAACGTCGGAAAGAGTAGAAAAAACAGTCCGTAAAAGGGGCGTGGAAAGAAGGAAATGGTTGGGAGGCAAAGTATATTTTGACCGGAAAGGTCTAGACAAAAACGGCAAAGGGAAAGGGCTTGGTGATTACAAGGAGCGCGCCGAGGAAAAAAAAAGGAAAACCTTGAACTTAAAAAAGGGGTGTTGAGCCCAAAAATTCCGGTTTTGGTGTCAAAAGGGGGAGGGAAAAAAAAGCCTTGAAATCCAGCGCCAAGAAGGGAAGGAACAGAAAAAAAAGAAAACAAGAGAGGCAAGGGGCTGTGCCAGCCAAGGCACGTAGGGGGTTCTGAAAGGGCAAGAAAAGAAAGCAGGAAGGAAAAAGGGAAACGAAAAGGGGGAAAAAAAGTAAGGGGTCGCCCATAGTCACGAGAAAGGTTGGTTCACAGCGAAGGGGGAAAAAAAAGGAAAAACGGAGGGGGGTTTCAAAAAAAAAGGAAAAAAGTGTAAAAATCCCGAAGACGAAATCGGAACGGGAGTAAAAGTGGGGGAAAACGAAACGATTAGACGAAGGAAGAATACCGGTGAGCCAAGAAAGGGAAAAAGAGGAGTCCAGAAGAATCGAGGAAACCAAACAAACAAAAAGAAAGGCAACGACGTATTCCAAAAAACGTGAAAACAGGAAAAAAAAGTGAGGGCGCGAAAGAGGGGGGGGGACCGGAGAAGGTTTTCATTTCACCATTCTCTTGGGGCCAACTTGAGGGAAAAAATGGGGGGTGAACTCCTAGAAAGAAATGCCGCGAAGAGGTCCAGTGGGAACGGAGCAAAAAAAAACCCTTCCTAAAAAAGAAAGACATCAAAAAAAGGAGGGACTGAGGCAAACACCGTTCTATGGCGCACGGAGGAGAACCGAGTGAGGTGGAAAACGAACAAAATAGGAAAATTCCACGGGAAAGAGGGAAAGTCGTGAAAAGGAAATCAGCACCCTTTACTTGGGAGAAAACAGCAAAAAAAGCAAAAAGCTTACCAAAAAGGACGGAAAGTGCACAGAAGGACAAGGTGTACCGCAAAAAAGGGGAAAAAATAAAATAAAGGAGGGCTAAAAAAAACAAGCTGCGCAGAAAAGGGACTGGAATCGAATGACTCAAAAAAAAAAAAACACCCCCTAACAATGGGGGCAAGTTGGGAGTACCAGGGAACTAATCAAGCCAAAGGGGGAGGGGAAATTCGACCAGAGGGGGAAAACACGGACGGTGGAAAACAAAAAAAAACCCACCACGTAAAGGAGGATAAACTAGGGGGGAGGTGGATGAAGAAAGGAGTTGACAGAGCTGGCAAAGTCACAAGGTGGGGGCCTCACCGAAAAGAGCAAGATCAGTAAGGGGAAAGGGGGGATAAGAAAAAGACTCCCGAATAATTTGCAAAGGGGTTGAAAGGGGGGGGGGAAAAGGTTGTTCTTAAGGGAGCGTGTGCGGCACAGGGGAACGCAAAGGACCTTCCCACTGGAAAGAAAAAGGGAGGGGCAGCAGAAAAAGACTCTGAACGAATTCAGGATAAAATAAGAGGGAAAAAATGGTGGGCGGAAGGGTGGGACTACCGGGGAGAAAAAAAAAAAAGGCGAATCTCTCCACAAAACGGGGTAGGCGGAAGGGAATAAAGGACTCCGGAAAGGAAAAGGAGGCGCGTAACACTTCGCGCGAAATCCAAAAAAAAAAAAGAAGGGACAGGAGCTTTGGAGGGGGCGTATAAAGGGAAAGAGCCATTTCTTCCGAGCAAAAAAAATCTTGGGGGGGAGCGCACGGGGTCCTTCAGGCCATTTTTTGAATACAGAGTGACGGGGGGCAGGGGGGGAGCCACAAGGGACCCGGCAGAAGAAAAATCGTCAAAATGCGGTTGGCCTCGGAAAAGGCCACTGTGAGGCCGGGTATTCCGGAAGATTCAAAGAGGAAGGTTCGTGGGGCAAAAAGAAAGAAAAAAACAGTCGCCAAAGTTACCAAACAGGGAAAAGGAAAGGAATCCTTGTTGATGGCTCGGCAGGGTG
>Ga0179593_1266118_pt1 | contig 19558 bp, 35 predicted proteins | sample CZODoug2_1_08_16_FD_185931 | JGI IMG/M metagenome (GOLD analysis project Ga0179593, IMG submission 185931) | Vadose zone soil fungal communities from Angelo Coast Range Reserve, California, USA - CZODoug2_1_08_16fungal (PacBio error correction) | ecosystem: Environmental > Terrestrial > Soil >...
GCAAAAACAGCAGCCACGCCATTTTTGGGGCTGTTCACCAGGGTGGAAAGCAAAAGCAACTAAGAGCCGCAGGGACCCAACCGTAGAGAAAGAAAAAAACAAAATCAGTCAAGGGGGCCGTGAAAGGGAAGGGTCCATTAAAAAAACAAGGGTCTTTGGTGAGGGGAAAAAGAAACATCCAGCCACGGGAAAAAACCTGGACGAGCCCCCGGGTTTTCGTCCACCAACGAAAAGAAGAGGGTCTTTGTAAAAATCCTGGAGGAAAAAGGGGCACTATGCAGCGCAAAAAAAAAAAATGGAAATTCAGGGCAAAAAAGGAAAGACATACCGAACATAAGTAAAGAATGGAAACCTGGGGTCACAAAAAGGGTCAAAAGGTGTGGGTGGTTTCAAAGGAAAAAAAAAGCACCAAGGGATACAGAAGATGCACCCAACAAAAATCCTGACATGAAAAGCTACTGAATCACATCGGGGTTGGGGTTAAAACTGATTCATACATGGGTTGAATGGGGGGAGCTCGAAAACACCCTGGCCTGAAAATCAATACAAAACAATTTCCCAAAATGGAGATTGGGCAAGATGTGAAACAAACAATTTAAATCAATTAAAACAAAATCGGGGCGGTAGTGAGGCCGCGGAGAGGAAGTCCAGTCAAGAGGGCGCGGGGGGGCAAAGGAGGAACGTGTATGGCAATAAGGACAAAGGAGGATGAAACGGGAGAAAGAGTCCCTGTACTACGCAAGGAAAAGAGAAAAATGGGTTTTCGTCGAGACGTTGGGGGATTCTTGCATGCGAAAGTGGGACAATTTTGGTTCGGGTCGGAAAAGGGCCGAACAAAACAATTGGGGATTCGACAAAAAAGTCAGAGGTTCAATTTGTCGAGATTGAAAAGCCACCGCAAAACAGAGGAATATGTCAAAATGAAAAAAATATTGTAGTTGTTAGGAAAAACAAAGAGTAGTGCGGAATCAGACGCAAAATTGCAAGAGGGAGGGGTGGGGGGTGGCTGGAGATTTATGGGATTTTCTTAAAGAAGGGGGCACCATTGGGAATCTCACAGCCCCAAAGGGAAAAACTCAAAAAAGAAAAGAGGGAAGGAATTTGAAAACCTCAAGCCTGAATAAAACGCAAAAACCGCGGGTTTGGGGGGGATAGGGGAAAGGAAGCTGGGGAGGGGAAAGACTCGGAAGTAGGGGGAGGAAGGTGGAAAAAACTTCCGAAAATCCAAAAACAAATTTAGAAGCAAGGCAAAAGCCCAACAAAGACCAAACAAGAAAAGAAAGAAAATAAACATGGGATGCGGACATCATACATCGGCGGGGTTAAGCTGGGGGTGTTGGGTCCGTGTCATAAGGGTAGACAAGGTCGACCCTGAATCTCTAACGTGCAAAAAGAATACGAGCAGGGTTCACTTGGGGGGAACTATAAAACCGAATTGCAATTCGAACGGACTTGTAAAGGTAAAGCAATGGAAGAAAGGTATTGAAATACTGAGAAGGCACAGAAAACGAATGGAACGGAAGGGTGTGTCCGTGGGGGGGGTAAGAGGCAGAAAATTGGAAGCTCTATAGTAAGAAAAAAAGAGAAAAAGAAAGGAATGGTGGTCAATGGCCTGGGGCAAGAAAAAAAACTTAAACGAAAACTTCTCATCAAAGATTTCAAACAGAAAGGAAGAAAAGGAGCACGACGATTGCGAAACGGGTGGGAGGGTACCTCTCCGAACTAAAAATCCGGTAAAATATGGGGAGAGGGGAAACTACAAATGAAAGAAGTGGTCCAGGGCTTGTTGAAGGGGGAATGTCTGGGGGGAAATTCAAAGACGTGAACGGGAAACTGAAAGGGACGGAAAAGTAACCTTTTAATTACACGGTCCAAAAAAAGGGGTGGTGCAAAAAATCGTAGGGGAGTCCCCCAGGAGTCTAAAAAAATTATCTCCAAGGGAAGGTGGACACGGGGGACCGAAAAACTTTGGGAGACGCATCTTCGTAGCTATGGTGAAAGGGGAAAAAAAAGGAACCGAACGCAAGAAAGTCCTGCAACGAAGTGGCGGAGCCCGCAACAGAAAACGTGAGGAGGAAAGGGACCGTATGTAAAAAAAAAAAAGTAAATATAGAAACCCAATCACGGGGGGTGTCCCCATAGAGCCACCCACCGGAAAGAGAGAGAAAAGAACACAAACGGAAAGGGTCTAAGTGGGGTATACATCCTGGGTCTGAGCAGAACAGAGCAAAAACAAGAAGGGAAGAAAAAAGGAAATGGATTCCGGGAAGATCAAATTTCAAAAAGAAGGAAAATCGGAAGAGGGCCACGAAAGGGTCCTACTAAAAAAGAGAAGAGAAAAACAAGTCCCCGGCAGTTTGAAAAAGCAAGTAGGGGAGCCACGATCAAACCACATAGGAAAAAGAAGAAAACATGGGGGCAAATTGGGGGGAAAGAGAAGGGGAACGGTAAGAGGGAAGTCGTGTATATCCGTCCAAAGACATTAGGGGGGTGAGGTTGGAGAGCATAGAAAAAAGGAGAAATATTCGCCAGGGGAAAGAAAAACTAATAAAGTCCCGGGGAATGGAACGACAAACCAAAAAAAAAAGGGAAAGTTGTTGGGCAGACAAAGAAAGGAAAGGAAAAAAAAAAGGGGGGGGGGTAGCAAAAAGACAGGGGGGGGAGGAAGGAGGGAATGGGTGTGGGGGGAGGTCAGGGGAATTGAATTCAAGGACAGAAAGTGAAAGGAGGGGGGGCCATGCAGAGGGGGGTGCGGGTTCTGAGGTAGGGAGGGACAAGGAGGAAAAAAATATCTAAATGGGAAGGAGCGTCGGAGAAAGTTGACAACAGCTTTTGGAAAAGAAAGGCGTCTTGTGGAAGGGGGAGAGGGTATACAAGTCAACGTACTGGGTGAGAAAATGTCAGGGCAAGGAAAACCTAAAAGAAATATCTTAGAGCAAATGATACATCCTGGGAAGAAACAGCACTCATTAACGGGGGACCGTGAAGAGGGTGAAGAGGAAAAGAGAAGACAAACTTGGGGGAAAAGGGGGGGAACCAGGGGGAGTAGGTTTTCAAAATCTTCGAAATAACCGGGGAAGAGGGCTGAAAGGATTTTAAAACCATTGTAGAAAACATAAGGGAGGGGGGGAACGGGGAGGTTGAGAGAAAAAGAAGAAAGGGGGGGGCAAATTTATGTCGTTAGGGCACAAGGAAACTTTTTGGGAAAGGGGGGGGAACTTCTAATGGGAGTGAGAAAGGAACATCCAAGAGGAAAGGTCGGACTTTTAATGGGGAACAGGGCAAATACCCTGAAAAGATTTACAACAAAACGCCTGTGGGAAAGGCAAAGAAGAGAGAAAAGGGGGAGACACAAGTAAGTAGTAGGGCACCACTTAAAACTGAAATCAGAGTTTCGGTGAAATGGGGGAAAAAGCAAGGAACAGAGAAAAACTGAAAAGGAAAAGGGGTGGGAGGATCTGGTAACCATCGGTGAAAAGACCAATCATCAAAAAGGGTGGAGGGGGTTTTCTGGAGAAGGAAAAAGAGGAAAAAACAACAAGGGGCTTGTCATGGACAGGGGAAGTGGGAGGTTTGTGTAGAAATGAAAGAATTGGCTATAGGGATCTGTCCGAGAGAGGGGGAGAGATAAGTTAGCAGGTTGGATGTACCTGGAAAAAGGGAAGAAAAGGATCAAAAGGAGAAGAAAAAGATAGAGCAAAAGTGGGAAAAAATTCACCATACCGACAGGAAAACTCTGCGTAGAAAGGTGGGAGGCAAGGGAAAGAAGAAGAAAAAACACCAAAAAACAGAGAAGTTGCCAAAACAATGGGGGAGCCAGGCATATTTGGTCAGGTTGGGGAAAAACTTCCTCGAAGGAGGACAATCGAATTTTCGGAACCGGAGAAGAGGAAGCCATTGGGGGGGGAAGGGGAAAAGAGGTGTGGGACATATCCACAATTTGGGGGTTTGTTGGGGGGGGGTGTAGGAACGTCAATGCATGAGTTGGTCAAGGTTAATGGTCAGGTCAAAAAGAGTGCCGGTTGGATGGGGCTTAAACCAAAAGAATGGGGGAAAAATGACAGGGTTGCGGAAATACAAGTCAAGGAATCTACCCGGGGTGGACAAAGGGGGGGGGTGAAAGGGGTGAAAAGGGGAATTGGTCCAGGAAGGGGGGGGTGTCTAAGGAAAGAAGGGGCCAAAGTAGGTAAAAAAGAAGGGGGGCATGAGGGGGTCTGAGGGGGGGGTCTGCTCGGAGGAAAAACTTGTGATTTCTAGTAAGGAGGGGGGAGGGAAAAGGTGAGAAGAAATTTGGGTGGCACAAAAAGGGAAAAAGGGATTCAGAAGGAGCTTAAATTCTTTTTGGGGGCAGGCTGGTATTAGCTAAAAAGGATGTCCTAAAGAGAAAAAGGGGGGGGGTGGACGGGGGGGGATCGGGGAAAGGAGGGAGGTTTGATAGGGGTAAATGGGTCCCCAACTGTGAAGGTGGGGGGGGGGACTTCAGATTGGAGCCTGCCATCGAATACCGGATTGGGACGGCAAACGGGACGAAAACAGAAGAGAGGGGCAACCAGGGGGGGGGGGGAGGGGGCTTGAAAAATGTCTTTAAAAAAAAGAGGGGGCGGGAGGCTTCACGGGGGGGAGGGACCGAAGAGGGGGGGACAGACAATGAGGGGGGGGGAGGGAGAGGGCGGGGAGGAAAGAAATAAAAGAAGGTGAACCAGTCTTTGAATTCAGGGAAAAAAAAAATGAGAGAAGGTTCAGGGGGCAATATGGTCATTTCAACTAGGGGGGGATTTGGAAAAAAGAATCAAATAACAAAAGTAGAAGACATGCAATCGGGGGAGTTAAGGGGACAGGGACCCCTCTCTCAGTGGGAAGTCAGTCTTCACAGAAAGAGGGGAAGTGAGTAAGGAGGGGGCAAGTGGGGAGGGGGGGGAAGGGAGGAAAAAGAGGGACGATGTGAAAATTATAAGAGGTTGAGGAAAGGTGGGGGTGAATTGAAAAAAGCCGGAATCTGGTGGGAAGGAAAGAGGAGGAAGAGGAGGGGAAGGTGAAGGGAATCATTCCAAGGATTTAAAGCTGTTGATGGGTCATCGGGGGCAAGGGGAGGAAAAGAGAAAAAAAATTGTCAGGTTCACTCACGACGGGGGTTGTGGAGAACGAGGGAAAAAGTTACTTTCACCGAGATAGAAGGAACAAAACGGTGAAAAAAATGTCGTGTCTGATGGTGACACTGCATAGATGGAAGGATAAATTTAAGGGTTCTCGCACTAAAAAAAACAAGAAAAAGGAGTTGGGACCGGGAAGAAAAATGGGGAAGGAATGAAAAGTCCGAATTGGTTGAGAGGGGGTCCCAAAAACTCCCAGGTGGGGGAGGGTTGGAGGGTATTGGTTTGGGGGGGGGGGGGGAGTTGATGGAGTAAGGGTTGTTGAGTTCTTAGGGGGAGGGACCCGTAGAACAAAATAGTGAAGAGGGGGGAAAGAGAAAAAAAATCAGACTTTAGGACACAACAAAGGGAAAAAAAGAAAGGGAACTGGGGGGGGGGGTTTCGGTTGTGGGGGGGGGGGGGGGGGGTCATGGGGGAGTGATTCAAAAGGGGGGGGAGGCACAGGGGAGCGGGGGGGACTAAAAAAGCACGGGATGGGGAGGGGAATTTTTTCGGATGGAGAGTAAAAGGTTCCAAAGGGAAAGACAATGGGGTGGCAAAAGACCCCTAATAAAACCGGCAGAAAAGGAAAACACAAAAAAGTCCAATCTTCAAGTGGACTAAAGATTCTCAGGTCTTGGGGGACTTTCCAAGAAAAAAAGGAAAAGAGGGGATCAGGGAAGAAAAAAAGGGGAGGTGCCCACAGGTGGGCGAACGGCAGACACAAAAAGAAAAAAAACGAGATTTTGGGGGACTGATAATCACACAAGTGAGGGCAGGCATTGGACCAACCGCCAACAAGAGAACAAAATTCGGTTTAGGAAAAAAGAAAACACCAGAGAAATCAGAAAAAAAAGGGGGAAATACAAAAAAATTTTTTTTGAACGGGGGGGAGCTGGTAAAAGGGGAGAGGTAAGGGGGAGACATCAGGAAAGGGTGGGGGACAAGCCTAACTTACCCGGGAGAAAGCCTTGGGAAAAAGACGAAAGAGGGAAAAGGGCCAAATAGGTTGACAAGGACAGGCCACCTCCGAAAAAGGGTGGGGGAAAAAAAAGGTGGGGATAAAATTGGGACCAGGAAAAAAGAGGGGACCCTAGGGGGGAGGGTGATTTATCAAATTCCGGACTGTGTTCTCGGTAGGGAGAAACATGTGTAGGGCAAGGGAAACGGGAAGAAAAAACACTTTTTGGTTGTTTATTGGGTCATGCGGAACTCCATAAGGGTGACCAAGGGATGTAGGGGAAAAGGGGGGGCCCTGGAATGAGGGGGGGGAAAAAGAGTAACAAAAAAAAAAAAGGAAGGTACTGGAGAGAAGGAAAAAAGCCGTAAGAGTAGAAAAGGAGGAAGGCAGTGTCCTTGAAGTGGGAAAAAGGGGGGGGACAGCAAGCAGGAAAGCAGGGAAACGGAGGGCCAGGAGACAATAAGGAAGGGATTGGTCTTTTGGGAAAAGAGAAACATGGAGGAGGTAAAAGTGCATGGACGGAGGGGGAAGAGAGGGGCACAATAAAAAGAATCTTTTGTTTCCCAGGAAGACCTGACAACTGGCAACTTAAGTTAAGAAAAAACCTTTTGAGGGGACGAACTTTTGGATTAGGGGACGACTACGGTGAAAGGTGAACTTGGAAAAAAACGGAAAATAAAAAAATAAGGCGGACTGGGGGGGGGAAAAAAGTCAGTCAGAGAAAAAAAAACCAGGGGAAGTCTTAAAAAAAAGAAGGGAGAGAAAAAACATCATCCAGATTGGGGGGGTGGGTCGGGGTGGAAAAAAGACATCAAAAAGAAAAAAGGAAGAAAAATTCAAGGAAAGACCAGCTTGCGTAACGAGAAAGGGGGGAGAAGAATGAAGAAAGGGGAAAGGAGTTTAGGGTTTTTGGAATGGACGGTAAAACCTTAATAAACCGGAAGTCCATTAAGCTGAAAAAGGGGTGGGGAGGATCAAAAAAAAGCAGCTGATGTCTCCTTTAAGGGGAAACGAATGCCCCCAGGGGAAAAAATTTGGAAATCCAAAAAAAAGGCAGACCAAAAGAAGAAAAAGGATTGGGAATTTCTCAAGAAGGAGGGTGGTTTTGAGGGGAGGGGAAAGAAAAGGGGGAAAAAGGAAAGGCAAGTTGGGTGCCCCACCAAAAAAGGGGGGAAAAAAAGGGAACGAGAGAGGAAAAATAAAGGGGGGGTGGGGGAAAGGGGGAGGTGAACAGAAAAAGGGGGAGTGCGCGGGGCACGACCAACGCTGACGGAAGACAATTACAAGAAAGAAAAAGGGGGGCTCTTCGGAGAGGACAGGGGCAAAAAAAATGTTTAAGCAAAAAAGGAAAAAGGGAGGGGGGAAAGAGGGGGGGGCGTGCAACTCTAATCGGCCAAGGAAGGGGGGAAAAAATTTGAGTACATGGGGGGGAAAAAGCGGGCCGTAGTGGGAAAAAAAAGAAAAAGGGGTGGTGAAAAGCAACTAGAACATGGGAAGATAAAAGAAATGAGGGGCATTCAAAAGGGGTGGGCGGAGGGGGGCTCGGGGGGTAAAACGGAGTTGGCTTGGGGGGGGAGGGGGGGTGAGGTAAGAATGCGACGACAGGGGGAGAGCCACCAGAACTCCACGGGGGATTGGACTATCTGGGCAAGAAACCTGTCAAAAGAAGAATATGGCAGAAAAAAAAAGGGGGGACGGGGGGGGGGTGGAGGGGGGGGGAAAAAAGGGGTAAAAAAAAACATAAGTTACTTAAGAATAACTCCAATTTTCAGAAGGGGAGGGGGGGGGGTTGTTGGGGAAAGTTAACGGGAAGTGGGGGGAAAAAATGCAAAGGGGGGGGGTGAAAGTTCAGGACGAAACCTCCATTCACGGCCAATCCAGACAGAAAAAGAAGGGGAGAAGTCAGGCCTTTGAATGAAGCCACCAAAAAACAAAGGGAGGGGGAAAGGGGAGGGTGGGAAAAGGACTTTTCGGTGGGGAGACTAAAAGAAGGTCAGGAAGGGAAAGAAAGGGAGACGGTGAACCTCACCTTAAAAAAAAGGGAGAAAAGAAAAAAAAAAAGAATATCAAACAAAAAAATCATCAAGAGGAAGAAAAAGTGAAAAGCCAATCAACAATTTAATGGACGGGACATCAAGAAATCGGCAGTAAGACGGGGGGGAAGGTCTCAATGCCTGCTCCCTAAGCAGAGGGCAGTGGGGAAAGCAACCGTAAAGGTAAAAGCCAAACCACTGGGAAACCAGGAAAGGGAAGTCAAATAAAAACTGGACTTCAGAAAGCCAATTTTGACACTTGTTCAGAAGAATGGCACTGTATTGAACAAGCAAACTCTGGGGGAAAAGCCTGTTGGGCAGGGAAAGAGTTGAGGGAAGAGGAGGCTGAGTCCCAGAGAGGGAAGGGGGAAGAGTTCACCGGGAACGACAGGAGTGACTACCTGGGGAGAAAGTCCATACTATGGTTCACTGGGGAACATCACCTTACCATAAAATGGGAGAAAATGAGAAAGAGTGAAAGGGATTCCAGCACTATAAAGGAGCTAAATGGGGCACTGGTCCTCCAGGGGAAAAGGTTCCTTAAAGGGGGAATGGGAGGTGAGGAAAATTCTGTGGGGAACCAACGAAATCTTTCAAGGAAAAAATAAAAGGGACAACTGCCAGGGGTGAAAGGGGGAGGAAGGGAACAAACAAAGTGTGGGGGAATAGGAACAGGTTGCCCTTCCAAGAAGTCGCACACAATGTAATCACTCCAAAGGAATTTTGTTCAAAAAAAAAACAGGAGTTGGAACGAAACTGGGAACGAGACTGATCCGGAAGTGGGAAACAAGAAAAGGTATGGTTGACCGCAAAGAAAGTAAGTCCTCAAGGGGGGGGGATCATCCACAAAAGAAAACAGAAAGGTGAATGGGTCCTATGTCAGGGAACATGAGAAAGGAGCCCATCACTGGGGGGGCACATAAAAAAAAGAAAACCTGTAAGAAACTCTAAGAAAAGAAAGGGGAAAAAAAATTTGTCTGAGGGGGAGAACAATAAACTGTTTTAGCGCGACCACAAAAAAGGAAAGACAAGAAAGAAAGCCTACAAGAAGAAAAAGGAATGACAAGGAGCACGAATTGGGGAACTACTCGAAGAAGGGTCAAGGAAAAAGTCTGGGGCCAATACGGGAAAAGAAAAAAAAAAGAGGGGACTACGGGACGGAAGGAATGGAAAAAAAAACAAATAATGCGGGAAGGTCAAAAGAAAAACAGGCATGGACAGAACAGTATTTCCTGGAAACTACTAGAACAACCCACCCCCTAGGGTGGGCACTCAGGCAAACGGTGGTCATCCAGACTCACTGGAGAGAGTCCAGGGGGAAAATATCATCCCCAACAAGGGAAGAGGGAGGGGTGGAGGGGCAATAAAAAACAATGGAAAGGGGGGGCAAAAGTGAATTAAAGGAAACAATAAGGGAACTTTAATTCTAAAGGAAAAACGAAAAAGAACGGGGGGGGGGGGCAACACGAGATTGAGGAAGAAACTTGTGTCTCAGAAAAGACGACATCTATTGGGACTTCGTCTAGGTGAGGACAAAACCAAATAAAGGAGGAAATATAGAGGGGAAATGACGCGGGGGGGTTGGGGATGTTTTCTCTTCTAAAGGGAACCCTTCCTTCAAAAAAAAAGAAGTACTTCCCATAGGGGAGAATGGGGTCATGGGGGCAATCATTTCATAAACGTGGGGAAAGAATGGGAGAAGAATCGGACAGTGGAATGAAAGTTTTTAGGATTGCTAAATGTCAGCAGAGGGTAAAGAGAACAACTGGGGGTCACACTGATAAATCAAACAAAAGAGAGAAGGAAACAAAATAAGGGCAAAGAAGATACATCAAATTGATAAAAAAAAAACTCAAAGGAAAAGGGGGGGGAGAAAGGGTTATTAAATAGGGGGAGAATCAAAAATTGGGATGAGGGGGAAAGGTGGAGGGGGTAATACTCTGTCTCGAAAGTTCTTAAAACTTAGGACCAAAAGTTTCTCAAAAAAGGAAGAAATGAAGGGTTGGGAAGAGGACGTGCATATCTAAGTGTTCTCCAGTAAAGAAGGGAGGGCCACCCTTTTCCAATGAGGGCGTGGTGAGAAGGGGGGGGGGAAATAGAATTAAGAAATCACAAAAAGGCCCTACGTATGGTTCAGAAAAGGGAATCCTTGGGGCAAAAACCAGGTGACGAACAAAAAGAGTTCACCAAAGGGGGGGAAAAGCCCCCATCACAGAAAAGGGAGAAAGAGGAGGGATTGAAACAAGTCCCCAACGGTAACCGCATAATTAAGAAAAAGGGGTTGGGGCCCCGAAGACAGACTGCGAGGTTCTAGCCTGGTAAAAAAAATAGAAAAAAGGGAGAAAAAGGAGGAAGAGAAGGGGAATGCAAACCAAAAACCTTGCACAGAAGGAGGGAAAGGTTATAAAAGGAGGGGCACGATTCTGGGAGACCAAAGAGGTGGAGTCGCCGGGTCGAGGTTTTGACCGCTGTAAAGGGGAAAAAAAAAAAAAAGAGAAAAAAGTCTCAAAAAAAAACAAAGTCCAACAGCGGAACTGAAAGAAGGGCAAACAACTCTGAGATATGGTGGGTGGCAGAAAAAAAGAACAGCAGAAAAAAACACCAAACAATAAGGGCCCCGTTGCAAAAGGCAAGATTTTGCTGTGTCGAAAAAGAATCGCCGAAGCCACTCGGAAGAAAGGGGGAGTGAAAAAAAGGTGGTGTGGGGTAGGGGGAGGGGAGTGGTCAAAATGGGGTGTTTTTTTGGTGGGGCTCCATTTACACCGTGGCATTCGGGTACAAGGGTGTCTTGGAGGGCCCAAAGAGGGGCACTTTGGGAAGGACCGCCAATCTACTTCTGGTCGAGAGAAAAAAAAAGTCCTCGTCAGTGGACCAAACGAGTGATTGCCGGCGAGGAAAAAAAGGGGAGGGGGGGGGGTTTCGAGGGGGAGGAAAGAGGAGTATGGCCGGGAAATGCATTTTTGACAGAGAGTCTTCTTCTGACATTTATGGAAAAAAGAAAGAGAAAAAGGGAGTCTTGGAACGTGGTCTAGGCCAATTGAGGAAATGGGGAGGCTTGCTGGAAAAGGAGGTGTTGGCCTTATTCGAACCGAAAAGGTACGACCTTAAATTGGGTTCAGGGTGAGAGTAGAAATTGTAAGGGGGGTTCTTTTTAAGTTGAACAAAAAAGGGAGGGAGAATAAAAAATGTAGGGGAATACCAGGTGAAATGAGAATACCTTAGGGGGAAACAAAGGAAGCGAAAAATAGTTCCCCCTTAAGATCAGGATGGAGAGGGGCGGAAAAGAGAGAAAGAGAGACAGTAAAAAACTTGTAATTTGAAAAGGAGGGGAAAAAAACCCAAAGAGTGGGGTGGTAATGAGGTCCCTGGAAAGACGAAAGGTCCCCCAAAGTTCTGGGGAAGGTACTACTTCAAGAAAAAAAAGGTAGAAGTATTGAAGAAACAGGGTGCCACTGTAGTGGGTAGGTGCGAAAAAAAGAAAAGACCTGCAGAGAGGAAAAAAAAAAAAAGAACATATCAAAAAACCATAGGTGAACAGGCTACTCCCATATCATAAAAATTGAAGAAAAATGAAGGACTTCAAAAAAATAAGAAATTCATTTCTAAAAAACAAGGAAAAAAGTGGAAAGTAGAAATAGGACTATTTGTAAAACGGAGAAAAAAAAAAGGAAAAAACTGAAACATTGACAATAACTTGGAATGTTGTTATATCAAGGATCACACAGGAGAAGGGGGACTATTCACAAATAGTTGAAGAGTTTGGCTGTAAAGAGTGGGGAAGAGAAAAACCATGCCAACCTAATGTCCGAAGCAGCGTCGGCACAAAGAAAAGAAAAACTGGTTACCTTGGGCTTGTCTGTCACTAAGAAAATCGGACAGGACTCTTCATAAAGAAAAACCGTCAAAATCTTCACTAAAAAAAAGAATATGGAAAAAGGTCAAGAAAATGGTGATTGTGAGACGTCGGGGGGAGGGGGTTTGGTTCTGGGGTATTTGGAAAAATTAAGGGTTTAAATTTTCTGAAGAAAAATCGACCTGGTCTCAGACTTCGAGTAAGCAGCGGAAACAATCCCGCGGAAAAACAAGAAGATGAAAAAAAAAAAAAGTGTTGCGGGGGGAAGGGGGGGGAAAAAAAAAAAAAGGACAAACCGAGAAAAACGGGGTCGAATCTGATTGGAGGGGAGTTTGGCGGGAGGAGAAGTTCACACCATATAAAGCAAAATGTCCCCCCTCAAAGGAAGGAAGGACATAAAAAAAAAAAAAACATCCCTCACTAAAACGGGGGAAATGAAGCAGAAAGGGGTTCTTGGGTTCCAAGAACAATAAAAAAAAAATCGAATGCTGCCATATTAGGGGGGGGACGGTGGCGTGAAAGGGACAAAAAAAAGAAACCGAGACTTGGTGAGGGAGTGGAGAGAAGTAAATGTAGGTCAGGCCTTTACTCCAGAGGGAAACAAATAGGGAAAAGAAAAGAGTACATCCTACGCAGGGGAAGCACACGCATTTGGGGTCAAAAAACAAAAAAAAGCGTGTCTAGGTTTCCGTTGAAACAACATAGGGGGGGTGTAATAAAAAACCCACTACTAAGCCCAACTCAAATGTGGGGCAATCGTAAAGGAGAAACTGGTCATTCCTCAGTTTGAAAAGCCGAACCTCCGAAGGGGGGGGGGGTGAAGGAAAAATTTGGTGGAACGAATAGAAGAATCTGGGGGGAAAGGGTGTAATTGAACGAGGGGTATCAAGACCTAAAAGGCACGACAATTAAACAAAAAAAACTGGGGGAAGTGCATATTCCTCTCCTGGGGAATGGATTTCCTGGGTGGGTCACAGATGCGGGGTTGAGAAAAACATTTAAGAGAAAAAACCCAAGCAAGTAGGTGAGAAATGAAAAACAAAAGGGAGAATACTTATTCTAATGGGAAAGGATGCCTTTGAAAACTGAGTAAATGGGTGGGGAAAGCCGACCTGGCCATTAAATTGGGGGACCAAGAAAAAAAAGAAAAAGGAGGTGGTGTGGAAACAAGGGAAAGGAAAGGGAAATTAAACAGTTCAAAAAATAAAAAACCGCCAGCAAACAAGCAAGCCCTTTTTTTGGGGCAGGGAATCTCAAAAGTCAAAGATTTTACGGTCAAAACGCCTTGGAGGGCTGACGAAGACCGGCCCTGCTCGGGCAAAAGGGGGCATGGCAAAAAAAGAATCAAAAAAGAGTGATTTTTGGGTGAAAGAAAAAAAAACAAAGTATGAGAAAAAAAAACAGCATCAAAAAGAACAGGGTGGGGAAGGGGGGAGGGGGAAAAAGCCAGCCCACAGGACGCAATGAAACCGGAAAGAAATGAAGGACTCCAGTGGGAAGGGGAAAAAGAAACAGAAAGGAACTGGGGACTGGGAAACAGGAACGGGTCAGCCAAGGATAGTTAGAAAAACCTTGGACAGCGACCCGGCCGACACACCACCAAGAGAGGTCAGTGTCCTCCCAGGGGGGCGAGGTGGAAAGAGGGAAAGCCGGCACTGGAAGGGGAAAAAAATCAGGAAAGGCTAAATAAAAAAAAAAAGGGGGGGGCAACTGCTCCACGAAGGGCGGTGGTTGGATAGGAAAGAAACATGGCATAAACAGCAATTGAAAAACCCGGCCAGCCCATAAAAAAAAGAAAAAATATGGCACAGAACGTGGGTGGGTAAGGAGGGCCAAGACGGGTAGAGCAGCCCGGAACCAACAAAAACAACTCGTAAAAAAAAAAAGAGCAAATAATCAAAGCCAGAGGGGTCCCCTAGGAGGGCCACAGGTACAAGGCAACATTAAATTCTGAGCAGAAAAGGCGGGAAAAGCGAAATTGAAAGTCACAGAGGGGGTAGCTGGGTCACAACAAAAAAGCGGGCTGGGTAGTGCATATACACACTCAATGGGAGGCCGTAAAAGGAAGAAAAGAGATCCGGAAGAAGGAGGGGGTTAGGGTGCGGCTGAGGGTTCGGTGGGAGGTGTTTAAAAAGACGAATTTGGTTCGGATTCCAGGAAATTCTAAAGTACAAAGGATTGAAAGCATAGTCAACCAAAGTATCGGTTTTTAGAAAAAAGAATTTGTCAAGAAACAAGGACCCCATCAAAGAGGAAAAAAAAAAAAAACAGTTAGAAGGATGTCTGGGGGTGGTAAATAAAAAAAAAAGAGACTTAGTTGCCAAGGAAGCCGAATAAACGTTGCAAAGGAGGGTTTTGTTGAGAAAAAAAAAAAAACGAAAAGGAGGGTTAAAAGCACCGTGATATGGTGAAGGAGTTTAAAATCTAACGAAAAAGTCCAAAGATAGAAAAAAGTTAGAGGAAAATCCTGCCTTGGAAGAAACAAAGCAGAAGCAAAAGGACGGGGAATATGGGAAAAAGAAGGGTGACTTCAAAAAAAAAAAAAAAAAACCGAATTTTGGAGGGGGGGGGACTTCACCCCCGCAGCACAATAAAGAAATAGAACAAAAAACAACCTAAACCCCACCGACAAACTAGGACACCATAACAAAGACAAGAGGAGTAATAAAATAATCGGGACGGCCAGCATTTTGCACTGGTTCCTCAGAAGGAGACACCTTTAAGAGAACGGAAGGGACAACTGACGAGATGGAACAGTGAAAGATACCTGCCGAAGCAGCGCAAACAAAACCTAAAGGAAGGTTCTCCCGCCAAAGGTTTCGCATGGTAACAAAAAAAAAAAAAGGGAAAAAAAGGGACCAATAATCAACAAAAGACACCAAGGGGAAGATTGAAGGCACTAGGGCTTCGGGTCCTCATACACGGAAGAATACAGGAGGTGAAATGCGAAAACAAGTGACTAAAAAATTCTCCCCAGGAAAAAAAAACAAAATATTTTCAGAAAAGAAACAACGTTCCTCACGCAGTCCAATAGGGGGTTTTCTAGGGGTGGGGTCAAAAAGAGCAAAAAAACAGAAAACATGATAAAAGATCTCACAAAGGTACCAATATGGCCTTATGTTTCCATGGTCTTTTTCATGAAGGATTGGTTCACAAACAGTGAAAATCGTGACCCCGGGAGAAAAGGGACACGTCTTTGTGGGAGTCGAAAAGTCAAAAAGCATTGGGGCCTCTTATTTGTCACAAGAAGGAAAGCCATTCTAAAAAATTATTTACCGGGCGGTTGAAAAGAGTTGGAACCTACAAGGGTGTGACCGCATGGGGCATACCATTTGAAAAAGACCCTCTTGTGGGAAAAAGAGGGGAGTTGATCAGAAGAAAGGATAGGACTAATAGTACCCGATGGGGAGATCCTCAGGAAACATGGGGATCGAGCAAGGGAAATTCACGGGTATAAAGCCAACATCAAAAAACGGGGACACAGAAAATCCAACAAAGAGTCAAAAGCCTTGGACACGGCCCAAATGTTGAAGGTCTACAAAGACCCTGGGGGGGGGGTCGTCACCGAGGCCAATCCTCCTCAAAAAAAAACAATATGCAGTCCCTCATCCTAAAAATGAAATCACTGGGGTAAAGGGGGAATAAAGACCACCGTGTCTACGGGGACGTAGACTTACGGTCCCCGAGGCAAGAGCCGGAGCCCCAATGTTAAGGACGGAAGGGAAAAAGCGCCTAGAAAACCAAATTCCTTCATTTTCTCCTCGGGCACCAATGACCAAAAAACTCGAACTAAAAGCACCCTCAAAATTCCCCTTTCACCAGTGGCAATCCCAGAACAAGGCCGTAAAGAACTTAGGTTTGGAGCCTACAACCAAAAAGAAAAAAAAGAGCACGGGCTAGGGAGTTTATATATCAATAACACGTCCCACGGGAAAAGTAAGAATAAATTACCCAAAAACAAGAAGGCGAAGGGGGGAAAGGAAAAACCAAGAAAAAAAAAGAACAAAATGGTATTCCACACTACATCTAAACAAAAACCGGGGTCTCATCACGGGGCTGCGACTAGTTGGGCCTTTTTGGAAACGGAGGGTTTTGAACCCGAACAAGGGTATTCAAGGCCAATTGGCTCTTTTTCTGGTGGAGGAGGGAAGTCATGGAACCTGCTCAAAAAGTAAATAGCAAGGGGGCGAAAAAAAAAGAAAAAGGCAGTTCAGCAGTTGTGAGATAGGAAAAAGGGGGGGTAAAACAGTTGATCTGGAGGACCATTGAAATCATTAAGCGGAAAAAACAATGCCGGCCCGGCGAACCCACTCCACGAAAACGCGGCAATACCGAGAACAGTCTGAAAAAAGCAGCCACGTCTAAAGGTGCATGAAGACCATCACAAACTTTGATGGGAAAAAAACGGGGGGGCACCTATGTTTTAAAAAAATAAAACATCGAAAGTCTGAACTGCCTGGGACCAACAGGTTTTCGCCCCCAAGGATGAGGGCAGGGGACGTGGAGGAAAAGAAAAGGAAGCCAGACGGAATTTCACAAGACGTTGAATTGAAAGAATTCATCACCCCCAGCCCAAGCACCGACGTATGCGCAAAGAGGGGGTGAAGCCAAAAGGGGAAAAAAAAATCACAAGAAAGGCAAGGTAAACAAGCCTTTGAAAAAGCATACTTGGCGAAAAGTAGAGTCTTCCAAAGTCCACGTGCCCTGACATGGTATTGGGGCGAACGGGGGGAAACGCAGGGTGGGGTCAGAACGTGGGGCGAGGAAAGCTGAACCATCGAAAAAGCCCCGCAAGGGCCAAGTTGGTTTGACTGGGAAAGATGATGCAAATGGGGAACCCGTGGCCATCCCGTTGTGGTTGAGAAGAGTTGTCCGGAGGGAGCCGCACCGGTCGTTGGGAGTCCACGCACAAAGGCCAGTGGGGAAGGAAAAAAGCTAAGGGGACGCACAAAGACCTGAGCCACGTACATTCTCCAACGGATGAAGCGGACGAAACGCAAGCCCCTGAAAAAAACGGAGATATTTTTAAGAACGGCACGACGACAGGCCACAAAGAGACCAGAAATGGAAAAGAAGGTTCAAAGATAGGGCTGGTCTAGAACCTCCTCTCCGAATAAAAGAAAAATGCGCCCCGTGATGACAAAACAGGTTTTGGGGAGTGGGAGTGGTGACAAAGAATACAAACAAGTTTGTGTTTGGGGGGGTCAGAAAAAAGGGTCCCTTGAAAAAGGGAGAATTTATTCATTCCCTCGTTCCTATTTTCCTATAAACCAGCATCAAAAGAAAGGCCACTTTGGGCTGATGGAAAAAACCCGTCGCGCAAGAAAAAGAACGAGAAAATTCCAAGTGACAAGTGCCAAGTTGGGGGGTTGGGGAGAGTCGTCCCCCCCGGCTAAAAATTACCTGTCCCTTCAAGGGTTTTTCTAAGGTCGTCCCTCCACCACGTCGAAATTGGAAAGGGGGAACTAGGAGTAAAGGGAAAAAAAAATGAAAGGGAAACAGTGATAAGAGAGTTGACTTACGTCAAAAAATTGGGTGGAGAAAAATGTCGCTGAACAGGATTTCGACCGGGCGACAAGGGGGGGACTTAGAGAGCTTTTGGGGAAGGTGGCGGGGGGCAAACTTGAGGGGAATTCCTTAGGGGATCAGGCAATAGAAGAAAAAGTGGGGTGAGGCGCCGCAAAAAAACCGGGAAGCGGTAAATTGGAGTTGAAAGCAATTCAGAAAAAAAAAAGTAAAACGTTTCACTTTAAAAAAAAAAAAGAGGTGGTAACAAAGGAGAAGAAGTGTGTGTCACTACGGAGGGGCCGTACCAGACGGAAACCGGGGGAATGACTAGAACTTCAAAATAGTACAAGTTCAGTGCACAGAGGGGGCCCAACCTTCAGCAAAGAAAGTAACATAAAAAGAGGAGGGTGTACTTAGAACCAGAGAGCTCAGGATAGGAGGGGGGAAAAAAAAACGGATGCTTCGCACAAGGCAAAGGAACACGTGAGAGGGAGTCGGATGATCACTAGACTCAGGGGGTTGGGGAAGGGCCACCTGGTCAAAAACATTTGACCCAGCCAGGAAATCTGTGGGGGATAGAGCTTCCATGGAGGTGAAGTGCCTTGGGAAAAAACCAGAGGGCCCAGTGGGAGAAGGCAGGTGGTCAAAAAATGTTATAGGGGAAAAAAGAGGAGGACAACAGTTCTAATGGGATGGCGAAGCGTTGAAAAAGGCTGAAGGCCCTGGGGGAAATGTGAAAAAAAGCCTTTAGGATAAAAACTGCCGATCTTCAAAGAAACGGCGAGAAAAAAGACGCAAATCATGAGAAAAAAACAAAGAAAAATGATGATGATCGAAAAAAGTTATGGTCTCCGTTGAAGGGGGGAGGGAGGGGTTGGGTTCTTGTTGTCATTTAAAGGTGGAGGGGCAAAAATTTACCTCAAAAAAATCGGTAAGAGAGAAAAAAATGTGGGTTTCCCAAAAAGAAGCCTTAAACCTCGGGCAGTTGGGAGGGAAGGAAAAAAAAGGTCAAGTATCCCAATTTTTGAACGAAAAGATGCTTGAGGCCGGGGGGCAGAAGTTTTCAAAGTAGAAAAAGGTCCAGCCACTCCTAAACATCAAAAAAACACACCATGCAAAGAACCGTGAGATGTCCTCAGAGCCAGGTGGTTCCGGGGAAAACATAAAAAAACGCCTAACATTCTTGCCAAATAGTAAAAAACGGATGGGCCTTTAGAGAAGCGAAAAAGCAGGGATACTTGGGGGGGCCCTTGCGTACTCCCGGGCGGCCGCATTGGGCAGCCATAGACAAACAAATGAACGTTTACCACACCCAACGCAATACACAAAAAAAAGAGTGAAAAAGCACGCAGGGCAACCAAAAACGCGCTGCCCAAAATGTCTATGGGAAGGTGGTAGCCCATCATAGTGTTTGGGGGTAGATGCACTACTAGGCAAAAAAAAAAAAAAGGGTGTGCAAGAAGGAAATCTTGACTGGCATTCAAAGGGGGGTTTTACACAAAGAAAAAAGGCTTCCGAATTGTTGACTGTTTCGTGGAAATTGGTGAAAAGAAGAACCATCTGGATGCTGATGTGATCAGGCCGGGGGGGAGAAGAAATGTCCGCAAACCAAAAAACCGACAACCAACGTTGTTAGGTGCATCTTAAACCGCACTGTTTCGGCTGGTCCGTTGGGCCAACGGACTGGGGAGGGGAAAAACATTGAAGCAGCGAAACCCGCCCGTTCGTGGAGAGAACCGGACCCGGATTGAATGGGGGGGAGCCTTGTCATGGAGTGGGAAAGTTGGGTTCCAAAGAGAAGGAAAACCGTGAACCTGCGAAAAAAAGGAAGAAAGAAGCGTCCCCTTTTGTACGGGGGGAGAAAACCTGGCCGCGGGTCAACAGGTCCATTTTACCGGGGGGAAAAAGGGGGAAGGCAAAAAAAAAAAACAAAAAACCTGTAATGGATAGCAGGTAACAAGTGCGTAAAAAACAACAAGCAACCTTAAACAAAGTGGAAGGTGCGTCCTTGCGAAAACGCCTGCCTTTCCAAAAAAAAAAAACGGCCAAAGCGGACTCTTTTGGGGGGGGGGGG
>Ga0179593_1612324_pt1 | contig 19555 bp, 28 predicted proteins | sample CZODoug2_1_08_16_FD_185931 | JGI IMG/M metagenome (GOLD analysis project Ga0179593, IMG submission 185931) | Vadose zone soil fungal communities from Angelo Coast Range Reserve, California, USA - CZODoug2_1_08_16fungal (PacBio error correction) | ecosystem: Environmental > Terrestrial > Soil >...
GAAGAAATATGGGCCAATGAGGGGGACACATGATGGAAAGAACCTACTACCGGATGCATTTAGCTTTGGGAATTATCCTTGTCAAAGGGTAGGGGTAAAGAGCCATAAAGGGGAATTTGGGGGGGTACCCTCACTAGATTCTCATCATTCAGCCGCAGGAAGGTGGGGATCGGATCAACCCATCACACATGAAATGCAAAAAGCGAAAGGTGATAAAGTTCACGGGGGGTTGGGACTAAATGCAAAACGCCAAACGGATTCCTGTCCACGCACTGGGCTTCTAGCTATTTGCGCTATCTTCGGGATGCTCACAGGTTTTTCCCCCTCCAACGAAAGAGGTGAAAAGTGTACGAAAAAGGCTGTTCCGAACATGGTCTAACTTCATCTTTTGTGCTGGGGGCAGACCTAGGGTAGGAATCGTTCTCTTGTCCTTTTCCCTTACAACTTGTGCGGATAAATAGGCCCTAGCCGAGGGTGAGCGGTCAAAGGAAGATTGCGAGCTATTCAATTCTCGAACCATGGGGGAAAGTGGGGGGGCTGGAACTCAGGAAAGGGGTCCCGGCCAGAAGAGGCTTGTTGAGGAGGCTAATTGCCCAGTCTGAAAAAGGGGAGATTGAAACTGTCGAAAAAACCAAATGAACCGAAGAAAAAAGAGACTCGAACGAGGAAAAAGTTGTGGAAAAAAGCAGTTTAGAGCAGGGAAACGTATGATGTGTGGTCAATAATAATCCTCATTGACGGAAAGAAGACAGGAAAAACAACGAGCAGTATCTTCAACCCTCATCTCATCAGAACGAAGGGGGGGGGGGGAATGGGAAAGCCATGGGGGTTATCTGCATCAGACTTAGGACTTACAACTGTTGCGCCTCAAAAACGAAGGGAAAGAAAACATTGCCGGTTCACGTAAAAAGCCGAAAAAAAGACCAAACTAACGTTTGCTCTGGAGGGGGCTGGGAACTTTGGGAGGAAGGAGAAAAGGAGAAAATGTAGGGATTCGAAAGGAAGAGTCGGGGGAGGAGGTACCGGTGGCGGGAGAGGGGCTTTTCCGGCGAAATCAATTCCATCCTGAGGTACCAAGGGAAAATCCCTGAGGTTGGAAGGCACCAACTGACTTCACTAGAAGGCTCACTTGCGGATAAAAAAAAGGATGCGTCGAAGGGGGAAAGGGGTCATAACGTGCCAAAAAATCGCTGAAGCAGAGTGGCCATTATTAATCCAACGAAAGGAAAAAAAGGGGGGAATTAAAGGTGCTGATGGGAAGTTGAGACCACGATTCATGGGGTGGCGCTGCAACGAGGGGGAGAAGGAAAAGAGGGCATGAAAGAAGGACACCTGGTTAGAGAGAAAAGAGGTTAAAAAAATCTGCTTCCCGCAAGGTGGCCATTTTCAGTTTAGGGAGGTCCGAAAAAAGGGGAGAGTCCACAAAGAATCTTCCATTAGTAGAAAGAAAAGCAAGTGAGTCAGGGTAAAGGTTCCTGTGCCCGCTCTCATTGTTGGACGGGAAAAGGGGAAAAGCATGGAGAAAAGGTAGGAGGGGCAGCCAGGTGGGGGGGGGGTAGCCACCGCCGGAAAAAGATCCGAATTCTCACTTGTTAAAAAGGACTTGACAGGATAAGGGGGAAAATTTTGAGTGGAAAAAAACAGTCACCCCCGTGCTGAGGCCGCTTTCAAGAAGGGGGTGATTCATTAAAGGGGAGGGGAAAGATGGAGTTGGGTCGTATGAGGAAGGCGGCCGTCCCCTGACATCAATTCAGTGAGGTGGACGATAATACCGCGGGACAGGGGGGGAGGGAAAGGGACCGGGGGACTCGAAAGAGGGAAAAAAAATTGTGGGGGGAAAAGGAAACTTTCTGAAACCAGTATACTAGGTGATGGCAGGGTCTCTCAAAAAGGGGGGGAGGGGAGGAGTCACGGTTGAAGAAAGGAAGAATTCCGAAAAAGTAGCGTCTGCCGAATCTAAAAATGAATCAAATTCGCCAAAGGAGGGGGGGACGATTGCGGGTTCAGAAGGGAAAATGAAGCACGGATGCATTTAATTCGGTAAAAAAAGTGTTACTTCCTCTGCGAACAAAAAAAATAAAAAGTTAATGAAAATAGAAAGGAAAAGGTCATTAAAGAGGGAACAGAATGGGTGTGACGGTGGGAGGGCACATGATGCTCTTATACGAAATGAGTAACGAGAAGACGTCCGGACCAATAAGAATGGAGTAGCGGAGCGGGCGGTGTAACCAACCACTTGTTGGGACAAAGGGGGGAAGGGTGATTGAGCAGGACAAAAAAATCGTTAAAATTTAAAAGAAGACATTAACTAACGGAGGTTCTGAGACCGTAGTCCTTCGGGGGGTTGGAGAGGGGAAAAAGGGGGCGGACTAAAAAAGGATGGCCAACGTGAGGAGCCGGATTTCTCTTTGCGAAACCTCGTGGAGGGAGTAGGTTGCGATCTATTGATCAAAAGGCTTCACTCAAAAAAAATTGGGCAAGCCACTATGAATCGGTGGAGAGGTACAGAGAATAGGCTGGAGTTGAGAAGGAAGGGGAGGAGGGGAAGGTTTACTCGGGTCATTTCAAAAAGTGTGAGGGGGGAGTACAAAGAGGGCCCGTGAAAAGAAAAGAAAAAAAAGGAGACTCAGGGGTTTGTTTATATATAGAGGCTAAGAGATGGGGGATTGGGGGGAAACCAACCGAAACTAGGGGGAACTCCCTAAGTAATTGTATTGAGTCGAAACGGGAGAAAAAATACCCAATAGAACGCGAAAAGTGTTACCTCAGAGAGGGCAAAACAAAGAGAGGGCTTGTCGACGTTCACAGATTGGTCGGGAAAAAGGGTAAAAAGTTTGTCGGGTGATGAATAATTTCAATAAAAAGGTCATCTGTGCAAAATTTTTCTGCTCCACAGTGGAAGAAAAAGGAAATGGATGCTATAAGGGAGGGTCAGAATAAGGCTTTTAAAGCGTTGGGGTGAGATGATTTTGTAGAAGAACCTTTTGGACTTGGAGGGGGAGCCGGAAATGATTGGTTTGGGAAAGCATTACGAGTAGCAGCGGAGTCACCTATTTGAGAAAAGTTGAAGACGTAGGGGGAGCATTGGGGAAGGGGGTGTTTGGGAACAAGGTAATAATCTTACGGACACCTCCTTTTTGGGTAGGGTAGAAAGGGGGATTGTTAAAGAGAGCCAGGGTCTTGACTCCCCCAGGAAAGGTTCGTAAAGGGGAGGGAAAGGGAACCAGAATCGGAAGATGGCGGGAACAGACGCACAGAAGTCTTGAACATCGATTCAGGCATTGAGTCGAAAGGGGGGTAAGGCAGGAAAAGCCGTGTTAACATTCTTTGCGAAGTGAAGAAAAAATCAGAGTTTGGAAACCGATTGGGGGTCGCAAGAGCGGCGGAACTATAACAAAAGGTTGGGGCAGTCATAAGGGGAAGGGTTATGTGCAAGTTATTCCATTTGGAACCGGATTAAAAGGAAGATGTGAGGGAATTGGGGAAAGGGGGGGGTGTAATGCTCCGGAAGGGACTTAGGGAGGTCTAAAAAGGTTCCTCATTCTTATAGAGTGGAGGGGGGAACTCATGTCCCATTCACAGCGGAATGTATCTGCGACAAAAAGTGCAGAGGAAAAAAAGAACAAAATCAAGATGGGGGGAAAGTATTTGCAGAAAAAAACAAGAGAAATCGGTATGTGGGGGGGGGTTGTCGCCTCAAAACAACACAAGAGCGCTATAATGAAAATCATGCAAAAGAGATTATCACGGAGGGGGCCATTGAGAACTAAACACCTTATTTAAGGCGCGGGGGGCTGGGAGAGAGCCGCAAGGAAAAAAAGATCCATTCAGGGCTTAATTTTAAACAGTAGGGGTTGAAAGAGGGGAAAAAGCAGGAGGGAATGGTATGGGGGCCCAGTAAAGCTTACCAACGCACACATGAAATGTTCCGCCCTCATAAGGGGTCTATTTAAAGGGGGGGATTGTGGGACCAAGGGAATAGAAGACTACACTAACGCAAATTCCAGTGAAAGCTGCCACTGGGAATGAAGATATAGGGGGATTGCTTCTGCCAATCGGGTGGGGGCAACACTCACAGAAGGGGTTGGGGGAAGGGGGATAAGTTTGCGGGGGAAGATTATGGAAGCATTATAGGCGACTGTGCTGACCGAGAGGGGGAAATCGGGGCTCCTGAATATTAATGGAGAACAGGGGAAAAGAGACTGACCAATTGCATAGTGGAGTTTTCTACTACTCGATGGAAGGACGCTTGGGAAGCTTTAACAGGGTCATGAGAAAAATTCCATAAAAAAGGGTCTGACCGAATAAGAAGAAATGGTCGAACAACGAAAACCTCTAAGAAGGGAAGCTACGAAAGATGGACCCTTTTGAAGCGAAACAGTGTGGGGATACAAGGGAGAAAAGAGGGGGGCCGAAAAGGGGGAGAAAGGGGTCCAAAAAAATGTAAAGGAACCATAAATATCAATTACAAGGAGGAAAGGGGGGATGAAACCAATCTCATCAAGTGAAAATGCGACTTAAGAAAACTTTGGCAGGCCAGCCTTTGATAAAGGGTATTTGAAAGGACAGCCTAAAAAAAAAGCCAAAAGTTTAAGGTTTAAGCGGGGGGTGACCTTCAGACAGTAACGAAACCCCCCAAAAAAAAATTGGGTCAGGGGCGAGAAAAAGGAGTCTGGAAGTTGCGTTCAGTCGGAGACGAAAAAGGGCAGGCGTACTCAAAAAACAAGCGGCACCTCCGTTGGCTGTAAGCAACACTTATCAAAGAGATAGGAAAGATATTCGAAAGGGGGCCTCGGGGGCTAAAAAACGTAATATCCTACTTCGCTAAAAGGTGGGCAAGACCTGAATCCCGCTTGGCAAGATCTAATGGGAAAGGAAATATTATGATTTTCAGTTTACGAGTAACAGACCTAGGGACGGGCCAGGGCGCGGATTAAGAGGTCCCCTAAAGACAAACCAAGATCGTACGAACGCACCAAAGAGGGGGGACCGCTCCAATCCGAAAATCGCAGGGGGGGGGGACATTGAAGTGGGAGGGATTAAGAATGGGACACTTAGAGCAAAAAAAGGGAAGAAAATTAATCTTCCCGGAAAAAGCGTATTCTACCAAAGCAAAGAAGGGGTTCAATTAATATAGGTGGGCAGGGAAAGGTTAAGTTTCCGAGAAAAGAGAGTGAGGTCAAAAGTAGGGCACCAGGTGTTTGTTAGCCACCAGGGCCCGAGGACCTATCAAAAAAGTGGGTAGAAAGGAAACAAGAAGGCGGGAATGACACTGCAGAGGGGGACCTGTAAAAGCAACAGTCCCCCATAGGCGAAAGAAGGCAGGGGGCATTCTAGTTACTATGTTGGGGGGGGGAGTATTTTTAAAAACTGGTTAATAAAGACTGACCTAATCAAGTCTGAAAGGAAAAAAAAGGGGAAAGAACGGAAAAGGAAGACCGACCTTTGTTGATAAGGGAAAGCGATTCGAAAGGGGGGTGGGTTTCCAGGATAACTCTTAAACCATTAGGATAGAGGAGATCAAAAATCACAAAGAGGAAAAAAGACACAAGATATACCTGTTCAAGTGTGGGGGAAAAAAAAAAAAAAAGTAGAAACTGGAAAACGTGAGGGAACGTTGATCAGAGGGGAAAAACCGGGCTGTATATTCGTTGAAAAAAGAAAAAGGGGAGGTTAAGGGGACCGGAATTCACCAGGAATAAATACGAACACAAAGAGGAGTTATAGTACCATACTCAAATAGGAAGAAAAAACATGGGGAAAAAAAAAGCGGAAAGAAGGTGGGGTTCACGGGGAAAGGAAATCAACTGGGGGGAGAGGATGGAATCCTTTCTAAAGACAAAGGGGAAAAGGATAGAAGGGGGGCGTGTGGAAACACCTTGGTGACCTACTTTGGAAATACTCTTGGGTGTAAGTGAGCGGAAGCGACTACACTAGAAAAGGAAAACGAGAACCAATGATGGTATGAGAATGGAGGGAGAGGGTAATATGAGGAAGAGGGGGTTCCCGATTGGGATACGTTACTGAGACGGAAGAAACCAACAAGGGTCCGGTTCTAAAAAACTAGTGGAATCGGTCAGGCTTTGATTTCGGAAAAGATTAAGGAGGGCAAGCAGTAAGAGATTAAGAGGGTATTCTATTAAAAACATCATCATCTTCTTTGAAGCCAGGGAAGAAAGGGGAGAAAGGGAAAAAAGTAAGGGGGAATGGAGGAGCATGGGAAAATCTGCGGGGGCTCCTAATTAGGATCAGGGCCCTTTTGGGGACACTAAAAAGAAGAGGAGATTGTGTGAACGCTCTGGCCGGAGAGGGGCAGCATTTGTGGTTCCAGCAACCACCTAAGGGGGGTAAGAAAGGGGGGCGGGACCGAATGCCAAGGGGGAATTGATTTAGGTAAAAAACCGATCAAGAGAGCCTGAGGTCCCATAATCTCCACAAGTGTGGGAGAGAAAAACTCAGGAAAAAGTGTAGGGAATCACTCAAAGACGTCAGCGCAAATTCAAGTGGGGGGGGGATTAGTTGGATCCATAAGAGAAAAAAAAGCGGGAAAACAAGAGGGGGGAGGTCCACAGTTCTTAGCTCACTTTATTCGATCAAACAATGGAATGAAAGAGGCGTTAAGAGGATGTAACTAGTGGTTCTGATAAGAATATCATTTAGCGTTGGGCGGAAAAATTATAGGTCCAAAAAAGAAACGTAAGAGAGGCTATCACTGGGGGTTAAAAAAGAGGGGGGGGAAGAAATCGTGAAAGAGACTTCGCAAAAGGTGTTTGGCAAGTCGGAATAATCATTCCGTGTCAGACCTCTTTTAGGGCAAGGGGGGCAAAGGGAAAATCAGAAGATTTGAAAAGAAGCATGAAGAGAAGGGAAGGGGGGGGAAAGTTTCACTTAGGGCAGATCTCCAGTGAATAGGGCGCAAATTCTCTTGGGGGTAAGGAAGAAATGAGAAAATCAGGAAAAGGTTCAAATATACAGAAGACAAGCCAAAAGAAAAAGGGAGCTCTGGTTCCATTCGTTTGTAGCAGGAACAGAAAAAAAGGAGGATGTGAAAGGCACAGAAAAGGGGAAGATCTTCGTCTGAGCTCAGGAAAGTTTTTCATTTAAAACAAAAAGGGAAAGGGTGGAAGGGGGGGAAAGGAGTTGGAAAATACTACGCAACATTATACCATTAAACTGCTTTTGAGGTATTGGGGACTTGAATTGGACTACCATCCACTTTTAAGAAAAGTCTGAGGGAGGGGATGAAAATCTTCCGAGGAGAAGTTCAAAGAACTTGAGATGCCGACCGAACTCTGCATCTTCCATGCAGAAAAACAGGAGGTAAATAAAGTTAGACGTAGGGGCATCCTTGGGAAAACTCCTAGCATCGGGGGTGTTGAATTATTTAGCAATAAGCAAAAAGGGGAGAGGAGGGGAGGGAAAGGTCCGGGAACCCCATATCCGCTGAGACTAGTTAAAAAGGGTGGAAAAAGAAAGAAGAAGACGTAAGGGATTTACGGGGCCGTAGTAATATTCATAACGACGATCGACATGTGTACAGGGGCCCTGAGGCCCCTCCTCTCGGTCTCCTCTTGCGATCCAGGTAGCGGGAGGGATCCCTAGAAAAGTTCCGGAAACCGCACAAAAGGAGGTCCCAAAAAAGAAATGGTCAAAGGTTGCCGGTGGGGGGAAAAAACCAAAGGAAATAAAAAAAATCAGGAAAGCTGGCCAAAGGGGGTCGTAAGGCTCTCGTTAAGCCAAAAGTAAAACCAAATAGAAAACACCTAAGTTTTATCGGGACACGAGAAAAAAAATGCCTAACACGATCCGATTTTGGGCTGGGAATAAGGGGGGAAAATGGGGGGAAGTCGACTGCGGACAAACAATGCCAGAGGGGGAGCTATTAACATGGCTCTACCACTTGGTCATAAGTAAGGGGGGGGGGGGGGGAGAAAGGAGGGAATGGGGAAAAAGGAGTCGGGCCATTGGCATTGAGAAAAAAGTTCCCTAAAAAAAGGTCTGAGTAATATTATTCATCCTTAACGACAACCACCTGAAACTGCAGAAAAGACGAAAAAGATCAGGGGGGACGAAAAAAGGACCCGTTGGAAAATAGAAAAAATCAGGGGAACTACTCACGATGAAACGTTTGGCTCAAATGACAAAACTGGAGGTAAAAAAAGGGAAAGCAGGGAAGATCCCGACAAAAGAAATCAGACCACTATCCCGAAGTGTAAGAGGGAGTAGGGAAAGGAGGGGTTTTAGAGAAAAAAGTGAAAAATCTTAAAAAAGGGCCGCCGAAAAAAAAAAGGTGCAAGACCGCGGTTGGGAAAGAAAAAAGGGGAAAGAAGACTCAGGGGACAAACTTAACGTTGGGCGCCGTTGAGGAAAAAAGTGAAGGAAAGGTCCCGGGAAGAGGGTTGAGGGAGGTAAATCTGGTTGCGCTATGGACCCGATCTTGCCAATTCGGTTACCGACGAGAAGGAACCGGGAGGTAAAGACCCGCCACAAGATCCGGTGAAGCCAAAAAAAAAGATTCCCCAATAAGCTCGCTATATCAATAATGCTTGGAAAATGAGACGGAAAAACCCAATCTATGGTTAAATTCCATGATTAATATCCCCCCGCTACGGCAAGCAGCAGGGAAAATGGGAAAAAAGGAATGGATTTAAAGGCCAGGATTCATCGTGTCGCTGCCCAGTAGGCGTGCCGAGGACTCTGGAGGGAAAAGAAAAGGAATCAAGGCGAAGAGGTGTAGAAAAGAAAGACCGGAAGGCCCGCAAGTTGTTCCATTTTAGGGGTCCGAACTGGACTGAGTCAAAAAAAACAGGGAAGAGAAAAAGGAAGAGAACATCCGTAGCAAAGTCAAGGGATTTCGATTAAAGGGGTAAAGAAGTGGGGCTAGCTGGAAGGATGTTCACAAAGAAAAATATATCGTCAGGGGCCCCAATTTGGTTTGGATGAAAAAAGGGAGAAGAAAGTCTAGCCGAAAGGCTCTCGAAAAAGTGCGAGTGAAGATCAGACTGGGAACCGCAACAGTCAAAATTGAGGAAGGAAAGGCAGGGAAGGTGATGGGTAATGAAAAAAAGGGGTGGTTAGGGATTGGTTCCTGGTGGCGGCCTTCCCCTAAAACGGAAGAGAAAAAGGAGAAGACTAACCGCACATCTTAGACCCCGGGGGGGAAGGAAGTTTGATGATTTACCGCGATTCTTCGGAGGAATTTGTTGTTTCCGATACTGGAGCCGGGAATGGCAAAAAGAAGCAAGTAGGGAGGGGCAGATATTAGGAGGCCAAAGATATACCGGGCAGAAAGTTATTCCTTGCAACCCTGGCGAAAAGAGAATATCAAAAAGGGACCGGAATCTGGTCGAAAAGTTATAGAAGGATACTCACTGCAATTGATCGTTAGTGGGACAGACAAGGCCAAAAAGAACATTAGTGAGGGAAAAATCCTCAAGAAGAGAGTAATGTAAGCGGGCATCAGGGGGGTTACTGTGTGCGTAAATGGAGAAAAGGAAGGTTCAGGAGTAAGGAAACCTCCCAATGGACTTATCCTAGATGGCGGGGGGGAGGTCCATGGAAAAGTTGCGCGAAGTTTGAAGTTGAATGAAGAGAAAAGAAGCTTCTAACAAAAAGGGCGGTAGGGAACAGGGGGAGGGGGGATAAGAAAAAAATTTCTGGGAGGAGGGGGAAGACGGATGGAGAAAAGGCCACCCTTCGATTTGGTGGTGTATGAGAGGACAGGGGAGGAAACTAAGAAAGGGAACTCGAGGGCGGAAACAGATTTGAGAGGAGGAAAAAACCTATTGGGGCGTGAACTATCAATGGCTGGATTTCATGGAAGGGGAAATAAGAAAAGCAAGAGAGTGGGGAAGGGGGAAACCAAATTAATCGTTGAGGCTTGAAAAAATGAACATCATCAATAGGCTGGAAATGGGGAAGGGGAGGCAATAAAAGTTTATGAAGTCATGGGGACAAAAAAAGAGGGAGTAGGAAAGGGGCCTCTGGCCCGTGGGCTGACACTAAAAAAGGGAAAGGAGGAGAGTTTAGGATATCTTCCTTCTGGGGAATTCAGTTTTGGGGGGAAAAAAAAGGGGTATGTGGGGTCAGGGGAGTGGAAAATTATGAAAGAAAAGAAATCAAGAATCGACCAAAGGTCCATAAGAAAAAATAGGGGGGGGAAGAGATCGAAAACGAACTTTAATGTAGGAGGGGATCAAAAGGGGAAGGCGCAAACTTTCAAGTGTAATAAGGGATGTCCCTCGAAGCCGCGGAACGGAGCGCAACGTCTACGAGGCGTTCACGTCGTGAAGAAAAAACTGAGAAGGGGAGGGCTTCAGAAACCAAAGTATAGAGGGTAAATTTAGATTATGGTGGGAGAAGATACATTTGCGGTGGCTATGGACAGGGGGGGAGAACTCGGAGGAAGGTCCAAAATATATAAGGTATGTTTTAGCGAAGGGTTCCAGGTTACGTAAAAAAGGAACAGGAGAGGGGAGGAGGTCAGGGGGGTGTCGAAAGAGATACGGGTAACCGACTTTTTTTAGGGGATGAATCAAGAATGTACAGGAGGAGTAACAAAAAATGGATTAAAAAGAATGAGTTCATACGATTCAGAAAAAAGTGCAACGGTATGGTGTTCAGCGACCAGTTTAATAATCAGGGGGAGGAGAGGGGAAAGACGACCATCGCTATCACAGTCGAGGAAAAGAGGTGATTGTCATAATGATTTCGCCAGGGAGCGCTTTGTTACAAAGGGGGGCAGGGAGGGAAACAGTTTAGTTTGCACAACCGATTGGGGCGAATTGAATCAGGGAAAAGTCCGGGACAGCTTTGGGGGGAATGGCGGAGCTGACGTTATGGGCATTAGTTGGAACCAAAAAAAAGATTAGAATCTGCTGGCGTACAGGGGGAGGGAAAAGGCCTAAAGGACTGTGGAAGAAAGGGTTCCTATACATTCTGAGAGGTCCAAAAATGAAGGGATCTTGAATTGATCGCGGACCAGAGAGAAAAGATGCATTACTACGGGCAAAAGATCCTGACAAGGAGTATAGGCTCGGTTGCTAATGGGGAACCTCGGAATCAAGGGGTTTTTTGGACACAGAATCCCCTACTCAACAAAGAAGATAGAAGAGCTTCGTCAAAATCAACACCATAAGGGATGATACTTGCAATCTGAAACTAAGCTAAAAGAAAGAAAACTTAGATGTTGAGGAATATACAGGGAATTCATCATCGGAATTGAAGAAAAAAACCCAAGAGCAATAGGGACTCTGAGGGGGTACAGAACTAGATTTTGACAGATGAAAGCAATTGGGGGATAACGAGAAAAAAGAGAAGAAAAAGCCGAAAACATTAATACCAGCAAGATAAGGGGTTCAGTAAGGGTGGGGGGGAGGTGGAGTAACAGCGCAATCAAAAGGATTCCGTGAAGTCCAAACTGTGGAACTGCTTCTGTATCGAGGGGGGGGGCTAAGGAAGGTTGAGCTCAATCACGAAAGGGGGGGGGTCTGCAGTAACGTAAGGCCTAACATCTCGAACCGATGGGGGGGGGGAGTGAGGGGATCATTAAATTTGAACTGCCGGATCAGAGGTTAAAAGACTTAAGTGCTTCCGAAGGGCACAATTCCATCCTTCAGGAACCGGAGGGCTTAAAAGGCAAAAGTTGCCAAGAACTCAGGAACGGGGGGAGGATTCCCTGCCAGAAAAGAGGTTTGGGACGGTATTAAAGAGGGGAAAAAAAAAAAATTGCAAAAAGGGGGGGGAGTTCAGGGACCGGGCGACAACAAAATGCCGGCGCCAGCCTCTCCGATCGGTTTCTCTCGAACTCGTGGGGGGGGGGCAAAGAATTCGAAGATAGAAGACGGGCCCAAAAAGGCGAAACAAGGGTGTTTGAGTGCACATGACTAAGGCCACCGGCAAAAGAAAGGAAGACCCGATCCAAAGCGGAGGAAGAAGGAGACGTGGGGGGGCGAGAGGGGGGTTGAGGGGTAGGGGGCTAGTAGGGCGGGAAGGTGATGGGTGGGGCGGGGGCGGAGTATGGAGGGGGTAGGGTGGTGACGTAGAGTGGTGAAGGAAAGGGAAGAGAGGGAGGAGGGATCGAAACGAGAGGAGAGGGGGAGTGAAGGTTGAGTGGGGTGAGGTACGTGGGAGAGAGAATGAGACAAGGTTGGATGGAGCGAGGGGGGGGGGGGGGTGGAGGATAGGGGAGAAAGATGGGAATCAGGGTGGAAGTAGGGGGAGGAAGGGGAGTAGAAGTGAGATTTGGAGGGATAGTGGGTAGGGGGGTAGCGGGGGACGGAGGTATTGGAGGATGGGGGTGGTATTGGGGAGGCGGGGGCAGAGGGAGAAGGACGGGAGGGGTAGTGGGAGTAAAGCAAGGGAGTGCGAAAGGGAGATGAGGGGGTGGGGGGGGCAGAAGGGGGGGCGGCAAGATATATGATAAAGGGAAAATCAGTAGGAGGCTGAGTGTGAGGTGGAGGTGGAGACATGAGGGAAGGATGGGGAGGAGGGTGGAGGATCAGGAGGTGAGAGAAGGGTGGAGAGGGGGGGTGCGTGAGTAGAGGTATTGCTTAGGGGGGGCCTTTAGAACGGGCGGTGGAGGGAGAGAGGGAAAGGGATGGAGGGGTGATGAGGTGGGAGGTAAGAAAAGAGGAAGGAGAGAAAGGGGATGGAGAGGGGGGGGGGGGGGTGGAAGTGTTGGGAAATGGGTCCCAAGCTATCCCTCCCTTGAGGACGGAAGAAAGCAGGGGTTTAGAGGGTTGTAATCTTAAGAAAAACGGGGGGGAAAGCCAACGCCGGGACTAATTCATCTGGGGGTGGGGACTGAAGAAATACGAATAAGACCGTTTGGAGGATCTAAAGGGGGGGAGGACCTTTCCATACAAGTAACAATCAATTTGTGGATGATAAAAGTTGGAGAGGGGGACGTGAGGAAGTAATTTTTATGCGAAAAAAGAAGGAAAAGGGCCATGCGGGGGGAGAAAGAACAATCGGCACCTCCGGTTATTTGTGGGCATGAGCCACAAGACCGGAAAGGGGGATCAGCTCGGGATGATCTGCTTCGAAGGGGTTTCGTTGTCATCAAAACTGGAAAATGCCTAATTCTGAACCCAGATTTGCAATGCCGAGTAATCCATGGAACAACGGAAGCAGAAAACTCTAGGAATGTAGAAAGAAAGGAGGAGGGGTTCATGGTAGCCTCCACTATTCATCGGGCGGGAGTAAAAAAACTTAGAAGGACCGCGAGGAAATCTCTTAACCTGAAAAAAGCCAGGGGGAGGAGCCCCAAATATGTTTGGAAGGCGCCCAATGAACCTGGTGAAGTTAGGGAGGAGAACTGTGAAAGAAAAAATAGAGTCCTTCGCAAAAACCATAAAAAAAGGAGGGGTTTGCATTATATAAAAATCCATTTGTGACGCCCCACAGTGGGGGAAAGACTTTCGAAAAAGAAAAAAAAAAGAAAGTAAAATTCGGGGCACCAAGGGTTTGGTATCCATCCCACCACCCAAAAACCCAATGAAACGGATCAAAGGAAGGGAAAACCGGGGGGGGGAAAAGCAAAATCTAGGGTGCCAGTGCGAAAGGGAGCATCCTTTTGGGCAACCGAAAAAGGAAAAAACCAGTGAGGAGGTGTAGGTCGGAGTAGGTGACTATTAAGCAGGGGGGGGGGTGTGGGTTTTTTAGTAGGAAACTGAAAGGGGAAGGTAAAATCAAGAGGTCATGGGAAAATCCTCCGGGGGAAAATCTTCTACTGTGGCAAACTGTTGGATATACCTCGAAAAGTAGGATCGGGGGTTTTCCATTAATAGGGGAAACATGTAGGCCTATCATCGATAACAACACGGAGGGGGGTACAATATAGATATAAGAAGGAGCTATACTTTTTTCAGAACAGGTTAAGGTAAAACAAGGATCGCGGAATCCAAAGGGAGCCACCGATCAGAGGTCGTAAACGGTATATTATGACCTGACTAACGTTCGGGGGAAGCTTCACAAGTATAAATACGAACCAACAGAATTAATATAAAAAAAAGAACGAAAAATAGAATGTAGAGGAAAAGCGGAAGAAGGGGGGGAACTTTTCAAAAAGGAAAAAAAGAGCAACTGGCAATGGGGGAACGATGACTGGTAAGTCCGTTTCTCACTACAATGAAGATCCGAAAGAGGGGATACCAACCCCTTGGGGGGGATGACGATTCAGGTTGGGGAAGGGGGGAAGAGAAATCTTTCGAAAAAACATTGTCGGGTAATGGAAACAAAATGGGGACCAAAGGCTTAGGTGAAGGAGGGGAGGAGGAAGGGAAGAGTAAGGAGGGTTCGCTGTGGTGGATGAGAAACATTTTTCTCAGAAACGAAAGAAGCCGGAGGGAGGGGGAGGGAAACCCTGGCTTAGGGGGAGGTGATTGAGGGAAGACAGTTTAACTCCAGACGGCACGCCTAAAAGGGAAAATGTAAGAGGGGGAAATGAATTTCGGGGCGTCACGCAAGGGGGGGGATTGCATTCCAAAGGTCTTCAATTCGGATGGTGTAAGGGGGCAGGTGAAAGGACGTGCGAAAGTTGCACGGGGTTCTGGAAAGACGAAAACTTCGTATAATTGGTTTATAGTAATGTAGAAGGGGTCTGGGTTTTGGGGAACACCCGGAGGCCTAGGGGGCTGGGAGTACCGGTCCTCAGTGGAAGGATTGAAGAGAATAAAAAAGCAAAAACTCCAAAAAAACGAAGTTTGGGAGCAGGTCGAATCCTGCAAAAACCGCCCTTAGGCTGGAGGAAGAAGTAAACAGCGCAAAACGTTCAAGTTTGCTAATTCAAAAAAAGTTTAGTCGTGACAGCAAGAGCGGAAATAGTGGCACAGGAGTTGTGAGGGCGGGAAAAACGCTAATAAGAGCTCACGGCTATCAAAAAAACTGGCATGCGGGAAATTAAAGGGGAGAGTGGGAAAATTGGGGGGGGGGGGTTTCTGAGAATTTGCGAGGGGGCCTGGGAGTATTTCCTGAAGGATCAGAGGATTTCGTGAGGGGAGACAAAAGAGTTCAACGAGGGAAATGCGGGAACCGGGTCAAAATGATAGAGTAACAGATCGTAGGAAGGATTCGCATGTCATGGGGTTGGGGGTCCGTCCCAGGGGAGAAAGAAAGGGGGGGGAGGGCAAGGGGGGGAAAAAAGTTGGTGGGGGGAAGGAAAAGAGTCTAACCAAGGAGAGGGGTCTTTCGGGACCCCAGGCAGCTAGTTGAAGTCAGGGTTGAGGGGGTGAGAATGTGAAGAAAAGAAATGCTCTGGAGGGGCAGGTATACTCCGTAGGGGACCAGGGAAAGACAGTTTAAAGTGAAAGAATGAAGTATGAGGGAAAAAGCGGAGCCATGTTGAAAAGTCCAGAACCTTGCTTGAGGGGGGTTTCAACAAAAGTGACTAGGTCCATCGAAAGAAAGAGGGCGAGAACTCTATGTAACAAAAGGGAAGGAGGGACACTGTGCTGGGAGCGGCAGGGGGTTGCATAGTATGACCAACCACGTCAACAGAGACCATTTCGGGATGGCGAACTTTGGAAAAGGGGTACTCCGTAGGGTTGTCGAGAGAAATAAAGGAAGGATGGGAAAGAGAACACCTCGAAAGTGGGGTCCAACCAGAAAGGTCCAATTTCATCGGAGTATAGGCGAAAAAAGAGGCGGAGGGACCAGGAAGGAATGCAAAAAAAGAGACTTCAAAGTAGTAGGCTCGTGGGTGAAAGGAAGGGGAAAACACCGTATAAAGGAGGTTTTGAAGGAGGACCTCAGAGCTAAATCTAGGGGGGGGATTCTGCGGAGCACCCATACAGGGATTAGGTATTGAAAGATTGGAGGGCTAATTCGTAAGGGGGAGCTGGGGGGGGGGTGGCAAGTTACCGGAAGAAGCGGGACCATGGATTCAGAGGAAAAATTGTAACGGATTTTTGACCCTCACTAAGGGAAAGAATCAGGAAGCGAGAGGTAGGAAAAAGGACCAGGAAGAATTAAAAAGCACACCTGAATCCCCGAAAAGAAAGTTCAATGTTTGAACTAATCCAAGCCGCTCCTCAAAAAAGGACCATGCGAACATTGGGTAAAGCGGAAGCTTGGTGGATCTCATAGGGAAATTCTCAAATCGTGGTGAACCCCGAAAAAGGAAAGAATTTTTGATCGAAAGGGATCCTCAGGCGGGAACTGGGGTCTGAATTTAGGATTCCTTGATAGGGGGGGAGGGGTCAAGGAAAGTATTTCTTCTCGAACACAATTTCCCTATAAATCGAGATTAACTGGGAAGGGACAATTGGGGGTGGCTCGGGTTACATGAAAGGAAAGAAGAGTCTTTGTTTATACTGAGTTTCACATTTCTTTATCAAGGCCCTAAAAAAACAGGGTACTAAAGAATGAGGAAAAGACAAAAAAGCCTCTCCGAGGGGGGGGGGGGGAGCTACGAACTCATGGAAAAAGGGGAACTAAAAAGCCGGTTTATCCGTGCTACGTACGGGGAGGTTGGGCCTAAAATTAAAAAGGGGGGGATTGAAGGGAAGGCAGCAAAGTTCTTATCAGACCGCATCGAAAGTCCAATCTATAAAAACCCTGTAGGTGAGATCGAAAAAGAAATGAGACTCTGCTTAAGAACTGGGGCGTCCGCCACGACAACCCTAATGACGGGGGGAACTGAGAAAACATCCTCAAAAAGAAAAACTTGAAAAAAAACGTTTTTTTTTGCGATTGTACGGGGGAACCTTTTTGAGGGGGGCCGCATACATTAATAAAATAAAAAAAAGGGGGATCGAGATCTGTCGGGTGGGGAGCTTATGGAAAGGGGCATCTGATCTTTGATTCGGGGGGGTCGGCTACTCAATCTTCAACATGAAGGATTGAAACCGAAAACCGGAGGGGAAATCCAAACACGGATCCACAGAGAAGGAGGAGTCCTATATCACAATTATACGGCGTCGGGTGGCAGAAATAAGGCCGCTGCGAAGCAGAGTTGCACAGCAGAAGAATCATTCCCTCGACTTGCAGAGTGAGAGACAGGGATGGGTTGAAGGCCGCCAAAATTCATCGGGGGCCAGGAAAAAAGGAGTTATGCCGTGCACGCGAGATGGAAGACCCTGAAATGAGACGAACTCTTCGCCCCGGGGAGGGAAAGACGGGGTCCCGCAAGGGGGGGGGGGAATTTCTAGGGCAGGGAGTCCGAACTGGACGGGAGCAGAAAAAAATCGGGTTCCCTTAGAAAAAGGAGAGACTCAAAGCAAGTGGGGGGGGGGGATATAAAGGGAAAAGGGACTATCAGCAAAAAGGGTTTGTGAAACGGAATCGGAGGAGAAGAGGGGTCTGGGTGGCACCAAAAGGTGTGGAGCCACCTCAGCCCTGAGGATCTAATTCCCTTGGTAGTGGAACCTCCTGGACTCAAGATCGGAGGGGGGGATCATTGGTCCTGGAAAAGCAAATTCACAAAGTTCTTCGTGCCGAGGTCATTACATTTGTGGAAGTGGGGGGTTTGACTGGTGTGGGGATTTAGGACCTGGGGGGATCGGCCGAAAAAGTTAAGCCGAATGTAGGTCAGGAAAAGCCAGGGAAAGGGCCGACCGTGGAGAGTTCCCGCGAGAGGACGGGGCGACTTTTTGTTTTCAGAAGACTTTCTGACAAAAGGGCGAGGATGGAAAAAACAACCAAGGAGAGAAAAGAGATATACTGGGTTTAAAAAGTCCCAAAGGAGGACTTGAACCCACAAAGGGGGCGGGCCAGATCGGTGAAAAGAAAAACCGTAAGGAGTCAGAATTCCAGGAAGGAAGATGCAGGGGAGTACGGTAGTTTTGAAAAGCTTCACCATGATAACTAACAAACAACGAGAGGGGTAACAAGAAATCAACATGGGGAAAGCCCTGGGGGGGCTGTTTGAGGGGGAAAAAAGATCCTCTTCAAAGAGCAGAATTCTATCTAATTTAGAAGGGGATACACTAAGAAAGGATCAAAAATGCGGGCGGGGGGTTTCTACCCAAAAAAGGTTTTGCCCCGCCTTTTTAAGATAAAGTGGCAGGAAAAGATTGAGGGAAAAGGAGAGCGGAAAGTGAATATAAGAGGAATGAGTTGGGAGGAAGATACTTACGGGAGGAAGGAAGATTTCCTTCGAGGTTTTAGGGGGTTAGGGAGGAAGTTGAAAAGAAGGACACCCTACCTTGGAAAAGGGGTCGGTACGGATTTTCTCGTGTGCGAACAACGCAGGTTTTGCGGGGGAGCAGGTGTCTGGGGAGGGAAGGAAGCTATTGGAAATCCAGAGGAGTCACGCCTAAGCAGTGGAATCGAGAAAGAGTGGAGGGTACATCAAGAAAAAGGGTCGCCATGGGGGGTTCATCTGGCTGGGCGCTTATGGGGAATGGTACTATTGGATGTGATTCTCGAAGGGCATGGATGCTGAACATAAAATCTGAGAAGGAAATTTTTGAATATAGCTAGCGAACTTTCTTGAGTCGTTGGGGGGGAGTACAAAAAAAAAAGGGAAAGCTAGTAAAGCCGAAGGGAATTGGGTTTGTCCCGAAACCTCAAGATCGAGAATCACAAGAAAAAGTTACTCGGGTAGGGGAAACAAAAAAAAAAAAGGGAAATGAATCGTGAAGTGTCTGCTGTCACCCAAGGTTCTCTTACAAACGAAACTGGGGGGGGAGCCAGAAAGTGCAATAACGCGAGAATCTATTGCACCGGTCTGTGGAGGGGGATTAAGAAAAGAAAGGGGAGGATACAAAAACAAATGGAGGATTCTAGTCCAAAACGTTCGGCAGTTGGGGGAGATTAAAAGGGTCTGAGAAAAGGGGAAGATTTGTCCTGGTCAAGTAAAGTTTTTTCCTGGAAATCCCTCGATTATGGTTGAGGAGACAAGAGGAGCTTATAAACCTCACCATGGAAGAAAATTGTAAAAAGAAAAAAAGGGTAACAGAGGGAGTTCTTCGCAGTCATGTTGTTTGTCCAAACAAGTCGGAAGGAAACAGATAAGGGAAAGAAAGGTGAAAAAAGAAAAGCCTCTGGAGGGAAGGGAAATGATCCCCATGCACGAGTTCAGTAGCAAAAGGTGAGGTGAGGGGGAAATTCTCCAGGAAGAACACTAAGAATCCCATCTATTCAGGAACGGCAGTTTCAAGTCCGAAAGTAGGGGGACAACCAAAAAGAGGGGACGGCTTCAGGGGATCCCGTGAACGAGGACAACCCTTTGAGATGCTTGAGTTTTTTCAACAAGTATGGGGAGCAAGAAGGCGGAGAATCAAAAGGGGGACGAAATTGGGAAATGTCAGGGGATGATGGGGAGTGCCGTGAGGCGTTATTATGAGGTGGAGGGACCGAAAGTTCTCCAATTCAAGTGCGTTGGAAGTCTCCTTAAGGAAATTGTAAGGGAAGGTTCTCCATCAAGGGGGAGAAATTTTATCAATGCTGTAGCAGAGGGTACCAAGTCAGTTGAGGAGATGGAGGGCTGACTCGGAGGGATCTTCTTAAATACTACTTGCACAACAGTCAGGTGAAGGGGGGGGTAAGGAAGGGAAAAAATCAAGAATGGGGGGACCTCCGTCCAAAGAGGGGGGTTTTTAATTCTTTGCAG
>Ga0179593_1730873_pt1 | contig 19555 bp, 36 predicted proteins | sample CZODoug2_1_08_16_FD_185931 | JGI IMG/M metagenome (GOLD analysis project Ga0179593, IMG submission 185931) | Vadose zone soil fungal communities from Angelo Coast Range Reserve, California, USA - CZODoug2_1_08_16fungal (PacBio error correction) | ecosystem: Environmental > Terrestrial > Soil >...
GAGAGTACGAGGTGGCGCCTGGGAAGTGTTGGAAAATCAAAAAGGGAAGGTGCAGGGAGAAAGAGCCCCTAGGAGGTGGAAATATCTAAGAAGCAGGAGGAGCCTTGGGGTTGAGGGGCAAACAAGACGGACTCAGAAAAGAAAAAGGGGGGAGACAACACACGGCAGACGGGTAACACTCTTGTCTCGAGAAATTAAACGCCCCGAGTAACAAGGTTAAAAAATCGACGCAGCGATCGGGAGGACGCGGGGGGAAGCACGTTGCTCATGGGGAGAAAAGCGGACATATGATGCGGGACGCGACTTGTTCTTGGTGGGGGATCTTTTGAAGGGCAAGGAATCGGCAAAGGAAAGGTAAGGGAACAGGTACGCGGAAAAAAAAAAAAACCACGGCCAACTGGCAAAAGACACGACCCGCACCAAAAAAAAAAAAAAAAAAAAGCAGCAACAACCACTCACAAGGAAAAACACAAACAAAAACACACCAACCAACACATCAAGGCAAAAAGCAAAAAAAAATTCAACGGGCCCGAAACCTCCGCACACAAGAACACAACTACCTAGGAAAGTCGAAGAGTGAGCCGCCGGCCGTAAAAAAGTCGTGAAGGGGGAAAACAGATCAAAATAGACAAGTTAATTCCAGTTGTCCGCCAAAAAAGAAGGGAAATGGAAAAAGGGGGTGCATGCGAGGGGGAAAAGGGCAGAAAAAACAGGTTTTCAGTGAAGGGGGGGGGGGAAAAACAGGGGACAGAAGACTGGCAAAGCTTAAGGTATAAGAACCGAATTGCTCAAAAACAAAAAAATGTCGGCTGGGGGACTGGGGGGGGGGGGGGGTGGGTAAGCAGAAAGTCTGAGGATCGCATGACGGCCGCGCATCAAAGAAGCGGCGAGGCTCAGAAAGGCACGATGGAGCACACGGCCGGGGGAAGAATAGGGTAAAAAGTAGCAAGAGTTGTCGAATAAGGGTGTTCCAAGACGTCCGGAGAACTTATGGGGAATGTACAATCGCAAAATGGGGCTAAAAAAAGGCAAACAGGTGCAACCGGCTGAGGGGTCTGTTACGGAAATACCAAAAAAAGGGGGCAAACCGGAAAAGGGGCAGTATATTTGCAGGACTATGACGAAAACATGACAAAAGGGGCAAAACCAATCGCGCTTCTGGAAAAGAGAAATAAGGGGGGGGGGCACGCAGACGCACGTAAACGGCTATTGACAGAAGAAACAACCGTATCGGGGGAAGTGAGAAGACAGTGAACAAAAAAAAAGGGTGCGTACGTGGCCGGCAAGGAAGGAAATAAAACAAATCCGGACACTAAACCGAAATACTGAAATCAAGACGGGGACATGTCAGAAGGGCCCTGACTTGAAAAAGGGTGGGGGAAAAACTCAATGCAGACGGGGGGGGGACTCTTCCCCGCAAGGGGGGTCCAGGGGACGGTTGTCTACCCTTATGCGGGGCAGTGGAAAGACGACCCTTTCAAGGAAATTGATATCGCTGAAAGAGGAAGGAGAGCTGCAACCATTTAGAAAAAAAAAAAAGCGAAAGGGGGGGCAGAAAAATACGGGGAGCAATCGGAAAAAAAGTGAAAAATGCAAAATGGAGACACGAAAAAAAAAAAGGGGAGGGCAAGTTTGGGAGGGGTGGAAAAAGAATAGGTACCAAAGTGGGGCCGACACAAAGGGACTTGGGAAGGGGCAGCGTACTTTTTAAAAAGGATAAAACAAGGGTCACGGGGGGTGGGGAAAAGTTATTGACACGGCAGTGGGATCCTCGTCATAAAAAAAAAAGTCAAAAGATTTTAAAACAAACACGTGGACTGGTCAAACAGGGGGGGGCATTGGGGGGGGGGGACGGGAAAAAAAAAAAAAAAAGCGGCATATGGCAAGAGGAGTGCGCTGACGGCTTGGCCCTTTCAGGAGCTAAGGAAGGAGGTTGAGCCTGTGGCGAAATAAAAAAGGGCTTGAAAAAAAAAAAATTTACCTCCAGAGAAATGGAATGCAGCAAACAGGGGGAATGCAATTGCCTTTAGGGCAGAAAAAAGTCTCGTCCTGTACATGCAAATGGACTTGTCTGTCTTGTGTAAGGACAAACGGTGGCTCTCAGGCGGTCAACCGGTCGGGACTCTGCAAAAAAGGAGGGGGGGGGGAAAATAGTTTCGCTCAAACAAAACCAGGTCAGTTAAAAAAAGATCACGAACACGCAGAAGAAAGTCACAAGTTCAAAAGAAAAGGAAAACCTCCTCGTTCTCAAAAGGACCAAGGAAAAAGGGGAAAAGACCGTCGGGGGGGGGGAATTACGGGGCAAATTAAAAGAGTCAAAAACTGAGCGGTGGTTTGCACGGGGTCATGTCAAGGGTCCGAAAAAGACTTAACCGGCAGGCCTCCAGAAAGCCCGAGAAAAAAAGATCAGAACAAACAGCCAAAAAGAGAGTCACGGAAACCTTGTGGGGCAGAAAAAAGCGGCGCACCGGTGGGAAGAAAAAAGGGGGAAGGGGGGTTTGAGCAGAAAAAAGGCGGGGAAGTGAGGTGGGTCGGAAGCGGCAAAACATCTTTTCTAAGGGAATCAAAAAAGGGAAAAAAAATACCAAGGGCTGGAAGGCAATAATCTACATGAGGGTCGGTGTCTAAGTGATTACCCACGGGGAACGGATCATTAGGGACTGGAGGGTAAAAGGGAAGACAAAGAAGAAAAATGTAGACCCTAGCCAGTAAAAGGGGGGTCATCGGATAAGGGGCGAAAATGCAATAACAGAAAACGGAAGGCAGTGTCCCCGGTAAGAGGGTCACATATCCGCAATGCGTACCGGTCCTGAAAATCGCCTACAAAAAAGGAAACAGACCAACTTGGGTTCAACCAAACGATAAAAATCGCCTAGAAAAAGGGATCAGGGGGTATCGGAAACCGGTTGCTTTGGGAAAAGGGTAATGATCACTGGGGGGACCAAAGCCTAGTGGAAACAAGAATGGTAAGGGGGGGGACATTGGAAGAGGAATTAGGGTGCGGGGTATAGGGAAAGGTGGGGGGGTATTGGAAGGGGGGGAGGGGGGGGGGGTAATAATGTAGAGGGGAGGGGTTAGGGGGGGAGGGAGGGAGGGGGGGAGTGAGTGGGAAGTTAGTGATGGAGGGTAGATGGGGGGAAGTGTGACAAAGGGACCAAAAAGAGGCGTTGAAACGGTGTACACCCTCCGAAAGGACACAAAACGGCAGGTTCGAAAAAAAAAAAAAAAAAAAAAAACCCAAACAGAAGGTAGGAAGGAGGCAGTGAAAGGGGCCTAATAAAATAAAAAAAGTTAGGTCCAGAGGGGGGAACCCAAAGAACAATTTCATGTCAAAAAAAATAGCAAATCGAATGCACATGAGGAAATCGTATGGGTGGGAAAAGATGAAGTTGAGGACAGAGGGTGGAAAAACGGTCTAAGCGTTAAGATGGAACCTTTCAGGATTATGGGCTGGAGCGATTGGATTAATGGGGGGGATAGGGTTCAGGGGGGGAGGAAACGGCTACCGATCATCGGGGTTAAAAAAAAAAAAAAGATAGTCCCCGTCCGGGGGACAAGGGGGGGGAACAGGAGTGGCAAAAACATCAAGTGGCGGTCAGGAAAACGGATTCCGGGAAGACGGTTTCTGGGGAAAGTAGAAGGGGGAGGAATTTTATGCGCGGCTCACGCGAGGGCAAAAAAACCAATCCTCTGAAAAGACAAAAAAAAAACAACGTTTATCCAAAGAAAAGAAAAAAGAAAGGGGGCATAGCTGGCGTCACTTTCTGGTCCGCGGCCAGGATCGAAAAAAAAAAAGAGCAACCTAGGAAGTGCGGATGAAGGATCGACCGGTCCCTGAAAATCGGGGGGGGGCAAGGGAAAACGTACGGCCCGGGACGTGGACTCCGCACTCCTCGCTTCAAAAAAAATCCTGGAAGGGGGAAAAGCCACGGAAACATGCCTCAAGAAAAAAGTCCTCATTCTAAAAGGGCTAGGGAAGAAGAAGGGGGGCTTGGCTGAGGAGAGGAAAGCATCTATAAAATAAAAAAACGCTAAGAAAAGGGATGAGAGGGCTACTTACTACAATATTTGGGGGTCAAAAGGAAAACACCGCCATTCGCAAAAAAGCTCGCTTGGGGGAAAAACGCAAAAGCAAAGGGGAAGGGGGGGAAGTTACGAAAGGAAAGGTGTTGGGAAGTACCTTGGGTGGGGAGGGGGAAGAAACGGGAATTGGTCCGAACGTAAACGCGGGGGAAAGGCAGCAAAACCATGGCAATGTTGGGGGTCACTCACCAAAAGAAAGAGAGGGGAACGGGTAAATCACGGTGAAACTGCAGGGGTGGGGGGGGAGGAAAGGAGGAAAAGACATCAAGCCACAGGTCCAGGGTGGCAAAAGGACCTTCTGAAACCGACGGACCTTGGGGAAGGGAGCAACGCTCCGGGAAAGTTGGGGAGGCGTCAGAAAGGAAGGATTTTCGGGAAGGGGGGGGGAGAGAAAGTTTCTCTAGGCAAACCTGATGTTCACCAAAAGGGGGAGAAAAAGTGGAAAAGGAAAAAGGAAAAAACCGTCCTGCCGTGAGAAAAGTGTGGGAGGGGACAGAATGGAAGAGGGCCACAAATTGAGAAAACAAAACGCCCGAAACAAAAAAGAAAAAAGGGGGTTAAAAGGGATCTCCAACCCGGGAAGTGCACATCGCTCGCAAAAAAACGGTGACGGAAGAGGTCAGGGAAACGTTGCAAAGAAGATCTTCGCGTTGCGGGAAATGGAAAAGGGGGGGCGAAAACGATGAGGCAAGATGAGGGGGGAGGGGGGAATAGAGGCGAGGGGGACCCTGGCCCGGGAAGGAAAACAAGGGGGGAAATAGAGAGAGACCAGAACTGTGCCAGTGGGTAAGGGGGGAAAAAAAAAGGTTGGAAAAAAAAAAAGGAAAGGGGTGGGGGAACCTATGGGAGGGAGAGAAATGGGGCTTGGTATCAAAATACTAGTTGGGGTAGGAAAGAAGAAAACGAAAACTATGAAAACTCACGACTTTAAAAAACTTCGGGGGGAAGGGGGGGAACAGGAAGGAACGAGGTGGCAAAAGTTGCCATCAAAGAGGCGAAGGGGGAAGGCGAAAGAAGGGAGCTAAGGGGGAAAAAAACCCCGAGTTTTTATTCCGTTGAAAATCAGCGGAAGGGGGGGTAGGGGGAAGTTTTCTAAGCTGAGCAAGAGGGGGGAACGGGGGAAAAAAAAAAAGGTAAAAACGAATCACGCTGTGCGTGTAAAAATCAGAAAAGGGGGGGAAATTCAGGGGAAAAAGATGGTGGGCCTAGAAAAGGCTGAGAGTAGGGGGTCTAAAAAGGCACACCAAGGTTGGACCAAGTGACGTGGAAAAGTCCAAATCCTCTGACTCAACGGTCATATGAAAAAACGTGTAAGAAAAAAGAAAGGGGTCTCGGAAAAAAACCAATAACGCGAACGTAAAACCTGAAAACAAAAAGGAAAAATACGATCCAAAATGAACATCTTGGACACAAGTAGGCATGTTGCATCGGAGGGGGGGCAAAGGACAAAATGGGGGTTCAAAAAAAAAGGCGGGAAATTGAGCGGCGAAAAAATGCGGGGGGGGGCTCAAACTTTGCAGGATCTGGGACATGAGGGGGGGGCTCTGTGTTTGGGAAAAAAAAAATGATTTATGACCCAAGGGCAATAAAGGAGGAAACGTATTGAAAATTCAAAGGCCGGAAAACGGACCAGTCCATCGTCCACAAGGGCAAAATGTGTGCTTGTAGTGAAAAAATGAAAGGGGTGAAAGGCGGCAATCGCCGAAAGTGACTAGGGGGGATGGCACTGGTATCAGGAAGGATCTCTTCGGACGCTTACAAGCCCAGTTAAAGAGGGCAGACATCAGATATGCCATGCCGCGCACATCCATCGCGGCAGGGGACGAAAGGGGGGGAATTGCTACACCAAAGCTCTACGCCCAAGATGCTTGGGGAAGGTCTGGCCACGTTGCAGGGTTTATGGCTGAAAAAAAGGGAAGGAAGGTCGTGTGCAGGACGAGGAGATCCATGCTGGTCGGAGGGGGGGGGGTGTGGGGTTGCCAGGATTCCGAGATTAGTCGGGAAAAAACAAAATACATGGAAGGCGCTTATGGAAACTTTAAAAAAAAGAAGGAATGTAAAGAAGGGAGGACGCCAAAGGTCAAGGAAGCAGAAACCAAATGAAGTGGAAGGGGAAGGGGGGGGAAACATAAGACAGATAGTCACAAGGGGAAAGGTCTTCCAAAAACATTCTCCGAAAAAGCCGGGGTTGAAAGAAGCTCTATGTCTCATTGCGGGAAACTCACTCAGAAAGACAGGAGGGGGCGCTCTGAAAAGCAAAATTGCACTTCCTGGAAGAGTCCAAGAAGAGCGTAAGAAGCGTACGAAAAAACAAAATAGACTCTGGACCCTCTTAAGAGACAACATGGGGTAAAGATTTTCCAGCGGGAGAAAGAACAAAGTGGGAAAAAAAAGGGGTACAAGGAGAAAGAACCGACGCGCTGAGTCATCAGGGAAATGCAAAAGAAAAGGCGGGAAGAAAATAAAAAGGAAGTTTAAGGTCATGTTGTCGAAGTTCAATTTACGAATGCTGGGGAAGACGCTGCGGCGCGGGGGGGGACCTTGTTTCTGGGGGGATGGGAAGGAGGGGGGAACCAAAAGGCGGGGAAACCGGACGGAAACGTCCGAGAAGAGACCACCCTGTCTGTCAAAGCCAGAAAAGGTCACGGCGAAAAAACCTCTAGCCACAACTGCAATATGGGAAAGCCATTAAAGATGGGAGACGAGACTATTACCCTGGCCGGAGGAACTAAGAGTGCTCGGCTGGGTGGGGGAAAAAAACTGGATCAGGGTGCTTCGACAACTTGGTGTGGAGAACTGGAGGGGAGAAGATCCTGTGAAAAACCCCAAGCAAGAAAGATCCCCGTAGAAAGGGGAAGGGTGGGATTAAATTAGAAAGGGGAGCGTTCGGAGGGGGTTCGAAAAAGAAAAGAAGTATCAGGAGGAGAAAAAGTCTAGGGGCGAATTCACAAAAAGTAATGGCAATCAACTGTTAGAAGGATGTAAAGGAAAGAAGGGGCAAAACCACTGGCGGGGAGGGGCAAGACGACAATTTGGCCCAAATTCACGGGTCAAAGGAATAATGGGGGAAAAGCGAAGGGGAGAATCAGAATGCGGTCCTTTTGAGGGGGGGGGGTCGTAAAAGGGGGGGACGCATAAACGCCGGGACAGGACATGCCGAGACTTAAGAAGGGGGGGGGGAAAACTAGGGAGGACGCAGCATTGCTTCGCAAGGACCGCTCGAGTAGGATCTCACAGAAGAAAATGGGGAGGATCTGCATCATGCCACTCAGGACTGGGTGTCAAGTGGCCAGAGAAAAAGGATCACTCTGAAAAACGAGGCGGGGACACTTATACAAAAAAATTCATGCAAAAGAAACGAAAAAAGGACACGCGTAAACCAGCTCGAAAAATCGTGGAGGGGTCGAAAAAGGGAGGGAAAAAAGTGACACGTTTCAAAACAATCATTGAGCCTCAAATAAGGAAGGGGAATTTCGAAAGGAAACTGCGCGTTTTGGGGGTTCAACAAAGGGGGGCAAAAAGGAAGTCATGTGAAAAAAACTGAACTCGGAATGTTCGGGGATGCACAAGTTGCGGCAAAAAAAAAACTTGTTGGCGGTTTGGGGTCGGGCAAGCGCAAGAAGGATCGGCGGCACGCAAAGCAGGGAGGTCAGAAAAAGGTCCGATGAGAGGGCCGTGGGATGAAGTCAGTCAGAAGGGCGGCAAAGAAAGACGACCGACGGACCGTATGTGAGGTACAGCCCTGCTGCAAAAATTCAATGGGAGGAGAATCGAAAAGGAGGACGGGAAAAAAACGGGAAAAAAAGGAAATAATGAGAAACTGTCAGTCAGGGGGAGGAGTACGGAGTGCGCGAATATGAGAAGCCTAGCGTTGAGTGTTGGGGTGCCAAAGGCCACTAGCAAAAGAGGGGGAGCCAAATTGGTGGCATGGAATTTCGCAAAACTACTGGGGCCGATCAAACGTATCGGTGAGGGCAGAGCCAAGGGGTGTGGCGGTACAGGAAAGATGGCAGGGAAAAAGACCGAGAGGGATTCACAAGACAGTACGACCTAAAAAAAAAGCAAGATGTCTTCGGAAAACCCTGAAAACATCAAGGGGTGTTGCAGGTTCTCGAAAGGGGGGGAAGGGTGGAATGGACTTGAGCATTTCGGGAGAAGAGAAAGGAAAAGAAGTAAATTTTTGTCCGAATAAAAAAAAAAAAAAAAAAAAAAAAAAAAAACCCAACAAAAGAAAAAAAAAACAAAAAAATAAAAGAAAAAAAAAAAAAGAAAAAAAAAAAAAACAACAAAAACAATGAAAATGGGGGGGGGGGGGGGGGGGGAAAAAGAGGAGAAAAAGAGAGAAGAAGAAGAAGAGTACCGGGTATATGTGCGGAAAGGGAAAAAAAATGGATTCCGGACCGGGGGGTGGGACAAACAGGCCATGATAACGAGAAAAAGGAGGAAAGACAAACATCAATGGCAAGGAAGGACGCCTGCATCCTCGGAAGTGAAAAACAAACCCAAAAAACTAGTGAGGAAAAAGGGGTAGGGGGGTTGGATTGGAAAAAGGGAAGGGGAAAAAAGACCAGGGGGAAAAAACGGGAGGGTTCAACAAAAAAAGAGCCTGGGGTTCTAAGGACCACTCCGCCGTGAAAAAAAAAGAAACCAGGGTCTGCACTTTGGAGAACAAAGGGGAAATGAAAAAGTCAAAACGGGGAAAATGCCTGACCGTGACATATGCATTTCAAACAGAGGCCAGAACAAACACTTGCAAGTGTGTTTGTGAAGAAACCAAAAGAGATCTTCAGCTTTCAAAAAAAGGCTTTGGACAGCGGGCAACAGAAAAAAAAAAAACAATTGAAAAAAAAGAAGTGTTTACATCCGGGCGTGAGAAGAAAGGAAACAGGGTGTCATAAGGACGAGATCTCGAGAAAGGCCAATATTCAAAAACGAAAATCGGAAAAGAGTGCTGTAAAGACAATTTCTGTTTGGTACGTTACAAAAAAAATAGAAAAAACACAACCGCGGGTTCGGGGAAAAGTTGGCACAAAACAAAGCATCAGGAAGGAGGACCTTACGGTAATGGGTAGTCAGTTGGGGGGGCTGATTGAAAAAATTAGTATATACACATAAACCAAAAGAAGGATGAAGCGAAAGTGCCTAAAGCCACTAGAGAACCGCTGGGGCACTGCCTCGAAAAAAAAAAAAAAAGGATACCATTACCAGCAAACGGGGGAATTGGATTGCAAGAGAGGTATCTCTTTCGAGGGGGTCGGGGCCTATTTCCAAGGGATCATACGGGTCACACCGGGACGAAAAGAACAGGTCTGCAGATGTGTTGACCGCAAAAAAGACAAGAAAAAAAAAACCGAGAGTCTCAGCTGCAAGAGTCCGCGGGGCGGAAAAGGGGGGATATAACACACAGGCCGTTTGTGGAAAAAGGAAGAGGTCAGGGGAAGGGACAATGGAAGGTTCCGGGGGGTCAGTTGCAGAACTGTGCGAGGACAGGGAGGGAACAAGCAACCAAACTAACCAATAAAATAGCGGGGTTCTTGCACATACAGAAACCATGCAAAAAGGCGAAAAAGGAAGCTACACAAAACTATCATTCTGGGGCCCAAAAAGGTCCGACTGGGTCAATCATCTGACGGGGCGGGGGGAACACGAATTCATGACATAAAGAAAGGACAGCTGGATCAAACATCACCTGTGCTAAAAAACGCCGACTTCAAACAAAAACGATTGACCGGTAGCAATTGGGCAACTGACAGGGAAACATCAGACCCAGCAAAAGAGGGGGGGGAAAGGGTTGCTGCGAAATGGTGAAACCCGGGAAGAATTGGCCGGTGTAAAAAAAAGGAAAAGCCCACACTGTTAAGACTGAGACACAGAGAAACAAAAAAAGAAAAGAAAGGTTGATCACAGGGGGGGGGAAGCAAGCCTCAATTTGGGGCTGAAAAAACGTCGGAAAAAAAAGGGTACCAATCTACTGTTTACAAAAAGTACTGAAGGTGGAAAGAACGTGCTTGGGATGACGTAAAATAGTGCGACGTGGTGCCTTAAAGATTGAGGACGGCCGTCAGGAAAAAACGGGGAGGGGCAAATGCGTGGAATTCTTGCTGAGTTTCAATAAAGGGGGGGCAAGCCAGCCGTAGCGGGAACACGTAGCGTATTTGTCAAGAGTGGAAGCTCTCGGTGAATAGGGGCCCCGCAAAAAATATGTCATAGCGGGAAAAAAAAGGGGAGATGGGGGAAGATGAAGGTGTGTCGCGGCTAAGGAAAGGGGGGGGGGAGCCAGGGGAGGGGGGGCTTAGTTCTCGAGTCAAGGCCCGGTAATTGGCAACCTCTTTTGAAACAGTACAGGCAGGAGAAGAGGCCGGGGAACGTAATTCTCAGGGAGGATATGGGGAGGGACGGGAGGGGGTCAAAAATGGAATATGTGAACGCCTCTATATATAACCATTAGAGAGACAACAAAACAAACACGGAATAAAAAATATATAGGGTGACCAAGTTAGTGGAAAGGTAATTTCAGACAAGAAAAAGCATCTCCCGACTTCAAAAGGACGGTCCTGACTCGGGGAGAAATCCTGTACCCGAAACGGTTCCAATTACTGTGCTAACGGAACCGGACCGGAGACGGTCCTCGCAAAGAGGGAAGAACGAAGGGCCCGGCCGTCCAAAAACTACTGAGACCAACCTCATAGCTGCAAGCTCAACGAGTCAACTGCGGGAGGCTCACCATCAAACGAATAATGGAAAGCAAGTGAACAAAATAGAACGAGTCCAAAACTGATGCTACGGCAAAAAGGGAAAGGGAAGGTTGGGGGGGAAAATGAGGAAGAGGGGGAGAAAAACAGCTCAGTAACGACGACTGACGCGCGCGAAATGGGACCGGGAAAAAAAGGGGGGGAGGGACGGGGAACAGCAGCGTTTGTGGAAAGATGGGATTTGTGGGGGCTACAGGGGGTCCCGGGCGACCGGCAGGCGACTTTCGGGGGTCGAACCAAAAAAAAGTATTGGGACCCGATGTAGGGGAAAAAAAAAATCCAGTTTGTGGTAGAAAATGAGACAAAGCAAAAAAAAAAAAAAAAAAAAAAAAAGGCCCGTTTAAGATTTTTCAAAGGGGGGAGAGTGAAAGAAAAACTACAGCTCCGAAAGCTCGGGAGACCGGGCCTGGGGAGCGTCATGGGGAAACAACTGGAAAAGGGGCAGGAAGGCCGTCTAATGGATCAGTAACCGATCGTGGTCGAAGGTGCAAGAAGGAACGTTTGTAAGGGGAACCGTGGGGTTAAAACTCTACCGTGGGATTAGTGGGTTCCGACGCGGAAGTCCATATGGGAAAAGGAGGGGGGTCACAAACTCAGCCTATACACTAACTCCACGACATATAGGGGGGATTCGAAGGGATGACCAACCGTTTGAAATGGGGGGATCGAGGAAAAAAAAAAAAGGAAGCATCTGTTGCCCTTCACTGCACCTGTAACGACTTAGAGAGAGTGGGGGGGGGGGATTAATGGCCAGGTTGCGAACGCGCTTGCGGGGTCCGAAGGAAAAGGTCCGGAAGCGGGGGAAAGGGCCTGCTCGGGAAAAGCGAAATGCCGGAAAAAAAGTAATGAAAAAAAGGCATTTGGGAAACGAAGGGGGGGGAGGGGGGGGGATCATACAGGTCGCGGAAAGGGACTGGCTACTGGGTATGCCAGGGGATAGGGGGTTTAGGAGTATACTAAATGAGGAGAACTATGACACAGAAGAACCATGAAAAAGGACCGACATGGGGACGAGGAGGCAAATTTGGCACATCTTCAAAGAAAAGCTATCTATTGCAAAACGGCAAGGGGGAAGAAATCAGACAATATTGGGGAAAGAGGTACATTGACGGTGCCGAATTTGGCTGAAAAGGGGGAAATCTCGCAAGGGGAGGGAAAAAATTGGGAAAAATCATGGGAGAAGGGGGGCGTGATGCGCCGCGTTGAAGGGCCTATGGCAAAAAAAAGGGGAAAAGAAAAAAAAAGGTTGTCTAAACCAAAATAAAAAGGGTTGACCAATGGAAAAGTGTGTTGGCTTCTGCGAAAAGGGGTCAGGAAGGCACGGTGGTTGGACTATCATGTAGAAAAACACACAAGGGGAGAAAACGGTAGAACGGAAGGAACGAGGGAAGGGGGCACCTGCGTGAGACAGTTTCAAGTAACAGTGGGGGGGGGGGGAAACAGGTCAAAGCCGAAAAATTCAAAACGAATGTTTCGTGGGTCAAAGAAAGCTCGGGGGGGGAAGAAAAAACGGACTCGGGAAAAGCTGGATCAAGGTGCGTTAAAATAAGAAAAAAAAATCACGCAATCCACATGTGGGACATCTGCAGGCAACTGAAAGGGAAAGAAAGGTGGAGGCCCAGTCGTCTACAGCCAGTGGGCCCGCAAAGTCGCAAATCAGGCGACTAATTGAGGGGGAAAAACCCTTCCGACTTCGAAAAAGTGAACAAAAGTTCTAGGTGGCAAAAATAGGAACTGCAGACGCGTAAGACTCTGAAGGGGACGCGTGGACGGTGAACGATGCGGGATACCGCCACGGATACGCGCCCTACAAAAAGGGGGGACGCGCGCTTCAAAAAAAAACGAAGAAGTTGGGAGAAAGAAAAAAAAAAGGGGGGGGGGCTGGGGGGGGGGGACATAAACTTGGCCAGGCCGAGATGGTTGGCCTGCAAACCAATAAGAAGGGAGGGAGATTCTGAAGTAGAACGATGAAGAAGGTGCAGCATCAAAAATGGGAAAAAAGCCTCACAAAGAGGATTCGTCTTGCCAGTAAAAAAAAGAAAAACGAGGGAACGGCGGACTCAGGGGATTGGGGACGCTCCTTAGTCGAAATAGTATGGGGAAGGTCGAAAAAAACTGTGCTGCTCGCCCCAAGCAGATACAAAACTTGCCGGCCACGCTCAAAACATAGGGAGATTGGGGACGATGAATCGTGGCCTTGCTAGCAACAGAAGTCAGAAGGAGGGAAAGATGCTACTAGAAAAAAAAAGAGCCCCTGGTACCTCGATTTCAGGAAGGAATAGATCAGCCCATGCGTAACAGTTTAACACGGAGCCAAAAACAAAAAAAAACAGGCGCTGGGGGGACGAAAACATGGTGTGTCCAATCTTAGGGGGGAATAAATACGGAAGGAAAAAGGGGTTCGGGCACAGAAAGGGAAAAACAAAAGAGCGTTATGCAGCAGGGGGAAGGCTGGGGTTGTGTTTCTGGGGGGCCTTTGTAAACTGGGAGGGCTAGGAACGAAAGAATACTCAGTCAAGGCGCCCCGAATGGAAAAGAAAAAGGAAGACCAAAAGAGTCCAAGTCTGCCGACTTCCTGGTTGGGGGAGGAATGAGGTGCCTAAGAGCTGTGCGCTCCGGGGGTTGGAACAAGGAATGGGATAGTAAAAAAAAAGTTTGGGCCTTTCCGGAAGGGGGAAACTCAGGCCTTTCATCCAACCTCAGACCATTCTTAAATGAAAGCGGAAAAATCAAGCCATGGCCCGAGCGGGAAATGTTCGAAAGAAAAAAAACAGGGGGGGAGAGGGGCGGCGCCAAAACATCATCGTGAACTGGGGGGGAAAACTCGTTCTATTGCACAACACAAAAAAAAAAAAGAGGAACGGGGAGGAGAGAGAAGTCAGGGTTCAAAGCCCTGGGGGGGGGCTGTGGCGGGGGGGGGGGGATGGGGGCAACGCGAAAAAAAAAGTCCGAGGGGCTTAAGAACAGCAAAGGACGCAGGGCAATTGGGGGGGGGGGAAAGAAAAGGGAGAAGAAAGCATCTGGTAAGATCTCTTGGTTGAGGTTGGGACCGGAACTATCGACCAAGGCAAAAATTGGGCCGCGGGGATCAATCCGGCACGGTGAAAAACCAGACCGGACCAAGAGAGGGGAGCATCAGCAAAAAAAAAAAAAAAAAAAAGAAAAAAAAGAATCACCCAGCGATAATCGAAAAACGGATGGGGACTTGGGGAAAATTTTCGAAGCCACGCAGGAAGGGCAGGCAAAAAAAAAAGGGAAAAAAAATTGGTCAGTAGCAGGTAATTCGGTGCCTGTCTCATCAAAAAAAAAGAAAAAAAAAAAAACGAATTTCCAACACACGAAACAGGACCGGGCAAACGAAAAAAGCACGCCATGTGCCCTTAATAAGGGGACAAAAAGGTCGTTAGAGGGGGGAACAAGGGCCCCTTAATCAATGGCAGGATAGGAAAAAAGTATGATGCATGAAAAATTGCAGCAGGGAAAAAAAAGAGGACGCTCCGAGCATGTCACCGCAAAAAGGGTGGGCTGTAGGAGGCTTGAAAAAAAGCTACGGGGGGGGGGGGTCGAGCGGACCACGGGGGCGGGTATTTCCCAAAGTTGTGGGGAGTCTGAAAAAAGAAGTAAAAAAAGAGTCAACGGGCAGGACGCCTGACGAGGGAGCAAGAAACCCGGGGGGGATGGAAAACCAAACAGGGGGGAAAAAAAACTAAAGGGATGGTAAAAAACACTTGGGAATGCTACGCACCTCAGACTCAGCGGGGGAGGAAACTCTGGGCGGAGCCAAGCGGGGCATCGGAAAAAAAAAACCTGAATAAAGGGAGGAATACGCGGCGATCATTCCTGATGCAGGGACAGGGAGCAACAGAAAAAAGTGATTTCCGGGGACGATCGATATTTTGCGAAAGTTGGGGCAAAAGCGCTAACGGAAGAAGACGACCGCCAAAAAAGGGTTTTAGGGGACCAGAAAAATACGGCTTTCCAAAAAAAGAAAAATTTGAATAGGGGAGGACAGAAAACTGGAAACAAGGGGGCTGGCCTCGGGACAGAAGACCAATATTAACGACTCCCCTGGCGATGTAAAAAAAATTCGAACAGAGGAAAATCTAGGGGGGGATAAAAAATGGTCATCAAAAATCACGTCGAAGGGTCATAGTGGCCCCGAGGAACTCTGGAAAAGGAACAAAACGAAGGCTAGGGGGGCAGAAACCCTTGTGACACCGGTAAGGGGGAATAAGGAGGGATGCGCGTAAAGGACAGGTTCCGGGGCCGTACGGCAAAACTCTTGTGAATAAATCAAGGAAAAGGGGCGCAGGACACGGTGGCCAAGACGCGTGAAAAGCAAGAAAGGGAAACTCTAAGAACGCATTTCGAAGAGAAAGGGGGGCGGGGATTGACTCAAAAATGAACGAAACTGGAAGGAAAAAAGAAGGGGGGGGGTCAATGCGCGTCGGTTCAAAAAAGTAAAGACCGGGAGCAGGTTTGGAAAGACAGTGAAGACATCAGAATAACGCGTAAAAAGCTGAGTGGGAGCCCATCCACAGGCGAAAAGCATGGGGAAAAAAGGTGAACGTGGGGAAAATGATCTTCAAAATCGGGAGCATGGTGGAGGGACTACTGGACACATTTGCAAATGAATTCACAGGAAGGAGAGAGTACAAAAGCAAAAAAAAAGGACGTGAAAATGACAAAAACCACAAACGCCGGGGACGGGCCATAAAAAACTCACAAAAAAAGAGTAAGAGAACGAAAGCTGTGAGGTGAAAGATCATACACTGGCTTTGCGGCAAAACAACCATGGCATGATGCGAACTGTGGGGAAAAAGGGGGGGGTTGGAGTTGAAAAAACGGAGCATGGGGGGGGCTCATCGTGAAACACAAACAAGCTGCCCCTTCACAACGGTATGGTAGGGGGGAAGAAGTGGGGACGACTAGCATTGAGAGGGGAATATAGAAAATCCACCTCTATGGATAACACTTAAGTAGCTCTTGGCCCTGAGGAGGGTGGGCCCGGAAAATGACGACTCGAAAATGGAAGATAAAGGTCCAGGAATTGCATTCTGGGAGGACGGAACTGAGGGCAGGGGGGAGTGTAAGGTACATGGGTTTTTTCCTAAGAAAAAACATAGAAAAAAAGCTGGCCTCCATCAACACAATGACCACAGCGAAGTGGGAAAATGAAGGGGACATCATCAGCGAAATTTGCAAAAAAGAGACTTTCAAACAAGATGACCAGTGACAGGGACCAAAGTGGAGCTATCATCAAATCAAAGGGGTGTGAGCTCATTCAAAACGATCTAAGGAGAAACGGTCGGGTACGTGAGGGGAGGAAATAAAAAAGGCCATGAAGAATTAAAAATAGAGGCTTCGTACTCGGGGGAAATCAAGGGGGGCCAAATAGTCAAACTGAGGAATAAAACTGGCAGGGGGTCATTTGCCGGGCAAAACCAGGAGGGGGGAAAAATTCAAAAGTGAAAGGTCTGAGGGAGAATAAGGAGACTCAACTGAAGGGAAATACTGCATTGTTGGGGCCACACGACCATAAAAAAAGGAGCCGAGTCAAGGGGGGAGAAAGTGAAAGCGCTGAGACTATGAAAAAACACGAAAACAGTTTAGGGGTCAGACCGGCATCTTAAAAGAAAAAAAAAAAGGCCGCCAAAAAAGAAAGACCCCACCTTGGTTCAGAATGGGCAAAGAAGAAAAAGAGTAGTCTGTGGAGGGGGGGGGGTAGGAAAACAACCAAACCCGAAAAGGGGGGGAACATTGAAAGGTTACGGGGAAAAGTAGCTACTTACAAAAAACACAGTAACTTCAACTCGAGGAGGTGGATGAAGGAAATCCTAAAAAAGATCTAAATTTGGTCGGGGGGCAGGGAGAACCAGGCCGCTTTTGCATCAAACGTTCGTGCCGATGCAGGGGGGCAACGTTGCAAATCACTTAGCACTCACAAAGGGGGAGGGGGAAAAACGAAAATCTAGAGCTTGTTAGGCAAAATTTTGAGCGGCATCGCGTGTCAAGGAAAGGGGAACCCAGCAAAGCAGGGAAAACGTCAGGGAAAAAGCCACAATGCGGGGGAAAAAGGGAGGGGATTGTCAACTGGCGTAGTTGGCGGCACCTTCCGGACTAAAGAAAAGGGGGGGCAAAACAAAACACGCGGCGGAAGTCCCAAAAGTTAAGGGGGGAAGGGGGGTTAAAAAGGTGGACAAAATAATCCGCACCTTATTTCGTGATGCAGGGCAAAAAGGCGAAGAAAAGAAGGAAAAGTAATCAAAACCTGGGGCTGCGAGGGGGGGAGCAAGGATGAGCGAAACTTGAAAGGAAGGTGAAATCGAAGGCCATTTGCACACCATCTCAAAAACGGAAAAAAAAAAAAAAAAACAAAGAGGAGGAAAGAGAAAGATGCGTGAAGGGAAAGCTGCGGCACGTAAGGGGAATGGACGCTCCAAATCTAACCGGCCCGCATGACGTCCCGAAAAAAAAAAAAACTGACGACGTGTGCCACGAAAAAGGTTCAACTAGGTCAGTACAAACTGGACAGGAGGAAAGGGGAGGAGGGACACCTTTGGCCCCGCACGGCCCTTTGAAACCGCCAAACCGAAAAAAAAATAACTCCAAAAAAAAAAAAAAAAAAAAAAAAAAGAAAAAAAAAAAAAAAAAAAAAAAGAAAATCGCACCCCATCAAAGATAACATTCGTTCATCGCCTGAATTGGCGGAAGAACCGGCAATGACAAGCAGTGAGACACAGACCTCCTACCAAAAAAGGGATGTGGGGAGACGGGCAGTGACAGTTAAATGGGGCAACTAGGTGCTCCGCGCGACCCAAAAAAAAAGAAGGGGACAACTACGCAAAAGGGGGAATCCGAAAAAAATCGAAAAACGAGCTGATTTCATTAATCACTTGCGGTGGCAAAGGGGAAAAAGGGGGGGGAATCGTTGGACAAAGTATCGCGCGGAAAAAAAGGTCAGCAAAAAACTATGAGGGACAAGACCCCTCACAAACAAGATGACTAAGAGTCTCATCACCAGTGGGTGGGGGGAAAGGGAGTATGAAAAAAAAGAGCAAAAAAACAAAAAGAATCCTCCCTGTCCAAAACGATATGGTGGGAAATAGTGAACGCCGATGGACCATGACGCGAACACGAACGACGGCCGGTGCCAGGTGGGAAGAAAGGGCCAGGAAAAACCGTACTTCATGTGTCTTCATAGGAAAAAACTAAAATGGAAAAGGTACGAGGACCGGGAATGGTGGTGAGAAAAATGCAGGAAAGTAGGGGGCTGGGTTACTATCAGGAAACGATATCTCAGGCTGTGCCGAAACTAAAAAAAAAAAAAATGCAAAAGGCAATGAAAAGACAAGGGGGGTCGGCAAAACCGGTTGGGAGAAAAAAAAGCACGTTAGGATTTATTCTCTCATAGTGGCCGAAAATTCGGAGAAAAATTAACTATAAAATGCTCGTCTTGTTGCGAAGGGTGCGGGGGGGGACAACGTCGGGCCAGATCGTGGGGAAGTCAGGGGAAGTCTTGAGAAAACTGGCGACAGAGGAAGGGGAACGCGAAAAAGGAACAAACGGGGCTTCAACATTGCCAACTGGTCCTCCTTGTCAAGGGGGACCGAAACAGGGGCTTAAGAGGGGGGGGGGGAGAAAAAAAGCGGGGATCTTGGGTAGCATATATGAGGGATATCCTATGAGAGCGAACTATACGACTACGCATACCGGAAAAAGACAGGGGGGGATTCTAAAGACAAAGTTTTGGAAATTCAAGCGATGTGGCACCCTCAGGAAGGGGGGAAAAGGGAAGGATAAAAGAACCGTGGAGAGTTAAGCTGCCGGGTGCGAAGGAAGATTGCTTGAGGTAATGGAAAAACAAAGAAAGGGGTGGGTCTCAAAAGGACGCAAAAAGAGGGGGTTAAAGCGAACGCGTGGGGGAAAAAGGAGGAAGGGGGGGAAAAAAAAAGACTGTCAGACAAGAAGGGGCTCCGGTGGGGGGTCAATTAACCAAAAAAGGATAGGAGTGTGTGATACGGCTGGAACCGGGGTCAGGTTGCCAAGTAAGGGTAGTGAAAATGGGGGGGAAAAAAAAAAGGCCGAAAGGATTCAAGGGAAACGCGGAGCTCTTGTGCAAGCGCTTGGGGAAAAAAAGGGGCAAGTCAGTCATCGCAAAGTAAAAAGAAACCGGCAAAAGGGGGCTAGCCAGAAAAAAAGGGAGGGGGACCGTCAAACCCTTGGACGGGAGGGATCGAAATCATGCTGCTGGTGGCAAAAAAAAGGGAGGAAAAACGCAAAAAAATGAGCGTTAATAACAAAAGGTGGGCACCGTCGGGGCAATCATAGGGAAGTCGAGGGGCATGAGGGGTCTGCTTTTGAAAAACGTGACAAGTCCTGTCTAAAAAAAGAAAAAAGAGTAGGCGCGGGGACAATTGCAAATGCGCCCCTCATCTACCGAAAACAGGGGGACATGAGAAGTTCATAAAACGATATGCCTAGACTGGGAGCCAGGTTGAGGAAATCTAGCGGGGGGGGGACTGGGGACGAAGGGGACGGAAATGGCAAGGGGAACTCACAACGCCTATCATTGGTCAACCGTCGTCAAAAAAAAAAAAAAAGTGGGGATCTGGAAAAAAGGGGAGGGGGGGGGCTGGACATAGACAGGCAATGGGGAGAAGGGAGGGAGGGGGTTGGGCACTTTGGAAAAAAAAACAAAGATTCGATGCCAGTCTTCA
>Ga0179593_1754766_pt1 | contig 19554 bp, 24 predicted proteins | sample CZODoug2_1_08_16_FD_185931 | JGI IMG/M metagenome (GOLD analysis project Ga0179593, IMG submission 185931) | Vadose zone soil fungal communities from Angelo Coast Range Reserve, California, USA - CZODoug2_1_08_16fungal (PacBio error correction) | ecosystem: Environmental > Terrestrial > Soil >...
CCCGGTAGAGGCATCATGAACCGATATACAATTGACTGCGGGACGTGTGGCCTTCCACCTACCATACCTCAAGTAACTCATCCAAGAAAGCCAAATGTAACGAGACCCAGTCAGGAAGCCATAACACAAAAATGAAAAGGTTGGTGATCTATTGCAAAAAGGGGGGAGGGTAGCTAACAAAGCAAGACTCGCCCGAAACTGACTAAGACAAAAAAGAGGCCTATTCGTCGGAACCGCCGATGAACCCTGACTTGACCACAGAAATCCTAACTAAGTCATGAGACTAAACGTTTTTTTGCTTGGGAGGTGTGGGGTGGTCTTAGAAGTGAAATGATGGTAACATGAATACCAAGGGGGGTGCCCTCAGAGCCGTCATGTCGAGAATCTCTTGGGGGACTGGGATTGGTCCCTGGTCCTAGCTTAAAGCAGCAGCGTACGGCTCCCTCCCGCTTCTCTTCAGGGTATGCAATGTCTGACGGAAATGCCTTATGCGCAAAAAGCCTCTGGCCGGAAGAGTTCCCCATACAAAAAAACGGGGGAGACTTGGAAAAGGAGGTGGAGTATTGGGGAGCTGGGAAAGAAGATGCAATCAATTGCCGTCCATTGTGGGGAGACGTTCGGGCTAAGGTTTATGCGGTCAAGGAAATTCCAATGAAAGTGCCCCGGTAGAATTCGAAGCATGTGTGGGATGACATCTTCGGGTGTAAAAAAGGTCTGATTCGAGACACTGTCCTTGGACCCAAGGGTTATGGACGAAGTCACGGTACCGCAACGGAGGGTTGGAATCTCATCCCTCCTCGGAATAAGGGCAAAGGGTTAATCGCGGGGGCGGGCCCTGCAGTCCGGTGAGAAAAGGAGAGTCTATGGGGCCCAGTGGGGACTGATTGGGATGGGCGGGGGCTCAAAGGGGGAGGGGGAGAATGGCCGTAGGACGTCGCCTCTTCACGAAACAGGCATTGTACGTGCCTCTCGGCGGGAGGGCAGGGCCTTTCCTGGACCGTCAAGGACTTAGAAGTTCTACGGGAGGAGTAGATTCCTCGGACTCTAACGGTTTCAGACAGGAATCCTGCTAGGGGGTCAGGGAACGTCATGTGATCATTCTTGCGGCCTTGAAAAAGAGGACACGTCCGACATGGGTCGTGCGTAGACTTTTTTGGGATAACCGCATGAAAGAGAAAGTGGAATATTTGACATCTTTGCGGAAGGGGGAAGAGTGGTTGGTTGGGAGCGGTAATTCCCTATTGGGCTTCTAGAGTATCCAAAGTCTTATGAAATTATGAGAAAGACAGAAAACCCCATTCTCATTCACGGAAGGGACGAGCCGGCCCATACGCCAAGCTTTAAAAAGGGGAAGGACTCCTGCGTACTCCCCCAGCTCCAAAGGTTAGAATGGTCGGAATCTAACGCCTTCCAGAGATCAGGGAGACAGGGTCCGGGGATAAAGACACCGGCATTCGCTTCCGGAGGGGGAAGGAGGGGACGATCAGCGCGCAGAGGGGGGATGTCTGAGGTTCCGCGGTGGCCCCGAAAAATCATTCGTAGTGCTGGGGACTCGCCCTGCCGGAAAAAAAAAAAACTTGGAAAAGTCCCAGGGAAGATTTCTCCGGCGACCCTTAAACGGCCCGTTCGGAAACGATGACCAAACAGAGAATGCCCAGAAAAAAGGCTGCCAAGAAGGCCACTTCTTCTAAAATGAAAGGCACGACAACAACGTATTTACTCTTTGCGCTAAGAGGTTTCCCCTTCTTATCTAGTCGAGATGGGAAGTCGGAGGGAAACCGCACGGACTTCCGAGAGATGGGGTATTTCAAAATGACTATCTCTGCATCAGCAACGACCTGCTTTCCACAAAAAGGTGCCTTGCGCGTGGAAGACCGACCGTCCCCGTATCAAGGAGACGAATGTAGCCATCTTTCGGGGGGCGGAGCCAACTAAAGAAAGTTCCCCTCAAGCATGTGGTCTTTGTACTAGCAAGAATTGTATCTCGAGTCTTAAGAGGTCATAGAGGACGTTCCGAGATGTGTAAGTCGTCCGACCAGACAGTCAATCAACTAACTGGGAGGATCTCACATGACTGGGATGGTGAGCGGCCTGTGTGCGGGCTTCGGAGAATCCGCTTGAGCACTGGACCAGATAAACAATCACAAAAACAAGGGAAACCAAAAACCCAAACAAAAACAAAGAAAAAAGAAAAAAAAACAAAAAAAACAAAAAAAAAAAAAAAAAAAAAAAAAAAAAAAACAAAACCAAAACACAAAAGACCAGGAACCCACAAAAAAACCCACACAAAAAAAAAAAAAACCAAAAAAAAAAAAACACAAAAAAAAAAAAAAAAAAATCAAGCCGTCGCGAGGAGTGTGATGCGAAAGAGGGAAAGGGGCTACTGCCTAGGGGGGGGGGGGGAGCCGCTTAAAGTTTTGAGGCGTGATAAGGGACTTGGTGCCGGGGGGTTACAGCTGGAAGCGGAAGACTGAAGTCATTTGTGTGGAACAGGAAAGGGGGGAAGAGGGGGCCCTTGCTGGGGGAATGGCTAAGTATCTTGGGAAGGGTGGCTTAGCTCGTTTAACCACTGCTGGGGAGAGGAAGCGATCATTATGTAGGAGGGAGGGGAGGGAAGGTGGTTGCCGGCGGGGGAGAGCTATCAAGGAAGGTGCAAGGACAATTAACTCGGATTGTTCTTTGAGGTAGGGATTCGGCAAGGGATCAGGCTGGCTCCTCTCAGGTACGGTTTCGGAGGAGATGAGTCTGCTTTCTTCTCGCCTTCCGCAGGGCCAGCAAAACCAGAACTTATTGACCCAGAGAAACAGGATCTGTCACAAAAGAGGAGGCTAGCACCTTCGCCTCTTCGGGTAGGGCTTGGGGGACGACGCCAGATGCACATCGCTACGCGTCAAAATACTTTTCCACAGCCCTGCGGGATTGCTTCGCGCGCAAGGGTGGTTTAAAAAAGGCAAGCTATTTCAATGCATACGCGGAGACTTCTCTAAAGTGTCTTCTGGAAGTATCCATAACTGGCGGATGTCAGAACGAGCCGACTCTCAGAAGTACGAGCTACCGCGGGAGGGTTATTTTAAAAACTGTGTCTGGTTTAAAGGGGGAAAAAAGAATTGTCTGCCCTGCAGGACTTTAGATTAAGCATCCACCTACCCGGCCCAAAACAGGGATACCCTGGTAGGAGAAACGGGGCCAGCCTTGCTCATCCCCCGTCAGGGGGGTAAGATAATCAGGAAAGGCCGTCGCTCTCCCCAAGCTATGACCGGTTAAGCTTAAAGGGCCAAGGTCGACCGCTTACCGAGATAGGGACCCTGAGAAAAGGCACCCCCTTCTCATTGCTGTCAAAAAAAACGCCTCAGGCCTCGGAGGGAAAGAAGCCTCGACTAGTCGGGGGGAAGGTTGATCACGCCCGCATCCTCTACCCAGCCACAAGCACCCCGGAGGAATATCTGTGGGAGGGGGGAGAAGCCGCCACTCGGATACTTCAAGTAGACTGATCGAAGTGCCAAGAAACGCACGATTTCTATAGATAGGATCAAGACTACAGTCTTCACAGGTATCGGGGGAAACACAAAGCAATTCCGTAAACAAAGCTTCCGAGAAGAGGGGAGCTATACTCACGTACCAGGGTCCCGGTAGACCTAAAAGGCCATCACCATGGAGAGGGAAACGATAGGGTCCAGGGGAACCAGTTTGGGGAATCTCTAAAGACGCACAAACTGAACATAGTTCATAAAAACTCGGCCAAGCCGGAAAGCAACAAAAAAAAAAGGTTACTCCTGAAGCTTGTCCCCAAATCCCCCTTTTAAAGGGGCTTCGAAGGACTTCAGTGAATTGAAGGGTCTGGACTTCGAAAGGGGGAATCTATCTCCATCAGTTGAAACATCGGGTTGGGAGGGAACCATTACCGATCATAAAGGTTAGACAAAGAACTCGCCGAGCGAAGGGGAAGGGCACCTCAGCTTGCAAAAAAACCAAGGTAAAGATGTAATCTCTCTCAAAAGGGTAAGGAAAAAATATAAGAAAAAACTTCTGACAGGGTGGAAAGTCTAGCGGTCCTTATCTGTAGAAGGAAAGAAGGGTCTTTTCGACTGAGCCATTAAACGTCAGGGAACGAGAACGCCAGGGTAATGAAAAACCTTCTTCATCAGCTGGCGACATGGAGCCACAAGTACGGCTAAAAGGGAAAGCGGTTGGGTTCAGGAAGAAGGGAAAGGGGAAAGTCGGACCGGCAACTAAACATCTGCGCGAGGCAATGGAACCGGACCGTTTTGTGGCATCAGGGGGAGGGGATTCTTAAAATTCAGAAAACTTGGGGGGCTTAAGAAAAAAGGCCCAACCTTTTACCCCTGAAGGAGAGACTAAGAGGATCTCGAAGATGGGGAGGCGGACGCGCTGACCCAGGAGCGGAGTATGAGGCAAACTGGAAACCGATCGGTCCTTGTCAATGAAGGTTTGGGTAAAAAAAAGAAGGGGAGTTTGGACCTGGGAGAACCCCCTCTTAATCTCTCAGTACTTGAAAAAATCCTATCAATTTTGAGGGAGAAACAGGGATCAGTCATTATCTCGTCGACACGAATAAGTCGCCTGCAAGGGGAGAACTCGGCAACAGACAGCGCGTACCCGGGGAGTAGAGGCTTTGGCTTCTGCGTGGGGTAGATGGGTCCGTTAACAAAAACTACAAGAGAGACTCCGTATGCTCTCTTCCGGGAGAACGTCCTCACCTTTATGCAGTGGGGTCCGGGGGAAAGCACGATCTGAGCCCTAATAGCTATCTGAATCGTCAGGTCTCACTCAAAATGCCGCTGAAAGTCCGTTCCTGGGAATGAAGCGGACGGAAGGAAGGAGAAAATATCAGGGACTATTGGCTCTTTTTAGATTAGCATTAGGCAGGGCGTGGTACTAAAAAAAAGTGGGTTGGAGCAGGGTCGAGTTCTTATTCTTTCGAAAATCTCTCCCTCATACCTAAAGGAGTATTACGACGGACGAATTGAAAAAAGTGAACATTGTAGGCGAAAGCTCTCAGAAGGTTCCTTTAAAACGCATTACGACAGAAAAAAACCTTCAGGCCAAGATCGTGCATCCGCAACCAGAGGAGAAAAACGGGACGGGTCGACCCGGAGAAATGGGGGGAGGCTTGGCTGGTTTAAACGGCCCCAGAGGCCCTGCCAGTTTATCGGATCTCGGTGGGGGGGGATTAGGCGCCCTGGGGCGGTCGCCGCTGCGAAAAGAACACCCGAAGCGACTTACGGTGCGCTCGATCCAGGGGTGGTAAAGATGCGTTCCTCGAGGAGGTTCCTCCCGAGTTTTGGGGGACCTAGGGGGAGGGCCAGTGCCATCAAATCAAAGCTCTCCCCCGGAAACAGGGTAGTCCCAGGGATCTCTTAAACCTTCTCTAAAAAGAGAGAGCGGAAGACCACGCCCACGCGCATTGCGTCTGTAGCTGGGTAGGCCGGGGCGCACTCATACAGGGCAAGCCCTTTCCTTACACACCCAAGAGGAGACCAAACAGGCACAAACAGCCACCGGAAAGTACGGTGCACGCAGACCGCCAGGGTCGCCGATCCGAAATTATACCAAAAATCGAAGGACTCAAAGTGGCGGGCAAACGGCCTCTCGAACGGGCCCTCCACGGACTCACGAAACGCTCCCCGGGGAGAAAAAGCGTCCTTGCTGCAATTCAACCCGCCGTGCGATCGAAAGGAAAGGACATGTCGAGAACACCGTCACCAAGAGCCACCCACGACAATCAAGTAAAGGAAAACACTCCGACACAGAAGGGAAGGCACAGTTGCCCGCCTCTCGTTCTGGACCCCAACTGTCAAATATGGGTGGTGTCAGGTTTTTCGTTATCTTTGGTTCCTTGGGCTTCCTCTCCTGGAAAGAAAGTTTATTCCAATAAGCCTATCACTCCATTTCTTGTCATCTAATGGTATAGCTATTCAATTTCTATTTGTCTGCGCCTGTCCGCAGAAAACCTCCCTCGGGGAACTGACTCTTTCCAGTGGACTGTCAACCCTCTTAAAGGGGTTTCCAAGAAAACGACCAAATTCGGGAGGATGGGGGGTATGTAGCTTCTGACCCATCCCGCCCGGGGAAGGGACATTGTTCTAGTGCGAAGGGACCCCTGGGGAGGGGGGGGACAGGTTCTTCCATGGGCACCGGAGGAGGGAATCCATGCGGGGTTATGCTAGACAAACTAATTTTGCTATCCCGGGACTTCAAAATGCCCAAATGGTCGGAGGGAAAAGACAGAACGGAAACTCGGAAAAAAGTAAATTCACCGCAGGGCTTAAAAGATCGTCAACAAGCCTCATCTGTGCGAAAGGTCCTGGTGTATAAAGGCCTTAATTAAGGGAAACTGCGGGCGTTTGAAGGGGTCTCAAACATCTTTGTCAAAGCGACGGGTTAAGCCGGCCTCCCCTTTTCCCCGTCCCGTGTCTTCCCGGGTAATGAGGTCCTTAAGGCCTTTTCAGAAAAATCACTTGGAGGATTTAAGTCCGTTTACGGCAACTAGATTTCCTATGCCTCGGCAAGCTCGGAAAAAGACTTCAAAAAACGATCGAAAACAGCTGCCGGTGAGGCGCCAGGGCAGTACACTTCTAAAGCAAAGGGCAATGGAAGGCTTAAGAGCCTGCCGAAAGAGTGAGATCCTGTCGAGCTGGGGTCGTGGAGGATGCCGGACTGATAGGTAGCGTTTGTGGGCGAGAAAAGAAAAAAGCGTGTCCTAAGGCTTGTATAGAGGAAAAAAAAAAAAAAAACGTTAGTTATGAAACAAGGAGAGGAGTAAACCAAAAGAAGAAGAGAAACGTCAAGTATCTTTAACCACAGCAGCTTCCCCCCGGGCCTCCTGGTGGCAAAAAAAATCAAGAAAGTGATTCGAAGGGGGGTCGTGACTCCCTCCACCAACTAAAACAAACGTGTAAACACGGGTCACGACGCAAAGGGACTGGATCAATCGGGAGGGCCCATATGCGATCCGAAGTGCCGTATCCAAGAAAAGGCGTACTGGGGGAAAAAAATAAAGCGCCAAAAAAGCCCAGAGAACAGGTCCCGCGGGAAACCGGAAGGGCCCCTTCTGCGGAAAAAAAAAGGTACAACGAATTATGGAAAATGGGAACCACCATGCCCGGAAGGAAAAATTAAAAGTAAAAAACTGGACCGGCCCCCGGCCGTCAAGGGGGCCAGGTTACACTTCTCTAGGTCCGAAGGAGGACGCTCTATCGACGGCTGGCACGGCCGAAATCAGAAAATGCAGTCCGGGGAAAAACGAGACCTGCTAGGTCGTGATCAAAAAACCCACTTTTCCTTCACCGAGCATTTCGGTGAACCTTTCAATGAAAACCCTTAAAAAAGGCCACCGTTGTCAAAAGAAAAAGGTTGCGAGGAACATCCTCCCCCTACCACTCTAGGGGGACCATGCTGCCCTGAGTAGAGCTAGCCGTGATCCGCAGCGGAGCAAAAATAGGGAAATATCTGGGGAGAAGCAGAAGACCAGAGAGGAAACAGCGGGGGGCTCAAAATCCATGCCGGGGGAGGTTTGAGGAATTGTCTTCGCGGTCACGCGGGTACCTGCTCAGACAAAAATGAAACCAAAACCCGAGGAAAACCAAAGTGAAAAAAAAATCAGAAGGGGTCTCATGTCGGGAAGGTACGGCCTCGGAGGAGGTGCGCCGAGCTTTCGTAGGGGGCAGTTCAAGGGGAATTGTAAGACGAAGGAAAACGAAGGGCACGTCAGGGGTGGCGGGATACAGTACTCTGGGATACGGAAAATTAGGGAGCAGGCATGCTAGGGGAGACTGGGAGGCGAGTAGATTTGAAACTGCCCCGAGGACTCCCGGCATCGAAGAAAGGAATTTCTTCTAAAGGGAAGGGGCGCGGGGGTTCTGTAGCGGGGCTACGACATTCCATTATAAAAAAGGGCTGACGCGTGTAGGGGGGTATATATTCTCATCGAGGAAAAAAGTGAGACCGGGAAGAAGAATACGTCGCGGCGCCTCCAAAGAAGGCCCGAACGCGGGTTACCCCGACGCTACCGAGAGAAAAAAACCTCTCTCCGGAGGACTTTGACTTCTGTTCGAGCTAACCAGGGGCAATCAAAAATCCGAGCCCCCTCGCGTCTCCTCAACAAAAACAGCTTTCTGAAGCGTCAAGGGGGGGGGAAAAACCAAAATACTATTAGGACAGGACAGGGGGACAACTCTAAGCTGGACGAAAAAAATTTGCAAGAAATACCTCTCGTCCTGTATGAAGCAAGAAATCAGAAAACTATATCCTCGGCAAAAATTGAGTGGGTAGTTACAAAAAGACGTGCGGGGCCCGAGTTCAGCAGGGGGCGCGCAAAATGAAAAAAACCTCTGCCTCCTCAAGAGCACTTACGACCACACGCCGGAGAAGGGAGGGCTTAGTCCACTCCTCGTCAAAACAAACAAGAAGTTCCTGCCTCTCAAATCCTATGCCGCCTGTCCTCTCTCCCCACAGACCCGAAAAGTAAGAAAAAGACGACCGAACGACTCGGGGTATTTCCTCCCTATCAGGGCCAAAAACCCCTTCTAACAGGTGCCGTTACTTGCGCCTCGCAAAAAAAAAACCGCGCGGCATAGAGAGGCTTTTTGAAAGAAGGGCAAACACGCGATCACTCTCCCAGCCCGTCGAGAGGCATCTACGGGCCCGGCAGCCTAAGAAGTCGAGGAGAAAGCGGTTAACAAAGGGGGAGCAACGATGTCTATGAAGAGGTAAATTCTCCGCGTCACTCCGGAGTACCGTAGACCCTTGACAATGCAGGGCCCGCGCTAGAGGGGCTACAGTTGAATAGCGAAAGCAGAGTCATTTCAAATGCAGCCGAGGGTGGTCTCCGCTTCGGAGCAGCCGTCCGTTTAGGGAGGAGAGAAAAAAAAAAAAAAAACTTCCGGAAAAAAGGATCGTGAAAGCATGAAAAATCAACTTCTCGATGATTGCCGACCGCAAACCGGTTACAAAAAAAAGAACATTATTCTGTTCCTTGAGGAGGGGAGAAAAAATTGGACAATCTACAGATGAAGGGACATCGCAGTCAATTTTAGCTAAAAAAGGCCACAAAAAAAGAACCAACGAACGCGCATGCCTCCGCAGACGCAGGAACCAGCCTTGGACAGGGTCATAGAAAACAACACAACAAAAAGAGAGATTAACCTATGACCGGGGAGGAAACGGGATCGGGGGTGGAGCAACCCCGGATCCCTGGATGCGGCGCTACCACTATTGGTAAGAGGGGAACTTCGAAGACAAACTAAAACATTTATCCCCAGACAAGTACACCTTCACTGGTCATAAGGGAGAAGGACAACGGGGGTACTTTTTAGGGCCGGCAAAAGTCTCTATGCCTGGGGGAACCAGGGATGAGGATCATTGGGCTCGTCAAATAACGGGAGGGCCGAAGCGGGGGGGACAAGCTCCTCACCATCCGGCCGGCGTGGGGAAAGAACCCTCGGAGAGAATCGGGGGTGAAAGTCTAACCCGGTTCGAATGAGGGACCGGTCGCGAGACTCGGCTAGGGAAGGGGGTCGAAGGTGGAGGGGAATACATGGTGGAACGGGAAAAAAGAGAGCAAAAGATCTTCTTAACTCTACATCAAGTGGATCACGGCCAGCAGGAGTCTCCTCCACGGCGTATTAGTCAGAAGAGGAGCTCGACCGCCGAGGGCTTACAAAGTGAGGCTGAAGCTGGGCGGGCGCTGGCCGGAGATTTGAGTCCTCGCGGGAGAAACTAAAACGGCAACCTGGAAAGGTGGTACCTGTCCTTATCTTCAGGTCACGAAGGCTGGCAGCCTTCCTGGCGCAAAGGCGGGAGAAGAAAGAACAGGGGTTACGGTGGTGGAGATGACGGAGCGGAAAAAAATTTGGGAAAAACGTCACTTCGGCCTAGGAACGCCTGCGCGCACGATACGCTCTCCCGGGAGGAAAGGACTTTGGCGGATGAAAGGAGCAGGTTCTCAATCGAAATAACTAACCCTGAAAAACGGACCTAGGTACACCAGCCAAAAAGGGAAATGTAGGAGAGAACACCCGTAATGACTAAAAAAAGGCCTAAGTAGGGGAAAGTCGGACATCCAGCCGAAACGCCACGCTGGGCAGCCCACATTAAAGCGGAAAATGGACGCGCAGTGAAAGATCAGGCGCTCGTGGGCGGGGGGAAAACCGGCCAATCCTAAGCCCGGGTATAATTTCAACCGGGAAATAGAGAGTTAAGAAGGGGGTGGAGTGCTCGCATCAAAAAACGCGGCTCCGGCCTCTCTACAAAGCCATTGGGAAAGCTCTTCTCTAAATTCGGGGTGGGGGAAAACACCACCGTTTTGGTGGGCAAGGCAGAAAATCATCGCCAAGCTCATGCTACAAAATCCCTCCGTACTCCTAAAAAGACGATAGGACACCAAACGCTATCCAGTTCAACTGACCACTCTCTCGTTCAAGTCTATACACCTTCAAGGAACTTACTAATCGGCTGCTCCCCTACCTGGGCCGAACCTCCGCCTCAACCTGTAAAAACGCCCCTTATCGGACTAACATAATGAAAGATGAGAGGGGGAGCCCCGGGATGGCTCTCCTCGCCGAACCCCATCCACCATCCTGCGTCATAAGGAGACTTTCGCGAGACGCGAAAACCGAACCTACAACCTGATTTCGGAAAAAAACCTCGGGGTACAGTGATCCAACCTGCACAAGAGAAAAAAAAATCTCCTTCTCCCAAACCTAACCGCAAACGGAGTCCAAAAGTTTCCGAGAGATAGAAAATGGAGAAGACCGACCCTAAAGACCCTGATCTACTCGGGGGGTTAGGGGGGGGTTCTAGGTGAGAGGGAATGAAATCGCGGACTCCATCACCAAAATGGATATAATCGACGGGGGGTGAGCGTGACAAAGGCGAATATGACACAGCTTCGCCCCTTAAACCGACAATGAGATGACGCTTCGGTCAAAAGGAGGCGAAGAAACCCTCGGACAGAGCGCCAGACCCGACAAGAAATGACTTGAGGGGTAGGAGACGGTCGACAACCAGAGAAAAAAGTGGGGACTTTGGGACTACTTTGAAAACTGTGATCCGGGACGGAAAAGAGGAATTCAACGACCGGGTTGCTACAATCGGGGTAGGGTTGGGGCCTCTCCGTTTCAATAAACAAAAATTCCGGGCAACGATGGGAGTCCCGAACGGAAACGCTGTTAGCGCGTCTCAAATCCCGGGAGGTACATCGAGCTCTTGGGTAAAAAAGCACACTTAAACACCTTAGATGTTCTTCCAGCGTTTCTATCAGAAAGTCCGACCTCCTTCTTTTTGGGTCGTTTGCTAGAGATGTTCAGCCAAGGCCATGAGGTGGCAGGTAACTGCCATCTCTTCGAAATCCGGTAACGGAAGAAAGGGGCGTCGGGTAACTAAAAACTGATGACGTTCGAGGCCTCGACTATGCGTTTGGGAGGAAAGTGCCCAGAGGAACGTTAAATTCCGTAATCTACTCAGGCATCGTGTCACCTCAAGGCAAGGCATAGACTGACTAACGCGGTTCCTCACCCGGGACTAGAACGTGGTTTCGGCTGGCGGAGAAAGCCTTAAGATTCCTGAAATTCTCAAGGAATGGGCTGTCTAGCTGGGTCAGGTCTAGATTATTCCTGACGTTTATGGGAGTGGAGTGAGTGCTCATTACTTTGAGGTTTGGTTCTGATATAGAAAAAAAAATACAAAAAAAAACTTATTATTATGAAAAGGGAAGATAACAGCGAGGGCCCTTCAAGCCTAGAACCAAGACAAGAACAGCTTAGAACATAAAGGCCTACTGGACTTTCAACTAAAAACGAATGCGCCTGGAATTCAGGCATCGCGAGCCGGAAGTCCAGAGTAGGGTCATGAGGGAAAAAAAGAAGCCAAAGGACAGGAAAGGCAATCTTCTTATACAGAAGAGTCTAAAAACGAAGGGGGGCACTTCCGGGGGTCCTCCTACTCCCACTGACCGTCTAAGAAACGGCCTACCTCCCACGCTAAAGGATCTTACGAAGCGGGAGTCCCTGGCCGTTACAAAAAGGGTCAGGGGTAATGAGATAGTGTCATCCTCACCGTTACTGGGAAATAACTTAAGGACCCTTCGGACAACCAGGAGCCTCCTCCCTAGACACGCCTAATTTTAGAAAGCGGTTACCCTTCGTCGGAGGCCTAGGTTTGCTCGGCAGAAGAGGAGTATTTCCACTTCGCGAACGCTTGGACGGGCTCCTGGGATTTGGAAAGAAAAAAAAGGTAAAATCTTCATCACAAAGACCTGCTGCCGGGGGACTAGGCCGTGGACTCCAGAGTGAATTCAATCTCTCCCGACCGGGGGGGCCACAAACCTGGGTCTTCCATGCGGGCTGAGGTAGGGATCAATAAAGCCATCCCTCTCATTGCGGGGTATTACTAGAAGGAATATTGAGAAGAGATAAGCAGTGTAGTAGGTAAATTCGGTGGTTATTAGATTTAAGGCTGTAACTGACAGGGACCTCGAGAAAAACACCGGCGCAAAGACGGGTTCGTGGGTGGGGACAACCTTTCTAAAAGCTGTCTCAATCAAAGAAGATACAGCACTGATCCCCCCAAACTTAATTCTTCTTAGGTGGGAAAGACATGCCTAGCTGAAAAAAAAAAAGTCCGAAGGAGAAAAATACGTATAAAGTTGGCGCCGAACGGATTAAATTGGGAAGGGCCGACTTGGCGCCGAAGCATTTCGCTGTACTCTAGCCTTCAAGAAAGGGGGGGGTGAAAATGTTCGCAGGACGAGGGGATAAGGTCTATAAAAAAGTTGACGCAGAGGTGACGGACCTTTCGGCTCTTGTAGTTGGCTCACAGTTAAATCTATCGAAGTGTAAAGTTTCGGTATGGGGGGGGGGGGCGTTCAGTGCGAAGGAGGAGACGACTAGCATTCAAGTTGCTTTTTATCCCGAGGAAGGGGTATGGGGTCGGTTAACGGGTAGGAGCTGAGTTGCACCTTGACTTCCTGCTATCTCTTCCCGAAAAACTCGATAAATCCATCCCGCCGCCACCACCAAGACAGGACCACTAGCTATATCTATTTGACAAGAGATAGCAGCGGCGCCGTGGCTGCTTTGGAGGAGATCAAGGCCCTTCTTTCAGCTACCAAGACTAGGACTCAATCCAGCCAGCCAGGCAGAGGGAGTTTTTCAAACACGCCGCGGGCTGACCAGGACCAGCACGCGTCGACTCGCGAAGTCGGGCTTTACAGAGCGTGGGCGAAGTCGAAGAGGTCCTTGAGGGCAACAGAACCTCTGCTTCAAGCACTCTACGGGGGCGGAGGGTTAGGTACATCGGGTGGGGGAGCGGACGCATTTTCGGAAATGAGAGAGTGAATCGGCCTCAGAAAAGGCCCTGAAAATCCGCCGAAGGTACTCGAGGGGAGCGCAGCGGACTTAACTCTCCCCATCACCGTGCAGAATCCAAACTTACTCCTTAGCCGAGCCACAACCGGACAGGGAATGGACTTGGAGACAAAGTGAAACAGACGGAGATGGAATCCAGGCTTTCCGGGCCAAACAGGGGGCTCGGGTCGAAACGATAGCATAGACGATAGTAACTTCCCGCCCTGATAATAAAAGAGTTACACATTCCCGGCCGCCAGAGGGGGATCCTCTCTTCTAGGCCGTAGGACCTCTCTAAGGGTCTGAAAGAAACGAGAAAATATCTCATGAACGGGAAAGGAAGCCTCAAACGGTTAAAGTTCACCCCTCCGCACCAACCAGCATGCCCGCTCGTAGGTGAAAGCATAATCCGATCCAGGGAGTCGAAAAACAAAAAACCATCAGACGGCTCCGTCGTTCGAAAGAAAGCCCGGAGTTAAACGGGTTATAGCTTCTTACCCGTCGCGAAAAGTTAAGAAAATAGGACAGAACCAAGGATAGGCAGACCGGCGCAGCAACCCAGTCCGAGAACCGGGGCTGAGGCCTCGAAAAGGAATCCTTGCACACTCGCCGGCCGGCCAGGGGGGATCTGTGGGAATCCAGGTTTGCATCACAGCGAACAGAGGAAGACTCGCAGACCATGGATACCAACGCTCAGCCTCCAGCTCCTGCAGCAAAAGACCCTAAAAAAGAAAAAAAAGAACTGGCATCTAAAAAAAGACAAAAAATGAGAAAGAAGTGACCTTGCTGACGGGTGTAGACTGAGCAGGCCGCGCGGTGGGACAGAAGGGGACTCTACGCTGACCTCAGGAGTCTGTAGAAAAAAGGAGACCCTAGAAAAATTACAAGGACGAGGGTGGTTCGCGGACACGGAGTCCGAGAAGCTTCTCAGTGGTGAAACGGCTTGGGCAGATAATGGAAGCGGCCATAACGTGGCATGGAACGTAAAAAAAACAAACACCTGCACCACGGCTCTTTGGTGAGCCACGAAAAAAAGGGGGGTATGCCTGCGAACTGACCCGGGGGAGATGGCCCGTAGCAGTACAAAATAAGAACCAACAAAGACTCAAAAGGGTTAGTCCCTGGTTCTAATTGGGTGGACTGGGGGAAAGGGTTACCTGACAGGGGATGCTGAGGGCATTCAGAAAAACTCGATCTTAATCAAAGGGGGGAAGAAGCGAGCTCCCGGGAGAAAGGCATGCTAAGCCAAAAAAATAACCCAACGGTTCGGTAGTGGGCACAAGAGGAGCCGGCGTGAGTTATGCAACCTAAGCAGAAGAGGGGAGATGCCGAGATGAGTATGCCACGTTCAGGGGGAAAATCCCACGACGGCATCTCGATCCTCGAAACAGCACTTGGGCCTCGAATCAGGTCCTGTGAAAGGGGGTATCAGTCACGTCTGGAAGCAAGGCTTGGGTAAAGACCAAAACGCGTATAAGGTACTCAGGAAAGGGACGTACAGGTCTAGGGGCGGGGAACGGTGTCGACAATAACGAAAACCTGCGGACCGGGGAAAAAACCCTCCACCGGATTATCCACTAAAAAAGCCAAGGGTCTGCAAGGAAAAATCGCTCGCAGGATCTGTACTCAGCCAGAGCAAAAAATTAACGCTTCCCGAAGATCAGACGCACTTCTTCCTCTGGGCGGATCCCTCGGTGAAACCTTCCGAGCCAAAACGACCTGGCGGGCCTGTAGGTAGGGGGGGGAGAGGTTCATGCCTTCTGCGGGCTCTCCCAGCACAGGAGGATACGGACTCTAGACCTTTTTAAAAGCTCGGTAGCGCGAGGTTCCATCGTCCGGTTGGGCGGCAAACTGAGGAGAAACCGACGCAAAAAAAACAAAGCCGTATCGCCACCTAAAAGAGGCCCAGAGGGCTACCACGACGACCACCGCTCTCGGACTACCCTGAACCTGTAAAGCTAAAAAAGCCATCCATAAGAAAACAAAAAAAAAAAAAAACGCAAGAACCTGCCGCAAAAAAACTAAGACCGAAGATCAAAGCCGGGGCAGGGGGGAAACAACGCAGGCACCGTCCCTCCAACAGCAGAAAACTTCCTATCCCCGGAATAAAAAGGGAAACAAACCTGAAGAAAAAAGGGGTCGTGAACCATCTTTATGGGGGAAACACCGCGTAACGAAATTAAAAAGACGCTTCTCACCCTCTGGGAAAAGCCCTAGATCGGGCCTAAGAAAACCCTACCGCCTAATTTATATACTCCGGGGGGAGGGGATCTTTGAGCAGAACGCTAAAAAGATCCAGCATAAAAATCACGGGGTAGGCGATTTTTAGAATCATAAATGTTCCAGGAATGATATATCAAACTCTAACAGAGAAATCTTTCGGCTAACGGGGGCGTTAGCTAATACTCTGAAGCGGGAACAATACCCGCTGAGGCTCGTAGGGGAGGCATGGGGACGTGAAGGGGGACGTCCCAAGGTCAGCAAATTTTTATGACGGGCTACCGCATTCCTTGAGGAAGTGAACGGAGGGCAGGGAACACGCACTGCCGGCACGGGGGGGGTTTTATGGAGAGGCAGATATTAAAAAAAACCGTCCGGGTTCCCTGGCTGGCCGAAAAAAGGGAAAGCCGACCCTTGCGCAGAATAACTACAAATGATGTACGCGTAAAAGCGTTGGAGGTAGAAGGGGTCCGGGGTTCTGCCTGTTGCCGCTAACGACGTAGAGGGTGTGAGGTTTCTTTGCGGTTCAGCCCCAAAGACGGGACTAATGCAAGGACCGTCCCAGATTGTGGAACGGTAGCAGGCAGGGTCTACAGGAACTTTCGACGCCGCACGTAGGAAAGCGGGGTCGGGTCTCCCGGGGGAACAAACGGCCGCAGGGAGGGAGGGCCGCGATAAAAGGCCGAAAAAAAACGGGGAGGATGTCGTCCAAAGCACACCACGGCGGTCATTTGACAGGGGACGGCTAAGAAGGGCAGGAAAAAAAAGCCGGGGGGAAAGGTAAGTTCCTTCCACAGAATGGGTTAAATCTTGTCCCTGGACTGATAGCTTGCATACAGTCTATATAGATCTCAACCACAAAAGGAGGGAAGGATTCAAATAAAGAAGGCACTACGGACTCATCCCCCAGAAAGGACCATGCACCTCAGTCATGAACGTACCCCCACTCGCCATAAGTGTACTCTCCTCCATAAACCAATTCCTGAAAAGTCATGGTAAGGAAGAAGCCCGGGTGCCGGAGCTTATGGGGTATAGCTATCACGTCGCAAGAATCTTCCGGGTTCCTAATTTGAGGGCGAGAAAAAAAAATCCTCCGTCAAAGTTCTCCTAGACCTCAAAAGAAGCTAAGAAGGACCCAAGGTTAATCTGGGCCGACTGCTCTTCCGGGTCTGGGTCCGAAAAGCACCCTCCCGCCACGCCAAGTCAAATCGTCCAAGCCCCCCTAGGGCAAGCACTGGGGGGACGCGGTATTCTCTATCCGCCTTCTTGGCTCTTGGGAGACATCGGGGTTTATGTGAAGGCGGAGACCCTTTCCCAGGCGTCCTTAGCCGAGACCTTAAAACGAGAAAAACGAGCACCCCAACTGCTTAAAATAGGCAGTTTTCCCTTAATGGCCGTCGTTGAACCAGGCCCGTGAAAAAGACGAACACTGGCCATCGGGGGCTCTTCTTCTTCTCCAGCGAATCCCATCCTAACAGCGGCGTGTCGGTTTTGACGTGGCGCCGCTGAGATAAAGGAACGTATAAGAAGGGCAAGCAGTTAAGGGGCTTGGGTGTAAGTGGCCTACCATCTCAGGACCCGCTCGCAGGGGCATGACAGAACTCCCATTCCGCGGGGACCGCCAGTCTAGATATCAAAGGCCGCCCTGAAAAAAAAACTATACCCAACCCCCCCCCGTCAAGGAGTTTTCTCAGCCCGGGCCCGGTTGGGAAAACTCATTGAGTGTTGTGAAAGAAGATTTGCTGAAAAGGGTAAAACTGGGTGTTCCGTAATGGAGAGAAAGTCCATAGATCGCCTTCCCTTGGCAGGGGGGGAGGTATCTGGGACGACTAGGGGGTCCCCGTCTGAATTCTGGAACGACGTTGTCTTTCCGCGGAGAGTGGGGGGGGGCCATTCAAACGCCGCAAAGCGAGAGGCTCGGGATGTAGCGAGAAGTTCGGAGACTGTAATGCAGGAGGGTCTCATACCACCTTTGGGTAACTAGATTGCGAGGGAAGGGTGGAGCAAAAAAGAGATTAGTAAAACGAAGGCAAAAGCGTATCAACCTGCGTCTCGCGATAGGAACAGGTAAGACAACACACAGTAATGGACCCCGCGACCTAAAAACACGGTCGGAAGATCAAAAAAAGCGCCTAATTTAGGGTGGGCGACCCTTTAGGAACAGAAATCTAGCCAAAGGTGGGGCTCCGAAAACAGGGAGTAAAGGGAAGGGCTAAGGATGCAACACTAAGAGCCGGACCATTGCCAGGGAAAAGTAAGGGGATGTGCGGCGTAAGAGACAAAAAACGTGAGGGGGAAGGGTTTCGCAAAAGCGCCTCACGTTACACTCTCTAGTAGAGATCCTAAGAAAAAAGGGCATGGGAAAGTAAGTGCGGTTCGGGGAAAAGAAAAAACTAAGTCCTGCGCTCTTGAGAAAACAGATCAGGCCTTCGCAAAAGAGCCTGGCGAGACGCCGGACGTAGTACCTCTTATGGAGACGCAAAGAAAACTCCTCGCCCAGCCGCCATAAGAGAATTCTAAGGCTAAACATCGCTCAAACCCACGCCAAACTGAAGCCGCGGCTAAAAAGTGCTCCAAGAGCTAGAGATGGGCCGAAGGTCCGGCGTGAATGGGAAAGAAACCAGGCACTATATCGCAGCTTCATAGCTGAGATTCAGGGCGAAGCTGCCATCTCCCTCTAGGCCTCCCGAACCGCGCTGGATGGGGGGGATCACCTCTTGCACCTTCAGGACGACCGTTGGGGGGTCTCCGACGGAAGCGAAAAAACGATTTTCTAGTAATATAGTAAAGAGAAAAACGCGCCGCAAGCTTTCACCTTTAAAGGACCACGCCCCTGAACCCAAAACCGCGTAGGGCGGGCGCTCCATCAGGACATAAAAAACATTGTAGACTTCCCATACAGAGAGAGGGGCAACCTCGTCCTCCACCTCGAAGCCTGAACGGGAGTCTCGAAGCCCTCGCTCCCTGCCGGTATACATCAGCCGCCAATGAGAGGGCAACGCTCCAAAAAACAAACATTCCTTCACGCCTAAGTCAGAAAACCTTTTATCCCATGGGTAAGCAAACGGCGCGTGCCGTAAAAGGGGTCAAGGGGAGGAGCTCGTGCGCCGAAAAGGCAGCCCCAGGGGTGGTAGCGGACCAGACCAGGGAGAGAACAGGAAAAATGGCCGGCTCCAGAAACTCCTGCAAAAACGACCAAAAGGTCAGACTGGAGAAACAAACGTAGAAAGATAAAAGGGGACCTGGGTGGAGCGGGCAGGAGCCAGGAGCGTTGGGGTGACCGGATGCAACGGCTCTCCTAAAAACATCTGTAGCGGACCCTGGCAAGAAAGTACATGGGGAACCCCAGATAAAAGGAAATGAGGCGCAGAGGTGGTGACGGAAACTACAAAAAGGAGGCGGACCAGAAGAAACGCTGCCAACTGGATCATTTCTCGGCCTAATAAAGAGGAAAAATTGGTTACGAGCTAAGAAACTTCCCTGAAGGAAGGGTTCGATAAAGATCGGGAGCTTGGAGAAAGATTCTAACTTCCCAGGGGATCGGAGATGAAAGGGTAAAAGTGTCGCTGTTGTTACCTCTCTGTTAAGGTCTATTTAAAACAGTTGGGGACCGCGGAGCAAACACGGATACGAGTGGGTCAATCGTAAAAATCGCTTTCTTCATGTCGCCCGAATAATCTCTACTGGAGTCTCTCCTATTATGCGCAAGACGCCTGTCCTCTCCGGGACAGTTGGAGAGGGATCACGGGGACTCTTATCAACCTCAGAATCGGGCGAGGACCTGGAGTAGTCCGTGCACCTGGTATGTGGCCCTTTTAGGTAGGAAATTCCTCTATCAGGGGGGACTCACGGGGATTAACATAATCCCAATCGGAGAGCGGGGGAGGAGTAAGCAAATATAAGATTCTCTCGTCAAGGAAGTAGGGAAACATTCGTCTTCTGCTTAAGCGAAGGGGTCTGGGGTTCAGCC
>Ga0179593_1271716_pt1 | contig 19553 bp, 22 predicted proteins | sample CZODoug2_1_08_16_FD_185931 | JGI IMG/M metagenome (GOLD analysis project Ga0179593, IMG submission 185931) | Vadose zone soil fungal communities from Angelo Coast Range Reserve, California, USA - CZODoug2_1_08_16fungal (PacBio error correction) | ecosystem: Environmental > Terrestrial > Soil >...
CGTGAGCGGGGGAAAGGGAAAGGGGGGTCAAGCACCGATCAAGATAAGCAAGAGGAACCGGACCATTAGTAAACCTTTCACGTAGGATTGGTCGGACACTGGATAGGAAAGCAATTTAATAGTGAAATCGGGGGTGGAAGTAAAAGGGGAGGGAAGGGGTTGGATAAAAAAAACAGAATTGGGGAATAAAAGTATATGTACTAAACGGGGTTCCAGGAAATTGGATTGCAGCGGGGGGAGACGAGAGTGTCGGAGTGACTTTCCTTGTATTGAAGACAGAAAAGAGGGGGGGGCTCGCAAAGCAACATTCCAGAGTGGGGTGATGAGAAATTTGATGTTAAGTGAAGGTTAGTCGGGCTAAGAAGATTAGGCAAGAAAACAACCGGAAGGGGAACACCCAGTATACGGAAGCTGGGTTCGTGACTACGGGAGGGAACAGGGGAAGGCTGGTGAGGAAGGGGAATATGGAAAAAAAGCGCAAAAAGCGATCGCGGTGGGCGAGTGAAAGGTCAAAGCCATAAGGACGCCATTTGGTACATTCCAGGTTCAGGCAACGCAAGGCCTGGCAATAGGTAAGGCAGGGGCGGGGGACTAAAGAGGTTGCGGAGAAGTGTTGTCAAAAAATCCTGGTCAGAGGAAGGGGGGGAGACGCGTGGGGGGGGTACGGAAAAGAACGCGATCGATGGGGAAGGGGGGGAAAAGGAAAGAAGGGGGGGTCGGTGTCTCAGGGTCGACAGGGGAAGGGGTAAAGAACGAAGATGGAGGTTCAAAGGAAGACCGGCAAGGAATATAAAGGGCCAGTAAAGCCGGGGAAGGGGAAAGATGGATCGGGTGGGGCTAAAGAAGGGGTAGTGTAGGGGAAACGAAGGGGAAGAAAGGGAGGAAAGGTACCGCGGAGGGTGTAAATGTTAGGGGAGATGTGAGTATGGTACGAAGGGAAAGGAAAGAACGTGGGAGTGGAGGGGGGTGATCCGAAGCCCAATATGGCCAGGGGATGCGAGAGAGGTTGGAGGAAACGGCGGCATGCCTACAATTCTTGAAGGGGGAGTGCCGTGAAAGGGCGTCCGGGTTCATAACTTACGTAGTGGAGAAGTGGGGTTTAAGGGGTGAGCTAGGGAACGGAGACTGAGAGAGGAGGACCGAAGTACCGGGAAAAAAAATCTAAGAAGGGGATGGGAAGTTGAGGAGGAAGGGGGGCCAGGAAAGAATATGTGCACCGGAAAAAGAGGGATGTCATATTGCGGGAACGGACAGTGCAAGGAAATGACACGAAAAGCGGGGGGCGACGTAGAAGTAATGGTTGACAATTACAAGGAAGTGACGACAAGCGCGGGACAGGAAAAATTCCACTGAAAACAGAGTTAAATGGATAGCGGTAACGGGGGGACAAAGTGAGACGGCATCGTTATGGAGGGACCCTAAAGAGGGATAATCGGAGAGATAATGTAAATGGAAACGGAAGATGGGTAACGTGAGCGGAAAACTAGAAATAATAACAGTTTTACGCGCCCGACCGAAACCACTACTCAAAAAAAGACACGGAGAGGGCAAGAAGAGGGAGACCGGGGTTCCCGGAGAATCATGGAACCTAAAAGGAGGTTAGGTGACCAAAAGAACAGCTCACGAAAAAGTTCTTTGACAATAGGGGGTCACCTGACGTATGGGGACTGAAAAATCAAGTTATGGTCGAGCGGAAATAAACGACAGGTGTACAGGGGTGGGGCCTTAGGGAGGGTAGAAGTAAATCCAGCAAGGTCCACAAAGACCTGTACTGACAAAACGGGCGGGAATGGGGGTGAAGACGCAAATGAAGGAAAATGAAACAATAAGACCGAGTTTCTGAAAGCTGGTCAAAAAGCAACTCAATCAAAGCAGTCGGGAACATACCAAGACTACATAGGGCGACAGTAAAGATCGGGGGGAACCTTCGTACACAGCCAGAAGGGGGTATAACCACAAAAACACCAGGCAAGGTCGGCAGACGTCAAGAGGGGGGGGGCGAACGGGTCAACTCGCAGAAGAATACATCGGGTAGGGGAGAAATGGGAAAACAAAAAATGAAAGCAGGGAGAAACGAGGATGATATTGCAAAAGCTGACAAAATACCCAACTACAAACAAGCGGTAAAGCTACCTGGACGCAAATTCCGAACGTCGAACGTCTATGCCACTGAAAAGTAGGGGGCCCTCATACAACTTTTGTGAGCGGGTACGGGCCAGAAACCGAACAAGGAAAACAAAGACGGGTATTGGGGGGGGAGGGGGTGGCAGGGGGTGTTCAGGCGAATAAGTTGCTGGTGGGCCTTGGAGGTTAACAGAAGGAAAAAAAGGCGCAGGAAGCGACAGAGAGGCATGGTAAAAAACACCTAAAATGAAAAAGAATCTCCACGTTACCTGATGAGGGGTAGAAACAGGACCAGAGGAGACGAAAAAGCAACGGGTTGGGGGTAAGGTTGTGGACTATGTGCCGAGAAAAAAAGGGGAATTGGATGCGAGAGCGGATTCAACGCGAAATTATAAATGGAAGGGATTTGGGGAAGACTTGGAGAGCGACGCGGAGCTACTTTGCAACGAGGTAACGTAGGATAGTCAAGTGGATCCACTGAATGAGGGAGAAAAGTTGAGGAGTGACAATAGAGGGGGGGAACCTTCGAGATTTAAACATAGGAGGCCGAGCCGGACGAGTATAATATCAAAGATCAAAAGACGATGCCCAACTTGTAAAAGTGAGGGGCAAGAGAAGACGTAACGCAATCGAAAAGGCAATTGTCGTGAAGTTTTCAAAGAGAAGGGGGGGTGTACAAACGTGCGGGCGAGAAAGACGGTAATTCGAACTCTGGAACTAGATTACAATAGGACGAGTAAAAAAACAGTAAGGGTAAGCAACGGGTTCCGCGAGGCCGACATACAGAAGATCCGCCGGAAAAAGAAGCACCGTTCGTAAAGGGCGGAACAATCTCAGCCAAAGAAAAACGAGTGAGGGGGGTCGTAGGCAGGCTGGGGAACGGGCAAATCCCTGCCTGACAACTAGGAGAGACATATAAAGAGAGGAAAGGGGGCTCCTGGGGTTCCACACGGAACAGCGAGAGGAGCGTTCGTCCAAGAGACGCGTTGGTAAGGAGGAGAGGGAAAAGGGGGTAGGAAGGAGAGGGGAAAAGGAAATGAGGGAGGGGGAGGGGGAGGTATATAGTTTGGTGGTTGGTGGGAAAAGAGAAAAGGGGGAATATAAAAAATGGCCGAAGGCAGAATGGGCTCAAAAATGTATGCTAGAACTAGGTGAATACGTAAGCAAGCGTATGGGCCACAGGTGGCGAACGACCGGGCTGAGTCGAACGGCTTCAAGCGGCTTATGAGAAGAGACAGAGAGATGGACGTACTGAGAGGCCCGGTCCAGGAAAAGAGAAAAGAAAGATCCAAGTTGAGGGGTTAGATCGAAGATGGCAATAATGGAACAAATGACGATTATCTGGGATAAACCTGACGGACGGACTGGTGAAAAGTATTCCACCAACCAAAGGGTGTAGGCAACGGGAAAGGGGAAAAAGGGGGAGCAGGGGGCGTGCAGGGGGTTGACCAGGACACATCAGGGAGGAGTCGACGTGGTGATTTGGGATGGCAAAAGAATCACGGAAGTGCACAAGCAAACACACATCCAATGAGAGGGAGGTAAGTACGGAGGAGGGGAGGATAAATGGTAACAAAAAGATCGTAGTACCACTTAATACCGATTGGGTCTCTGGGGCCGAGTAGTGGAAAGAAGAAAGAGGGAAGTTAGGGAACGAGCGAGCTGCATGCCGGAGAGGAAGACGAGGATACCTCCATGGAAAACAAGCGATTTAGCTATTGAAAGTAAATGATGTGGCACGATACGGAAGGACCCACTTTATACGGGGTCGGCCGAGCTGCATAAGAACCTGGTAAAGAAATCGAGAAAAAAAAAAAAGGAGAGGAGAAAATATTATGAAAAAAGGATAAAAGGGGAGCGTGGGTTGTGGTACGATAAATAAAAAGCTTGACTGCAGGGGCAATTTACCACCGGGGGGCGGGGCCTTACCGGTCAACAGGTTCATTGGAGCGGGTGAATGGAGTGAGGTCGCCCGGCCAGAAGAGAGTTGACCGGTGTTCCCCAGTTGGGAAAAGCGCTCACAAAAATGTCGGAAAGAGGGGGGGACATAAAAAAAAAAACGGGCAAGAGGTAGCCGAAGAGAGCAAAAATGGATTTTTGCAATAAATTGAAGGGAACAGGCGTAGGCCTGGATAGTAAAAAAGAGAGGTGGGGGGATCTGCTCTCGAGGGAACTTATTGAAAGATAGAAAAGGCATACGATTTTTTCAGGGCAAAATGAAAGAAAAAGACGAATAAGAACTGCGGGATTTCGGGTAATTTCGCGATTTCAGTGGGAGAGGGGTGTGACAAGAGGGACCAGACGACTAGGGGGGATTGCCAGGGCCGTCTAAGAGTCCAGGAGTGGCGCAAGCGGGTAACTCCGTCACATGTGAAATTGAAAGAAGTAAGGAGTGTCCAGGACTACCTTGCACGAGCGTAACGGAGAAAAGGAAGGCCGTAGATTGAAAATGTGAGAGCACCGGAGTGGAAGAAAAACAAGCGGTCAAAAATAATGGTTGTATCGCATTTGGGAAATAGGCCCGACAAAGGAAAGGACGCGTGCGGGTCGGGGAGAGCGAGAAATTGAAAAGGTAAGCTTGTTTACCGAGACGGAAGGGGAATAAAAGTGGAAACATTACCATAGGAATTGTCACGAGGGCGAAAGGAGAATGGCCTCAGTATTCGAGATTGGGCGGAGTTCACACGAAAGTGGTTGACAATGGGGACTCGAATTAGTAGTAGGGGTAGTAAAAATTGAACTACCGGCTGGTATGGCGGATTGGAAAGCAAAGCTGAAAAAGAAGATAGGTCTGCGGGGCAGGCTGGAGATAACCGCGTATCAAAGGTGCCAAGAGACAGTACATAGCTGTAGGGTGCAAAAATCACATTGACGGGGAAAAGAAAAGATGTTCAGGGTACCACACTTATTGAAAGCAAATCAGGGGATGCAAGAAAGTGATGGGGAGGGGAATAGAGAAGAGGAAAACAGGGAGGAGAAGGAGGCCTTTTGGTGAGGACAGGTTCAAAAGCAAGATGGGGGTGGAACGCTTCGAATTTAAACATCCACTTAGTTGAGAGTGCCGAAACGGAAGTACACCGGTAGAAGAAGGGGGCAGAGGATATCCCAGGAAGTGAATCATATCCGTTCCCCAAGAGGGGAGGTACTAAAATGACTCATGGAAACAAAAGGCGCAAATCCGATAATGAAGAGCAGAAAGCGCAAATGAAAGCATTCGATGCTGGTTAATTGGAGGATCTAGACCAAAAAGGGGGACCAGAGGGATTTTGAGGGGGCGAGGACCAGGGCACGTAGAAGGGGTACCAAAAGCAGTCCCAAGAGATATCAGACAGGGTGGCATACAACTTAATCGGGGTAACGTAACAAAAAGACGTAGAGAAAAAGGAAAAGGAGGGGGTGAAAGATTGCAGGGGGTTACTTCATGGGCTAAGTGGGGGAAGTGGCACAGGGGGGCCGTGTTCATGGGAGGAGGAGGAGAAGGGGAAAAAAAGAAGGGGGAACAGACAACGTACTATATATTGAGACTGAAAGTTAGAGTTTCCGGGGAGGAGCAGTCACTGGAAAGAGTCAGGAGGGCAAAGTAATTAAAGAAAAAAAAAACGAAGAAGGAAACCATTATTTCAAAGACATGTACGGGGCAGAAGGGGTCCGGTATATAGTGAGGAAGGTACCAGACGGGGATGGAGTGTGGGGGTTGGGAGTAAATCGGAGCCACATTGAAGCAGTGGGCAAGAGGAGGAAGCGGGGGAGCACACTGTCGGGAGTACGGGGAGGGAGGTTGAATGGGGGTCCGTGGGCAGAGGGCACTTAAATCGATAATGAACAGGGGGGGGGTGTTGAGAGGCTCTAACAAGGGGGGGCTAGCGGGGACGATAATAAGCCATCCATGACAGCCGTAAGGGAGGGAGTGGGAGTGGTAGGGGCCTAGTATGTGAAAGATACACAAAAAAAGAAAAGGAAAAAGGCTAGAACACTGAAATTGGCGTAGATGATGGGGGGGTGAGACGTTTTAAGGTGAATAGCCCGAGCAGCCGGGGCCATACATTTAGTGAGAGATTGGAAGGAGGAATATGTAGTCGCGGTAGAAGGAAAAGGGCACTAAGGAAAACCAAGCGTTATATGGCGGTGATAATAAATGGAGTAGATGGTGGCGTGCCCTCACCATATTAGATGAAGTGCAAAGCAGGTTGTGGATTTACGGTTGAATTAAGGGGGAGGATTGGGCGCAGTGAGGAAGCAACCATTGATCCTAAAAACAAAGGAACAGGTAGGAGGAAAGAGGGAAGAAGGGGAAATGAAGCGGATGGAAGAAAGCGTCAAAGCAATGGAAAGATCAGAAGAACGGGGGATACAGGTTTAGAGTAGGAGGAAAGAAACAAGTGGGGAATCCAATAAAATCCATGTCATGGCACGGCAGCGACAACGGCACGTCAAGAATAGTACATCGGGAAAAAGGTGGGAATACGGGGACGGTCACATCCGGACGGACAACAGATGGAAAATTGAAGGGATGCAAGTGGTGGGATGCCGGGTCAACCAAAAAGGGGTAAAGCGTCGAGTTCGTCGGGTGCATATGGAAGGAATGGGTGGAAATAAACAATCTCAGGAATAAGTCAGAGGGAAGAAAAATGCGAAGGAAAGGGGGGGAGAGGGGGGTCGTACCGCCAGAAGAAAGGGCTTGCCAACAAGGGGCTCGACAAAGCAACCATAATATGCGACTGGGCTACACAAGAAATAAACAGGGTCAAGAAGATTGGCCAAGACGTGAAGAATAACAAGCGAGTACTAAGTGTTTGGAGTAAAAAACTGGCAGGCCCAAAAAGGGGTCCGCGGGCGGCAAACTGCAAGTTCACAGGAAAGAAAAAGATTAAACAGGGCGCGGGATGGGACATAAGCCCAGGAAAAAGAATAGGAAAACAAGCTTCAGGGAAAAGTGGTGGATAGGAACAAATCAGTTGAAAAAGCACGGGGGGACGAGATGGAGGAATAAGAAAAAACTCTCGGAATTCATAAGGGAAGAGCGACGTTCAAACAGTCAAATCTCTAGGGCTGCAAGGGGTGTCCAGGGACGAACCGTGGGACTAGCACCCACGCAATCGGAATAAGTTACGGTTGATAAATGAGAAAAAGAGGACGAAAACATCGGAGAAGAGGGAGAATGGCAGACAGAAAAACATAACTTCATAAAATAGGTACAAGCAGGCAGAGGGGAAGCAAAGCGGATTAAAGGGGTGGTGAACTAGCTAAGTGCAACAGAGAATTACCATAAAAAATGGGGGAAAGGAAAATTCCAGCCGGGGAACGGTAGGCAAGTTTCAAGTGGGTGGCGAACAGGGACGGTGCCTGGACTTATAAAACCGGGGGTGTGACAGAGGGGACCAAGAGGAAATCTCGAAACGTTGTCTGGGGAAAAGCACATAATTCGTCATATGGGGTAAAAGCAAGGACTATAGCAAAGCAAGGAGTAGAGACTCTCACCAATGGAAACGTATGCATTGCCGGAATTTACAAGAAAGTCAAAGGCCAGGAGGGGGAAAACAAGAATAAATGGTGGCTAAATGGAGGGAGGGGATAAAAAAGGCCGAAAGGGAAGGACCGAATAACCTATCTAGGGGGGCGGCACATTGTGAAAAAATATCACAAACAAGGAAAGGAGGCCAGACTTGGAAATGGGGTGGCGTACGGGATACCCTACACATAAGGGGGGAACAAGGAAGCACGCAAACGGCGTAAAAAAGCCGGCAAGAGAAGGACCTCGCGACAGGGGGGGGGGGGTGACACCGTAGGGGGAAGCGGGCTCGTTAAATCGGGGGAACAGGGGAATGGGCACGGTCACAGAGGACAATAGTAAAAAAAAGGCAACTAACAAATTGGAGTGAAGGGGAAAAACAAGGAATTTTTCAGCCACAGATCAACAACGAGCCTAATGGGTACCAGAAAGAGATGGGAGGGGCTCGTGAAATGAATAATTACAAGGAAAAGGCACTGTAAAGAACACCAACACAAAGGCCGAAAAACCTAAAGGGGGGGGAGACATTAATGCCGCAGGAAACTGGAAATACGGGGGGGTCGTGGAAGCTAACTGGATCTAAGTGGATGAAGAAAATTCCAGAAGAAGAGAGAAGAAAGATAGTACATTGACAACTTCCGGCAGGGTGTACTAGGGGGTCTGCGCTGTGAAAGAAAAAAAATGTAGCTACATGGAATTGGGGGAGAGTACCAGGGACAACAGGGGCAATCGGAATGGGGGTACGATCAAAACCGGAAAAGGCGACATCAGGGAGAGGCCGGAAGTAGTAAAACCGGTAGACAAGGGGACGAGAGTTTACGGAGAATCACACTCAGGAGACCTTGCTGGCGTGTGTCACGATGGCCAGAAGAAAGAGGGGGTGGCTGCAGAAAAAGACACCGGAAACGGGCATCGCTTACGGGCGCTAAAAACAGACATGCGCCGGCGTAGGGAAAGATTGATCATGAAGAAGAGGACTGCACACGTGGGATTTCTCCTGAAAGATCAAAACTCCCTGTTACGCAACATAGTCAAGGATCCCAAGGAAAAAATTGAATTGTAGTGAAGAACAGGGGATGTGCTAACGAGCGGGGAGTAAAGGGCTATACTGGAAAAGCTTCATAGGCAACCAGGAAAGGAAAGGGCAGGGGAAATTTGACCCACGGGGGTGAATGTAATTTCAGGGATGAAGATCGAAAGGAAGGCGGTGGGGGCGGTGAGGGGGGTGAAGGAGGGAGCATTCTGGGACTATCAGGGACAGATAAAAGGGGGAAAAGGTGACTCAATAGGGGAGGCAGCCAGAAGGGGTGATCGTGAGTGGAGTCACATGAGGGGGGGGAGGGAGGATTCAGGGACTCGATGGGCGTTGGGAGGGGGGGAGGGGCCGATGATAATACCATTGACAACTCAAGAAAAAAAGACAGTCGGGAACGGATCCTGTGTCAACTCAAGTGCACAAATGGCAACAAGAGGAAAGGACGACTTCAAGGCCATATCGGGAAATTGACCGCGTTCAGTGAGGCGTTGGTTAAAGGTAAAGATAACAGGGGTGGAAACGCATCGGGGTGAGGTGATAGAAGCAACGAAGAAAGGACCTCTAAGAAAGAAAAGGGGGGGCTACCGGGTGTCCAGACGGGAAGGGAGGGGAGGAGTAAGGACGTCTGCCCATAAAGTGGTCCATCCGATAGTGTGGCATATAAATAAAGGAGGGGCCGGTTAAAGGTGCTTCAGACCGGCAGAAAACAACGGAGAGGCCCAATGTGAAGAAATGAAGGAAGCAAAGGAAAGGAAAGCACTAAATCCGACAATGTCACGGAATAGATCATGGGTGAAAGGAAGTAAAAAGTACGTAGCGGGGGATGGGGGGGGGGGAATAGACATGATAAGGCAAGGCAAAAGGGTAGTGCGATGGAGAGATATGCACGTGGAGAGAAATAGTTATATGTGACCGGGTGGTGAAAAAGAGAAAGGATGTGGGGTGGTATATGCAACATCTAGGGTGAGGAGAGGGGGAGTGTCACAAAGAGTAGAACAAGCCACGGCGGTGGTTGGGGGGCAGTTGTAAACAATGGGAGAGGAGTGGAAGAGGGTAAAAAATCACGGTCAAAAAGTGCGCATTGCCGGAAGAAAAGGGTGGACCACGGGAAACAAGGTCGGAAGGAGCGGGAAGTAGTTGAAATCGAAGCAATCACACAAGGAAGTGTGGGGGGGAAAGAGCACTTGCGGGGGGGTCGCGCATAATAAAGGGATGGGGTAGAGAGGGTGAATAGAACCGGAGAAGGATGGTCGGGGCGTCCGAGAAGGGGGGGTTTTAAAACAAATCTGCCAAAAAGGGGGGCCAGGGGGAAAGGTACTGTCAAAAATTGATAATTACGGGGGGGGTGAACGGCAGGGAAGAGGAAGGCCGAGGGGAGCGTCCTTAACAAGAGGAAGGGTCGTGTGGGGAACAGAACTAAGCTCTGGTCAATAAGAGAAAAAAGGAAGGGTCCTCGGAAAGGATCAACGTGGGGCGAAAAGGCTGTCTGGGAGGGAAAAGTTTGTTGACAAAACAGGTGGAAATCTTATTGAAAGGGAAAGAAAAAGACGGTCCGCAGGAGGATACTTCTAGGTAACCCGTAGCACACGTATGTCAAAATGAAGAAGAGAAGGAGCTGTTAAGGGGAAAGTCGTTAACTGGAAATAAAGAGATCTATTGGGCACCGACATGAAACCAACGTAAAAGTAGTGGGAAAAAAAGGTGAAAAAGAGAGAGGGACGATTGAAGTATATAAAAACAAAAGTAAGGGAACGATGGTGGGTTAGGGTCGAGATCTACACTGTGCCCAGGAGTGTGAGGAAACAGGGACTGTATGCTATGAATAGGGGTTGTGGACGTTCCAACAAAAGTTTGCGAGGATATGAGGGATCATTGGGTACAGGTGGAAAAATGAGACATGACGAAAATTTCGAGACGGGATGGGCCGAGGACGCGGGTGTAAGAATACGATGGGGAGGTACAATTGAGGTGAAAGGGTGTGTAGGGCAATGGAGGGCTAACAAAAGAGGGTAAACGGGAAAGGTAAATCTGCGGGAAAGGTGTACATAGACGACGGAGGATGGGTAGGGGAAGAAGGGGGAGGGGAGGAGGAAAAAGAGAGGAAATCAGCGGGTAAGGACAGGGGGGAGGGATCTCGAATCGAGAGCTTAGACAAAAGAAGATGGACAGTGACGAGTGAGACACACAAAGAGCAGATGAATGGGGGCGAGGCGGGTAGGGTATGAAATCCCCGATGAGGTGAAAGAAAAAGGAGGGATGGAGGGGGTGTAGATCGCGACATCAAAGGATCGAGTTTAGGCGACATAAGTTGTTGATGGTAACCCTGTAAGAAAGGAGGGGGGGGGCAGGGTTAGAAGGAAGGAGAGGCACTGAAGGGAGGTTCAACATAATACAGCCAAAAAAAAAGGAGGGGAGGAGACAGAGATAAAATAACCGGGGTAAAGCCAAATTCAGGGCAGCACACATAATGAAGCGGAGCACAGTCAGACTGACGAGGGGTTAATCAAACAAAGGAGTTTGATGTCACAAGGAAAGCAAGGTCATAAGAAGCAAAAGAGGGGCGAGGGGGAACACCGGGAATAGACCTGCCAATACATTCCTGATTCGGAAGAGGAAAGGAAGGGCAACGGAAAAGAACAGGTTGGTAGAAAAAGGAATAACAACCTAGTCAAAACCAAGGAGGAAAGGGGGGTCGCTGCGAACAACTCCGGCCACCATCACATCTCAAGTCGAAAAATGCGGTAAAGGGGAAAGACGATGGGGAGAGCCAGGGCGGGGTAAACGTAGAGGAAAAAAAATAAGAAGTAAATCTCCAGAGAAAGGAGAATCAAGGGAGACGAATAGACCCCTCGGGAATAGCACGGAAAAAGGTAAGAAAAAAAAGGGACGGAGAGGGGGAAGTAGTGGGGTCCACTCATCACTACCAACTAAAAACCAAAACAACCACTACCAGGCCGCACCCTACAGGAAGGGAGACTGAGAGTGGAACACGACGCGAAGTAGGGGGACAGAGGGGCAGGGTAAGACACGAGAATCGGAATCCTACGGAACTTTATCAGGCAAAGGAAGGGGGGGCCGGGTTGGGCCCGAAAACTCGTTCTTTCATCCGGGAAGTGGGAAAACACGCAACTGGGGAGAAAGGGGAAAGAAAAGGGGAAGGAAGAGGCCTCCAAGGCGTGGGGACGTATGGTAAAGGAAGGGAAACTAGATCGTCAGATTGCAAAAGTACGCTGTACCGTCTGAAGGGTCAAAGCTGTATGAAGTTTGAAGTGGAGTTAGAGAAGGGAGAGAAGTGACAGATCCCAAGTTAGGAACCGTGTCAATACACAGGAATGGGAAGGATAAAATAATCATGTGCCCCATTGTGAACAACCGGTAGGCATGGGCGGGCGGGGAAATGGAGGGACGGGGGGAGATGTAAAAGAATGCCAATGACCTAGACCGATACAAGCCGTGTCAGACCGGATTAGGAAAAAAGAATGATAAGTGAGTGCAAGTAATACGTTCAAAATGGCTAGAACGTAAGAAAACAAAACAAGCGGAAGGGAAGAAAGAGGGGAAGGGACCCTAAACGGGGGGGTCGCTTGCAACGGAAATCCAGATGGGATAAAAAAGAAAGGCAAAAGAGTGAGCAAGAGAGTACGGGCCGACTGGCAAGAAGAGAATACGCTGGAGCTACCTCCTAAGGGGGCCTAAAGGGGACGAAGTGGGAAGGCGCATGATTCCGCTCCCGGATAAAATGGGGACGGTTGGCGCAAAATTATATACATGAAAGAAAGAACGAAGAAAAGCCCTGGGAAGTAAAACTCCACGTGCACAAATAGGCAATGGCGAGAGTGGGGGTAAAATGGAAAAGACATCAGAAAAGAATAGGGGGTGGGGGGGGGGGGGGGGTTTAAAACCAAGCAAATCGAGGGTGATGCCTGAGGCAACGACGAGAAAAAAAAGTTAGAGGGGACTCATGTGTGAACAGTCGTTAATACCGGGGCAGAACTACACACAGGCTTAAAGTGGAGAGAATGGCCGAAAAAATTGTGGGACTTTCGGAGCGGCCGTTTCATGAAAAAAACCACATGCAAAGGAGCCCAAGGGTCAGCCATTCAGGGATCGCGACAAATGTACGGAAGACCAAAGAAGGGGAGGAGGACTGGAAATACGGAACCTACAAACACTCCTCTATCTGCAGGCCGGAGACGGGACAGGGGAAAAAATGCGCTTCTGGAAGGATTTGGACCAAAGAGGAACCAAGATAGTGGGAGGGGGGAATGGGAGAGCATCTAAGACATTGGGAAATCAACGCCAATCAAAAAAAAAAAAACATGAAGCAATTAACAGGTTGATAACCCTACGGCGCATGCAGAAAAAGCTCGCATAAGGGGAGAAAAATTGGACTGCTGGGGACAAGCAATCGTCACGACGCGGTGAGCGGGAAGAATCGGAAAAAGTGTGAAAACGTTCACCAGCATCGATAAGAGAAAGAAACAGCCGGCGTGTCAGTGTTGACCGGGGGAGGGGAAAGGGGGTGAGAAAAATCACCTGAAATTTAGTGTAACAAAGTTAGTGCCGACTCATCAAAGACCTGGGAAAGAGAAAGTAAACAAACAAAGAAATGCAGAGAGGGGGAAAAGGGGGGAGTCTCTTTCGAACAAGGAGAGGGGGAAGGCGTATGGGCACCAAAAACTAGGGAAGGACACAAAGGGTAATTGGAGGTGGGGGGTGATAACCGGCGGGTGCCTGTGGAAATCGGTGGGGTTTGGAGCGTAAAAACAGGGGAGGGAAAAACGAAGAACACAAGGAGCCGGAAGTCGTAAAACGGGAAAGTACGTCAGAGAAGGGAGGTCTGAACAGTGGGCGTAGATGCACAGGCCTAAACTGTGGGTGGCGCGTGTAAGGGTGATAGCACCACATGGGAGCGCCGGGGGATGGGAAAGAAATAGCGCAACATGAGCATATCGTGCCCAATGTGTAAGGCAACCTAAAGTTACCAAAAAGAAGCAGAAAAAAAAGAGGGAGGGGCAACATGGGTAAAAAATAATTATCAAAATGTGTAAAAAAAGAAGGAGGGGGGGTGCGGAAATAGTAAAGTGGGGGGGGGGATAGGGGCCGAGGAGGACAAAACACAAGACAATCGGGGGTTGTGCTAGCAGGATACACGAACAGAAAAAGGCGAAACAGTCTATAAACGGGTTATCTCGTGTAGAGGCGAGGGGGCAGTGGTAAAAACGGGCGACAAGGGGAAGAGGAGAACATTAGAACAACAGGAGAGAGAACAGGGAATCTATAAGAAGAAAAAAAAAAAGGAAGGAAGGGGAAGCCGGTGGTAATGCAAACAATGGGAAAAAAGGGGACGGCCTGTCAACAGGAAGGAAGAGGAGAAAGGACGAAAACGGTGGCTAAAATGTCGGCGTCTTGGTAGGGGGAAGTAGACAGTAAGATAGGAATTGTAAGAATCTGCCACGGCGAAAAGAGAGGAAAAATGTTAAAGAAATCCCATCAAATAGTGTAAACAAACCAATGGGGCAAGCGCAGGGGAAAGGAAGAAATGGAAGATGGGGAGCTATGTAGATCAATGAATCTGGAAGGTTAGTACAAAAGGATGGCGTGGGGATTGCAAGTGAGGAAAATCCCAAGGACATTCTATTGAGCAGGTGCGGTCTCCAGGTAAGGAGAGAAGAAGGAGTGTGTCTAATGAAAGGGTGAAACACAAACGGAAAGGATCACGTGGGAAGGGGGCTGAGCCTGCTGCCAAAGTTAGCGGGGAAAGGGGAAATCAAGTAAAAAAAAAAGTGAAAGGAAGAGGTGTCGGGGGGCCGGACATCATTAGTAGGATAAGTTAACAATCGAGCCGGAATGGGGTGTAGTTGTGGGGAGGGAAACATGCAGAACACGAATACATCTAAGAAAGTTTAAAGGGTCATCGAAAAGGAATGGAAAAACGGAGAAAGGGCTTGGTACGGTAATAGTGCAAAAAAGGGAAAATCAATGGCCTAAGGTGTAATCGAGAAGTACGGTAAAAGGAAACTAAGGGAGAGTAAGGGGAACGAAAGATTAGGCGGTCTCGGGAAGTATACGCATGGGGATGGCAAATCCGTGAGGAAGGGGGGGGGGGGAGAGAAAGAAGGAACGTTTAGCGGAAGGGTAAAGGTGAAGAGCTCCGTGGGGAGAAAGAAACGAGGAAGGCATTGCAAATGGGGGGGGTGAGGGAAAGGTACATGCTCGCAGCTTAGACTAACAAAATGTGGGGGCGTGAACAAGAAAGATGATGGTGCGAGGTTGGGGTAAGGAAATGACACTAAGAACAATAAGGAAGTGCGATCAGACGAATCAAAGTATATGTGCGAACAATACTTGGAGAGTGGGGGATTGCTGCGATTTAAGTAAGGGACGAGTATAGGGTTGCTGGAGCCAAGGAGAAACACGCCAAACGGGCCTAAGCAAGAGTTGTTCAGAGCATGGAGGGGCGTGGGGGGGGGGAGGGGGTTTCCGGAAAAGAAAGGGATTAAAAGAAGGGGAGGAAAAAGAACGTCACGTATAAAGCGGTTATTGCATTGGGGTCTTGCACTTGGTGCAGAGGGGGGGGCCGTATGTTTATAGGAGTGGGGGGATAAGTTGGCGGTGAAAAAAGGGAAAGGAATAAAAGGCGAGGAGGCAGGTCAAGGGAGGGGTATTCGAAAAAGAAGGCCACAGTATCTGGGAGACTATGATGAGGGGGGAGGAAGACGGACCATTGAAAGTCCGACGATGGAGGACTGGTTTGGGGGGGGAACGCGACGGGGAAGAAAAAGGGGGACTAACGTAAGCAACGGAATGGTAAGTTACGGAGTTGATCGAAAAGTAAAGTGATAGGGCGGCGGTGGGGAAAAAAACACGGGTTGGAAGCCAACCGGAGGACTATTTAATGGTGAAAGGGTTGAATCACTTCTCCAGTAAAAGAGGAAAGAGGATGGTGCGGGTGAACTACCATGAAGTGTCATGCCCTCCCAGCTTGGGGTGAAGTAAAAGAATATTCTTGCTGGGGGTACTCGGTACCTTAATGAGGGGGATATGGGGACAGGGGAAGGTTACCGGAAGGAGAGAGAGACACAAAAACGGTCTTAGGTAAAAAGATGAGTATGTACCTTCAGAGAACTCAACCTCTTACGGTACTGGTCGTGAACAGGAAGTAGAGTGTGGAATTAAACAGTGTAGGGGGAAGACCTTAATTTTGAAAAAAAAAAAGGACCTCCAATAAGGAGGGAAAAAAAAAAAAAAAAAAAAGAATCGTTTAAAAGAGGCAGCATTTAACAGTAACCGCAAGAAGCAAGTTCACCCGTTTCAAAGGGGGTTTTAGGGGGAAAAAACCGAGTAAAAAGAAGATCAATGACATTTCTCTTGGAAAATCCAGGGAGGGACAAAAGCTCCTCCAACGGCGATACACAGAGGAACGACGGGGGCGCGGCAAAAAAATCCTCCCAAGATCTATCATTACTCGGCGACGGCATCCACGAGCATCGTCCGTCCGACAGGGGGCCAACCGGGATACTCCTAGGAGAGGGAAACGGGGTGGTCAACTCCATAACAACTACAACACCACTCCGGTTCATCAAAGAACCTTGCAAATCTAATAACGAAGGCGGAAAGGTAGGTGCTTGGAACTCTCCCCGCGGGAAATCAGGGGAAGGGAATAAAAGGAAATTCATGCAAACTGACGTTGGCGTATGCCGGGACCAACTGATCTAATACTTCACAGACTGACTGGATCTGGAGGAAGAGGATTGACAGGACAACGCTAGGGGGGGGGAAGAAGCGGGGATGGTATACTTCACAACAGATCGCCCCCTCTTTCAGGGCCATCACAACGTGCAACTACATCACAGGAGAATTAAAAAGGCAATGCGATGGGGGGAAGATTCGATCTATGGCAAACTCAAATTGGCTCAACGCTGTTAAATATTCTTACCCCGGTAGAATCAAGGGATAACGTGCAGGTGGTGACTTGCCGTCAGTGAAGGTCAAAAACCAGTGATGTTCCCGCTAAAGGAAAAAGGGAAAGAGGTGAGGGAAAACTCAAAAATGCTTCTGAAAAACCATCAAAGTTGGAAAAGTACTGGCAACATAGGAGACAATACAAATCTGGTGGTCCATTTGAGAGGGAAAAAGAGCGTCATCGTTCAAGGGGAACCGGGTCTGATGCCCAATGGCGACGGACATCAGACACGCGAGAAAAACGGCTCCGCAGGTTCCAAGAAAAGGGTCGGGATGAGGAATGGGGGGCAATGGCTAAGGTCTACCAGGAGACCATCGGGGGCTGTTAAAAAACTGGAGAAAGGAAGCCAAATGAACCCTTAAGCAGAGCCCATCGCCCTCGGCAGGGAGGGCCGATGGTGTCAACCGCTTCTGAGCGTGGGACCCAAGGGGGGGTGGTGCAGCAAGGGTGAGTGGCAGGAAGGAAAAGGGCGGAAAAATTTTAAAACCGTTGTGACACGGAGGTTCCGCAAAAAAAAAAACGAAAGAAAGCCTTCTACCGTTCGCTAAAACAGGCAGAGGGAAAATTATGGAATTGGAAAAGGTCCATTAACCTACCGGGCCAGGAAGACAACCGACAGACGAGGGACAGTCTAAGAACGACGATGGGTCGGCAATGACTGAGGGACTACTTCCACCAGGCCAAGGAGGGAGGAAACGGGCGAATTGGCATTGCCCGGAAGGGGCCGTTTTGAGGACGTGCAAGACACATCTGTCCTTTGATTGGAAGCCGCCGCGGCGATGGCCTAAGAGAAAATAGAGAAGAGGAGGAGTCAATCAAAACTTTTTGCCCGACCAATGTTGAGCCGACGAACCGCACGGGGGTTGTCCCGCCGATAGGAGAGAAAGACCGGGTGGAGGGAAGTCGGGACCTGACAACCTTACCGCCCTGGCTTAGGGGACCATACTAAGAAAAAAAAACTCTTAAATTACTTGCATGAACTCTGGGGGGCCAGAGGGGAAACGGTAAAAAAAACTGACTCAGTACCGGTAAAGAGAGAAGCACAACAACACGGAGTATGATAATAAGAGGATGGTGACCAGTTAGTGTATCAGAGAGGGGAAACGTAATACACGTTTCACCAATGGACAGGAACTCACGATTGGGGGAAAAAGGGGGTTGGGGGGAAGGGGGGGTTGAACCTGCCTATGCTTAAGGGGTCGGTTGGTTCCATGCGAGGTTTAGGTGGCGATCGGAACCAGAACGGAGAAAAGAGGGAAGAGAATGGAATGAAAATTTGCCTATGATTCCCAGTGGCGATGACGGGGCCGCGATCCTTGGGGGGTATTCGGCCAGCAGGGAGTCCGGCGTTCATCCCTGAAAGAACACAACGAAGGAGGGGGCCTCCTAGGTGCCTCCAATACTGGAAAACGGCAGAGTGCAATGACAGTGGTAGTATGGCAGTGGGTGGAGGAGCAGCAGTCCAAGTCACACGACGACAGCGGGAGGTGCCATCGTCAGATCCAAAATGGGAAAAAGCTGGGGAGGGGGGTAATCCGGCAGAGGGGAAAATGGCGCGAAAAATTTCCAGGGGGTCAAGGTGAAGTGACAGTTAATCTTTTCAGGAAGATCTTGTGGGAGGAAAACGTGAGGTAAAGGGAAAGGAAACTGTGCCGTCTCGGAACGGAGGCCAAGGCAAAAGCAAGTCATAAGGGTTGAAAATTCAAAAAAATTGACGGAGGTGATGGGATTCTCGGTCTTAGGGAAGTGAGGGAGTTGAAAAGTGTGATAACACCAAGAGGGGGAGGTTCACCATAAGTATCAAAGGTTTGAAGGGGGGGGTGGGAACCGCAAGAAATCGTCGGCGCGGCGCAGGAAGTTAAGGACCATAGTCATAGAACGAGGACGTGAAGAAAAGCTATTTATGTGAAACGTCCATAATTATGGGGGAAATCGTCAACAGAAGGGGTGAAGTGGGGGGATAAACTTGTCATAAACTTGCCAGGGGAAGGGACAGGTTGATGGGGGTCTAAACAGACGGAAGGACTTGGCGGCCATCCTGGTTAAAAAAATAAGGGAACAATACGCCCGGAAACAAGTGGGAAAACGGGGGGGGAGGGGACAGTACCAAGGGAAGAAATTTAACAAGTGAGCTGGTGCCACTCGCTAAGGCAGGAAAAATACGGCAAACGATGAAATGGAGACAGACGAGGTAAAGTGGTGAGACATATACCTTTTGGAGAGGGTTGCCCTAACCGTCCCCAGTAAAGAGGAAGGTCGATGGTGGAAAAGAAGAATCGAGTGGGGGGGGGGGCCCGCTGTTTTAAGGAAGGAGAATAGAAGATGGGCAACCATAGGACCGTCCATCAAGTTTGCAACTGAAAGGAAGGTGCTATACTAGTTTTAAAGAAGGGGAGAGGACAAAATGAGGGGAAGAAGGGGTACCGTTGGGCAGTCTTCAAGGGCCAGGTAGTTTTGCGGAACAGGGGGGAGGGGGCGGAGGGTGGGAGTGGAAGCAAACCGGTGACATAGTCCAGTGGGAAGGGACTTCAATGGATTGGGGTATCCACTTCGAGGGAAATTCGTGAGGGGGAGAAGTGAGAAATTTTTCCTTAGAGACGATGGATCCGGATTTGGGGGGGGAAAGAGAAACACAGAGGCATGAGAAGTGCCATCGCGGGCCCGCGGGTAAGTTTCTCCGGGTGGGCAAGAACGCGAATGAAGTTTCGATCGAACTTTGACGTAAAGTGACTTGTAATCCAACGGCGCGTGGGAATTGGTTTACGAAGGAGGAATTTAAGAACCAAGAAGGCACGAGAAGATGTGGGATTGCGAAACCATGCTATCGGCCAGCCAGAGGGGTGTGGGGAAAAACTAAAACTAACTTGAGTGTGTTCTTCGCCGGTAACGTAAGATTTCTGATGAATGGAGGGCCGATG
>Ga0179593_1506079_pt1 | contig 19553 bp, 18 predicted proteins | sample CZODoug2_1_08_16_FD_185931 | JGI IMG/M metagenome (GOLD analysis project Ga0179593, IMG submission 185931) | Vadose zone soil fungal communities from Angelo Coast Range Reserve, California, USA - CZODoug2_1_08_16fungal (PacBio error correction) | ecosystem: Environmental > Terrestrial > Soil >...
AGGAAGAAGAAAAGCAGGGTCTCTCATCCTGAAAAAAAGCCGCAAAATGGGGTGAATATCATCTCGAAAAAAGGTCCAGTTCGCGGAAGACCAGCGTAATTTATCAGGCAGCAGTGTCCTCATCATACCGAAGGACGAAGACAGCGAGGGTGCCTGACGGGAAAAATGTAGCATGATGTGAGCTGGGTAATCGAAGCGGCGAGCTGGGCCCAGGAAGAACTAAAAGACCACCTGAGAAAAGCTCCTCACGGGAGTTGGTGAGCTGCGTCTAAAAACATGGAAACCTATCACGCTCTGAGTGAGGGTAAGACGGTAAATCCGTAATCTCGGGAATGGGGCGTAAGCAACAGAAACTCAGCAAACCGGGGCGGGAACCCTTCACAAGCGCGGTGAAAAGAGGATTGACAAAAAAGAGGGGAAAGGTGCATTAGGAAGGGAGAACAATTTAGTTGTTGGACGTGATGTCCTGACGGGAGGGGGCGCATTCTAACAATGAATCGCCGAAGTCATAAGAGAAAAGGACTTTTAGGTACCTGGCCGGGTAAAGAGGTAGAGCTAACAAGAGGTCCCAGGAGGGCGTAAAGCCTCAACTTCCGACTGCGTGAGCGAATGACCAAAAAGTCACCGGGGAAGGGGGGATGGGCCGATCAGGCGAGCGAAGGGTTTCTAGGTAGGGGAACTGTCGAGGGGACGTTATAAAATAATGAGAGTGACTCGACGAGAGTCCAGACAAACGCTATGGCGACGAAGTATCGAAGACCCTTTCAAGGGGGGGGGGGGCGGATGAGGAAAAACGAATCTAAAGTGAACAGAGGAAAGAAGTTATCTTTAGGGGACCAAAATCAGGAACAAGACATGGCTGGAAGAAGGTACTGGCTCGCCGAGCAGAATGGGGGGAAGGACAGCCCTAGAGGGCGACCAGAGATCAAAAGGGCCAGGTCAAGAAACGGATACCCATCCTCAATATTGACCAAGGACAGGAGAGTCCGGGAAAAAACGGCAAGGTCCGAGCAACTGACCGTTAGAAACAGCAACCGGGGAAAACAAGGGTGCGGGAGGGAGTAAGCGGAGTCAGCTCACTTCAGGCTGCGAGAAGTTGATGCCGATCCTGAGTGAAGCGGGGAAGCCTCCTCGGGCACAGGACGGGGTCAATAATGGAACGTGCGACAGAAGGAAGACGGTGATCTGCAAAGAGTATAACGGAGAGGACAATGGGGCATGAAGAAAAAAACTGGGTGACTGTGTGTCGGGGCACCGAGGGAAGGACAGGATGAAAGAAATCAGGCTGTATTCTAGAAGGAGGCACCCAGGCCAGGGGGAGGGGGGGCGATCCAGGAGGAGAAATCAACCTTCGTGGAACCAGGGGCATCCGCCTTCACGGATACAAAACGCCGGCGCGACTGGAACTGTACGGGGCTTACGGGATAGAACCCAGAAGGACAGTAGCCATCGCGAGCTGTCGTTGGGAGGAAAGCCCGGAGGGGAGAGGGGAAGAGAGGATCTCACTCAAGCATAAAGGAGACGTCAAACGGGGGCGAACGAGTGGATCACCCGAAAAAGAACCCGAAGGAGCGTTTTCAACTGGAAGAGATGGCATCAACAAAACAGGGGGGGACTTACCAAGGGGCGGAAAGTGCGTCTTTGCTAAAAAAGGGGGTCACGGCCTAAGATGCAAAAGCTTGGCCTACGAGAACACGTCGCGGCCCCTATCCACATGTGGGAGAAGTCAGGGGGAAGCAGAGGGTTTTGGGGGGGAAGTGAACGTCTGAGGAAGCCTGGGGGAACTAGAGAAACGAAGGGCGGGAAGAAAACTTACCGCGCATACGGAAAAGACTAATTAAGGCAAAGCAAGATAATAAGGCGAATCTGCAAAGAAAAAAAAAAAGCAACTCGACCCATGCCGCATTCAAAAAGATCACGAAAGGCAAACGAAAAGCAAAAAAAGCCAGAATCACGAGAGATGGGGACCAGGGGAGATTCTCTACAAAAAGCAAGTTGTACGGCTAGACGCCCAGAGGAACTTCCCGTTGTGGGAGCCAGGGGGAGGGTCACGAAATAAAAAGAAGCCAGGGGAAAGCGTTCCGGTTGCGCGCGGAAATTTGTATGGCAATATGAAAGGCCCGAAGGAATTGGCTGAGGAGAAAGAAAGAAGGGAGTCACTGACCGAGGAAGTTGTGAAAGAAGCCGACAAGTGCCAGGGGGACCCGGATTGAAGGAGTGTAACCAACGGGTCAGGAGGGGTTCAATACTGAATGGGGTTCCGAAAGCCTCCGAACAATCTCTGGGAGGGAGACAAGAAGGGGGGAGCCCTGCGTTCTTGAACTGGAAAAGAGAGAGCCAACTGAGGAAAAGGGGATGAATTCCTACAGATCCGGAGGAAAACCTGCCGTCAGCGCTAAAAAGTAAGTAAAGAAGATAATTGCGCGCACACGAAGAAGGGCACGGTTGTCGGAAAATCAGGGGGCATCAAAAGGCAAATGGGACCAGCCACACATAGACCGGACGGTTGGAGAAAGGTCAAAAAAAAAAACAAAAATGGGAAACGACGCAGGGCAGGGGGTTGCAGGGTGCCAGGGGGAGGGGAGCAAGGAGAATGTGGTTCACACCTTGCAAAAGAAGACAGGTTACTGCGGAAAAAAAAAAAAACTGCGCAAGCTGGTAAAAGGGGACGGATTCAAAGCAGACTGGTAGCACGGCGGGAGGGGGGCGTGCCAAAAGCAAGAGCAAACTCTTAGGCCATCTACGGACTATGTTCCTGGCCCCACGAGAAAGTGCTGACCAGAGAGGGGGCTTCCGAAAGATACTGGTGATGAAAGCCGCGCGGCACCTCAATGAGCAAAGACCTCTTCATAGACCCAGCCTTTTCTGGGGAGGACATTAAGGTTCAAAAAGGTCAGAGAGGAGACTCAGGCCACTCAACGCCGTCAGTAAAGCATGAGGTGAACAATCGAGTCGACGAGTGCTCGGTTATAAAGAAAAAGGAAACGTGCACGAGGTACACCAAAAACGGTCTGCGACACCACCTGTCAGGAGAATAAACAGCAGAAAAATGAACGTCCTCTCGTCATAAATTCGGGGAGGATGAAACAATAGGGTCAGGAGCTACAAAAGGTTCAGTCGGAAATGAGGGCGGGGATGGAAAGAGGTCGGGGGAAGGAAAGGGGGAGTTTTCAAAAAGGGACCAAGCGACAAGAAGGACGCCTAAAGGCGCCCTTCACCGTGAACCCCGATTCTAACAAAAAAAAAAAAGTCCCCCTCGACCGCAATAACAAAAAAATGTGGAAAAAGCATCACAGCGCCCCGCCAAGGAGATTTAGAACTCGTATACAGGAACCGAGGAGGCTTGAGGAAGTGGCCTCCTCGCACCAAAGCCATAGGGAAAAAAAATAATAACTGTGAACAGACGAAGGACTGCACCGCGCCCGAACGACCTGAACGTATCCTTCTGAGACCTGAAATGCGTGAGAACAGGGGTTGAAAGCAATTTCGAACGGAAGAAGGGAACAATCGGCGCACGGCCGCTATGGCTCTCAGAAGACGAGGGACAGGGAACCAAGAGCGACAACGCCGCCCCGTGGAAAGCGGCCTTGATCAAGCATAGCAAAGCAGAAGAAGTGGGATCACGATAGGGTGAGAGGAGGGCGTGACAAAAGAAGTGAGCACCGCATAAGTCCGAAACAAGTGAAGACCGGAGATTTTCCAACGCTGGCAATCAACATGTCCCGGGGTCTCGATGAAGCGTCCACCAAGGAGTAAATCGCAAGGAGAGCACGGCGACGGGACTTACTTTTCAAAGACTGAAAACTTCCCGCGGAAGAAAAAAGGAAGTAGAAGGTTCCACCCGCAGTGTCTAGAAGGAAAAAAAAAGTGAGGAGACGTGCATTTACAGAACAGAGAAGGAGAATGGAAAGGGGAAGCCAGGAGTCTCACGTAGCACACATCATCGCATGTCAAGAAACGGTACAAAAAGAAAATAGGACCAGTGTCGCCAGGTGCAAAGGACATAAGGAAACCGTTTAGGGGGGACAGGAAGACGGCAATGTTCATGGAACAGGGAGGATGGAAGACCGACGAGGCTCTCTGAGAAAAAAACAATAAGACTCAACAACAAAGGAGAGAGGGAAAAGGTGAAGAGCAATGGTTCTGGCTCATCACATAAAGAGGTCCACAAATCCGACTCATCCCTTAAACAATGGCGGACCAAGGAAGAGGAAGTCATACGACGAGGTGATATTTCCCTCGCTCACAATGGAACCGAAAGAGTAGGCAGGTCGTCACGTTGGCGCCAGTACTTCGCAAAACTGTGAAGAGTACTCAAGGGAGGAAGAAAAATACCAGCCCGAGAGTAAAGCAAGTAATAGTCCTAACTAGGAGGGATATCGCCGCAATGACCACGTTCGAGAGGCTACACGAAGAGAGCCCCGTCCTCAACGACCATAACCAAGCATATGGGAAAAAAGGAGTTCCAAAAGACATAAAGATAGACGAATGAATACAAGGGTGGGCGTGCTCAAGATATGGGACAAAGGGGAGGTGTACATGAGCGGCAAGCGGGGTAACAGCAAAACATGATGCCGGGATGTGTGAGGAAGGGATGTGGACTAACGATGAGTTGAAAAAAAACGAAAAAGAACTGCAAGCGTGCACATCCTCGAGGGTGAATCACGCCCAGACCGAGCATCGGCAAAACCCAAAACTATCAGTGGGCGAAGGGGAAATAGCTAGCCAAATCTACCCTGCGGCGCACATCTCGGACTGAGAAGAGTGGGAAAAGGAAAGGTCGTCTGTGGAAAAAGGTCACTGGCTTCGGGGGTCGGGGTAGAGGAAAAGAATGATACTGACCAGTCTTCTAGGAAGGGGGTTACGACGGAGAAACGCGGGAGCCTTCGCTTTGTGTAAGGCGACAAGGGCGAAAACCAAAATCCGAGAGGCATCTCGGGACCTTTTAGGAAAAAGGGGATGGGCGCACTCGCCCGTACTGGGCCTCTATAAAGACAAAGAAACTGTTTCTTGAGCGAGGGGGACAATCGTGGACGAGTGGGGAAGCAGCAAACTAGGAAAGTCAAGCTGGCCTGGCTTGCGTGGCCACAGATGAAAACGCAGGGACACGCGACACGGACTGTTCTCACGCGTAAGCCGGGCTGACTCTGAACCGTAGAAAATGGTTATAGCAAGAAAAAAATTCAAAAAAAAGGAATGAACCCCTAAGAGTTATCAATGAGACCGGGGAATAGAAATCGAGGGGCCGCAACCCTTCCAGGGGAGTGGGAACGATCAAGACACCTTAGCCTAATAAAAGAGTACCCGGATGCCGGGGAAGACGGAGGGGATGTGGACGGAGCGGACTTCACAATATCTAAGAGTTCAGTTTTCATGATCAACAAGAATCCGAATCCATTCAAGATGACATCGATTCGGTCCATTCGTGAGAGAGCGGATCTTCACATAAAAAAGTAGAAGAAACTAGGCCGGGAAAAGGCTCAGCATCGAAAAGTGTGTACATCTCCAACAATCGAACAACGAGAATTGCAACGATTCCAGAAGCGATGGCAACCCCCCTCACCGGACTGTAGCAAAAAACATGTAAGGAGCAATGGACGAGTAGACTTCACTCTTAGGGGCGCGGCCGTAAATACATTCTCAAGGAAGTTTGCAACCACATGGGAAATCTATAAGAAAAAAGCGGAAACCACGGCAACCAGCCAACTGACCTTCTCAAAAAAAAGACTTCTCAAGGCGAACGGCATACAGCCTCAGGATATCAGTTTGGCCGTTTAACTGGAACGGAAAGGGCCGCGAACCCGGGCGAAACGTGAAGGCAGTCCGTTTTAAGGGCAATAAGAAAAGGAGATTAAACCGATTCCCAAAGTCCGTCAGCACAGTCATTCGGTCGCCTGGTCAACACAAGGGGGAGAAGCATAGCGAGCGCCCTAGCCCGAGGAAAGAAAGAAAAGAAGGGAAAAAGTGCCGGGGACAACCGCACTTTCCCAGGAAACTAGGAGGAAGAAAGACCGTTGGTCCAGGGACAGGCGCTTACCCAATTGATGCTTTCGGTTGACACTCCTGCAGCGGAGGGTCACACTCTGAGACGGGGGAAAAGGAAAAAGAAGAAGGCGTGCCGACCTTGACATAATCAACTCCCAGAAAAGTGAAGCAGGGAAAGATCCAATTGAGAAACAGCATGGGATTTATGATGGCCTATTACTTCTTATGACACCGGGGACCATGGGAGAAAGAAGGAAGAAGAGGGAAGGCAAGCATGGCGAAAAAAAGGGAAAGAGGGGAAGGGCGAATCCGGCAAAAATCAGGCTGTTTGGAGCTAAAGAACATCCGGAACGGGCGACTTCAGTCTTGTCTGGTCTGTGGAAATTGCAAGGGGAAAGTGAGTGGAAGGTGGTGAATGGAACAAGTGGGTCGGTTTTCACGTTTGCTTGGAGAAGGGTCAAGGGCAGTCGGATCGGTTTCTCCAACTCAAAGAAAGGCATTCAGAAACTGGGGAGCGTACCATGTTCATCAAAAGGTGTATGAGCTGTAGGCAAAAGAGGGCATGACCTATTTCCTGAAAACTACCCAAGCGCCAGGACCGGCGAAAAAGGTTGCCTAGGGCGCGCAGCGCTTTCAAAAAGATGAACAAAGAGCAGTTTTCAGGAATCCGTCTGGGAGAGACATGAAAAAGCCAACTGTTTGTTGCGCACTAGCCTGCGACCATTTTAAACCTATCTTCAGGGGGGGAGACAGCAGGTGATCTCCGAGATGACGCACCCGCTAAGAAGGGGGCTCCGATTGAAGTAAAATACGAGGGAACGAAGGCCTTTATCGCACACAATCATAAATGCGGACCTGAATACATCGAAATAGCACAGTCCTACAGGAGATCAAGGCCCGCGCGGATTTGGCGAGGGGAAGACTTTGACAAACCGGGGTACCGACGGTTAAGAAGCATGATCGGCCAACGCACTGGCCGGAAACTAAAGGAAGTCTCGACGCGGAAGCCGAAAGAGGAAATCCAGGCAAACCGCGAAAAAACAAGGCGTCACCGACCGTCGGCTGACCGAAAGAAAAACGAGCACGGAAAGTTAGACAGTTTGGCGAGAAGGTCTTGAGAAAGGTGAAACACTACCCTAAACAGTAAGCGGAACGGATGCACGGGACACTCCCTAGACGGCCATCAAAAGGACGCGGCCTCGTCTTAAGTCGAAATCATCAGAAAGGACGACGATTGCACCGTAACGAATGGAACCTGGACGGCGGACCTCTCACAGGAACGAGTAATCTGCACCGGGTTCTTCAAGGTTCCAGAGTTGAGGGGGGGCGTGGGACTATGCTGGGGGGAAAAGTCGGAGGCTGGGAGCGAACTAGAGGGTCTGGGACTTCATACTCTTCAATGCGTGGAAGAAATTGGCCAGGGGATCAAGCATGAGGGAATGAGGTGGGTAACAACGGAGAAAACTCGTTGCTAGGGTGGAAAAGGGGGACTGGAATGCTATTAAAGAACGGCGAAAGGTTTGGAAATAGGATCCTTCTCGCCTATCTGCTGGACTAGAGTGGAGGCAATCAAGGGTTAACTGCAACGATACTCCATAAAGACAGTTCTGGTCGTCGCATTCTCCGAGACGTGGTCGGCACATACCTAAGGTGAGGGGGGATTGGTACAGGCAAAAAAGCATCACAGGAGGCCGGCGCAAGAAGCCCTTTAAATAGGAATGTGGAGAGAAAGAAGGAAACGACAAGGTAAGCGAAGGTCTCAATTACAAGTGAGAAGGTAGTTGGAGGGGAATGATCCGACGCAATTATCTCGACGTAGCAAAGAATCAAAAGAAGAAGACATGCGGGTGGACAAGTAAAGAAGGGGGGTCCAAGCCAGATGTCACCTGGAGGGGGGTCCTTTGCCAGGAAAAAGAGTGGCGAACTCCAGATGCGAGTGATAGAAAGGGAAAGTCTTCCGAACATCACGGGGGATGCTCGGTTTCCACGATGGAGGCAAGACTCGGGCCGAAGAAAATAAGCGGAGGTCTAAAAAAGAGTGACTTTTATAAAACTTGGGCGCGTGACAGGGAAAGAAAGCCAAAGCATATCCAGAGGAAATCAAAAACACGGAAAGACGGATCAGGAAAAGAAGTACTCCGATTATTAAAAAAACACGTGCCAGAAACAGAGAAAGAAAACGATGTCAGTCCTGCCGAAGTGGGACGCGGCGAGCGAGGGAAAGTGGGGACCAAGGGCTGAATAGGGGGGGGAAGTAGCATTAAGGGTATTCTATCTCTAACTAAAAAGACGATTATGCTAAAAGAGAAAGGAGGGGACAGCCTCCCTCCTCATTGGACTACTCATCCTTAAAAACCGGCCGGCAAGCCCTGTTCACACTTTGAGAAAACAATACGTGCACGTTTAAGGCACTACAAAAATAAACACCACCCCCAGTACTCATGAAGATAGTTGAATGAGAACGAATCAGTTACATCCTAGGGAAGAAATCGGGAGCGCCCGGGCGGGGGAAGGAGGACCTGATAGAGACGAGATTGTGCTAAGGACTGTTCCCGCGCCGATGCAAGGATTCTGAACTAAAGCCAGAGGAACCAACACGCCAGCGTGGGCAACAGAGACTCCAAGAATTGTTAACGGGGGTAGCAAAAGAGATAAAATTGAGGGAGACTCAAAGAAGTCTCAGTCAGGGGACTCGCACAAGGGGGGGTGATGGCCCCACCAAAAAACCCAAAAACCCCCAAACCACCCCCCCCCACCCCCCCAAAAATGCCCCCCCCCCCCCCACAAAAAAAACCCCCACACCCCCCAAAACCAAACACCCTGAAAAAGGCGCTGGGAACATAAGTGGAAAAGTTGACGGTCGGTCAGGTCGGGAGAAGAAGGGGATGATTGTTAATTGGGGGACTCCTTAGTTAGATCAGGCGCAAAAAACGCTCCACAAAACGGGTCCTGAGCTAGCATTGAAAAGCAGGTGTCCTTTTCAACAGGGCCAAAAAGGGGGGAGATCGTGAACAGGGCGTGAAAACACCCACTAACTTTCTTAAAAAGGGGAGACTACCAACCGGAAAAGGGCTTTTCCAGATCAAGAGGGACGTTGGACCACGAGGGGGAAGAGAGATGGCAACGGGAGATCCGGGGGGGACAAGAGGAGAGGAAAGAGCACTTCGCGGCCAAACATGGCCGGCGGAGGATCATCAGGAATCACTGGACTGAGGCCACGGACAAAGAGAAAAAGGAGGCCAAAGGTGAACATCGAAAAAGGAGGTGAAGGGAGATGACAAAGGAAAATTAGGGACCATACGAAGTCTGATGGCTCCTTTTGTGATCGCCGAGGCAGGTGAAAGGGGACAAACCCGCGGTTCTCTCATAACGTACCGGAGCTACTCGCTAAGCGCCGAGAACGGGCGAAGCATAAAACAGGCCGTGGCAGATACAGGACTTCCTGGCGCTGGGCCTGGGAGCTTGAGAAATTAGTTGTGACAATAGGGGAAAATCAGTTCGAGCGGCTAAGCATCCTTCACTATAACTTGGGTGCCTTCCGAGAAAATTAGTGGGAAGAGATGTAGTGACGTCAGCGCGGACAGTTAATGAGGGGCGTGGAGAGACGGCCGAGAACGGGAAGCGACAAAACTGATAACTCTCTTCTCGTTCAGGAAGAGCACTGGGGAAAGGCAGGTGTCGGTGGCGTAAAGAGTGAGCAGGGAAGGGGGGGAACGCGCGAAGAGGGGGAGGGGAGAAAGTGATGGGCAAAAAACGGCTTGGCTATCATCCAGATCAACCTGAAGCAGGGGAATCCAAAGAGTCCGCGCCAATCGAAACGCCGGAGGCGCGTGGACTGAAAGGGTACTGGGATGCCTGCTGGAGCCCGGGGCATGTAGAGGAAAGAGGAACGAAAAGGATTTTGTGGTCTGATAAGAGAGAGTCTACTCGATGAATCTCAAAAGGACAGAAGGACATGTAACTTGAAAACTTGGGGGCCGGAGGAGATAAAAGACAAAGAGAAAAAAGGAATAGGCGGTAAACTGGCAGGGCGAGGTGGGGCAACAACATTGGGCGTGTCGGCCGTGAGGAAAGGGTGATGGCTGGCAGGCCCGTTCTGAGGGAACTCTTCGTACGCGGGGGCCTGGAGCTCCTAAGCAGGAGAGCCCTAGGCCAACCACAGGGGTGGGGCGCGTGCTTTCAGAACTAGTTGGGTATGAAAGGGCTCTACTAGGGCTGGCGGCCGAAAAAGATGTGCCAATCCGGCGGAGCAAACCTGGACAGCGGGGATTCAGAAAACAAGTCAGGAAAATGGCACTGAGGGCTAGGTGGCCCAGATTCCGGCAGAAAAAATCAACTGCAACTCGACACGGCAGACAGAAAGCACAAGCAGAACTCGAAACTTCATACGACGACTAAGAAGGCAGGGGAAACTTCTACTAACTAGTTATAGAACACGCAAGAAATTGGGGTGGGCTCCCGGACCAGACTTCAGTTGGGTCGCAAATGTTGGAAAGGAGGAGATGCATTGAATCAAGACCTGCAAGGTTGTCCTGGACTCCCGCGGCAAAATGCGGACTTCTCAAGGCGGGGTCCAGGTCCCGAAGGGACGGTGGAGTATTAATACTCATCTTCCCCCTGACTTGGGGCATCCCTCGAACCGCGTTACCGATGGAACCCGGAAGGGGGGGAATAGGTGAAAAAGACATTGGGTAGGCCGGGGGGTCAAACTAAGGTCCGGGAAAAGTGAATTGGTTACGTAATACAAAACAAAAGACATACGGTCTTCCAGCATGAAAAGAGTTGTCTCAGCGGGACGCGGCGCTCGGCGAGGGGCGCACTGCTGCGAACCAGGGGAAGGAAGAAGCGACGATATCTTCTTCCTGGACGTATGGGGAAGGGAGATGATAGCAGTCCCACCTTACGCTGACCCCGGGCCGCCGCTCCACTGGAAGTGAAGGGGAAAAGGGACACAGGCATAAACTGGTAGCCAGTCAGAGAAAAGAAGGAAAGGGAGGCTACTCATTGGTCGCTTGGGCTAGGGGGCAAAATTGTTCTTATCGGAAGGGATACTTGTTGGTTTTGAGGGGACGTTTGCAAAAATCCTGTTAAAGTGGTCAGGCCGAGACAAAGGAGCATCGGAGATCCGTCTGCTGAACGAAGTCGTTTTCTCAAAGGAACGTTGTGTTCGGGAAAACAACGGGAAGAGTCGACGTCAAATCATGAAGGTAAAAGAGTGTGCAAGGCCCAGTGACCAGTGGGAGGGATGACCGTCAAAAAAACCGTTCCGTCTAGGGGGGGGGGAGTAATCAGCTAGCCCGCCTGAGAAGCGATGACAAACCAGACGGACCGGGAGGGGAAAAGGCCCACCCGTGAATAAGTGGCGCTCCAACGAAGCACGCTACGGAAGACTCAAAACCGGGAGGACACCGGATCCGGATTTCCAAGGAGAAATGGCGAGGAAAGCCGTGAATCTTGGAGAAGGCAGTCACCTCGGGGAACAGCATGGTGTTGGGGGGGTGGGGGGGGGGTCTGTCGTTGTGAACTTGGTGAGTCTCGGAGTGGGGGGGGAGGGATGTGTTGAGAAACAACGGATGGGGTCGGTCCGCAAGCGGAGCAGCGGGTCTAAAAAAGCAGAGGAAGACTAGTCTTCGGAAGGGGAACGCTGCCGGGGAAGAAACCCGTAAGGTTCATCGAACTGCTGGACAATGGGAAGGGAGGGGGTCTCGTTACGAGGGCAGAGTGAAAAACCATGATCAGACCGAGGACGGAGCCCTAGGGAATTACAAGGAAGTTAGAAAAAAATTTCTCCCCGCTCACCGGGAAAACAGGGTAGTCACCACAAGCGGAAAGTCAAAATCAAGGTCGAGGGGAACCATCAGGGTGGGAAGAAATTTAAGGGAGAGTGCTGAGGATGGTGGGGGGCCGCCGATCATACCACCAGAATCATCCCACGCGGAAGGGAAGAAACCTTCCCAAGAACAAGGCTTGCGTATCCTGCGGGACTTAAAGGGGAAATGAACGCCGGGAGAAATGAAATAAACTATTTATGAGCACCGAGAGTTCGAAAGAGTCGAGAAGACGTGGAGCGTAAGGGTTGGCAGGGGCGCTATTACAAGCTCGCCCCACGCTCTCAAGTGCCGGGGTTAGCCGGGCATCTCCATTCTGACTTTAGGGGAACCTGAGGGAAAAAAAATGACCGAGGAGGGAGGGGAAAAAGCATGGGGAGAACCAGCAGCCAGGTGCCCTCACAAAGGAATAACAGGGAGATTTTCCAGCGACCGGCATTTCCGCGCTGAGACGGACGAATCAAAAAGGTCATAATCTCACGGCAAAATTATGAAGAAGGGACGACAGAACTGCCAAAAACGACGAGAAAGGGAAGGTCGCGGTGGAACCAGGGGGAAGTTTCGTACGAGCTCCCAGAGACGGAAAAGGTACACAACCAACCAGGAAGCAGACATATTTTTCCGGGGAAAAAACACAGCAGAATCGGCTGGGCGAACACGGACACGACCGATTAACGCCGATCGGCCAAAGAAGGTCCATATCACCGAGGAGGATGAGGAAGACGAGAGAAGCAGGGGTAGGGGTAAAAGTGAACAAGGCGGCGAGGATGGCCCTACAAACTCGAACTGAAAGTCACGGAGAAAGGAGAAAAAAGAGATCGTTGGTGCGGGCCAGCAGGAGCAGAAGTAGCCAAGAGAAAGAGCGTCCTTCCCTGCCGTCGAAGAGGAAAGAACAAGCGGGTACTTCCGCACTTCCGGGAACAAGATCTCGGGTCGCCGTGTCGCAAACAGAAAAGGTGCGGGAGTACTACTCGGGATGCACATAAAAGTCTCAAGGTGAGACCGGAAAGAAGAAGAGATTCCGGTCAGGAAGCACACGTGCGCACAAAAAAGTCCTCATGAGTCAAGAGAAAAAAGAGGCCGCATGGTCGCCATACGGAAGAAGATCAAGTGACGAATCGGAGATCTACTCCCGGGTGGGGCGTAACTCTAAAAAGAAGCAGAATATCAAAAAAAAGATATTTAAACTTCTGAGAGGGAAAGTGAAACATGGGGAGGGAAGTGGTGGAAGATGCGGGAGAGACCGGATTGCAAGGACAGACTAGTGAACGCCTCAGCGGGTAGAAAAAACGAGCGGAGGAGAGAGCCAGGCCCGCGAACATATAGAAGGTTGCGGTTGTACCACTACCTCAGAATGCTAGGGATCTGAGCTCAGGGACGTATGACCTAGGTAAGGAGGCTTACCGGAGGAACGCTCTGGGAAAACGAGTCGCGGCTGACCATGGCGGGGTTACTTACAACAGGAGACGTCCAGGTCAGAGTCGGGCCGAGGAATGGGCCTTTTGGGTGAAACCCTGAGGGGAGTAAGGAATTCTGGGTGGGCCTCGCGGCACCAAATCAAAAAAAAGCACTTCAGGGGCAAGTTCAGCACCATGTATTCTTCAGACCGGGGTTAGCGGGGGAAAATACTTTTCTGGCGGGAACAGATGTGGAGCGGGGGAGGGACTGCCCGGGCTACAGTCAGAAGGAGCTGGGCTTGACTTAACGCTTCCACAAAACAAAGTGTCTCCATAAATAGATCCACGGGCCGCGGACCGTCCGGGGAAAAGAAACACGTAGAGTGGGTCATCGAAGACCTGACCCTGAGGAGACGCACGAGGACTTCCTAGGAAGAGGAGGGGGGTTCTCATAACCGCCGCGGGAGAGGTGAGAGGGAATTAGAAGAACACCGCTCCGGAAACAGAAGCTGACAGCATATTTCAGTGCCACGGGAGGGGGGGAAGAGCTGACACTGGGGCGGGGTTTTGTTTTCTAAATGGGAGGAATCAAGAAAGGAAGGCAAGCGGCAGGCTGCTAACGGGTCGCGCGCAACTTCAGCAAGCTAAAGAAAGGGAAGTACAAGAGGGAGCAATGTCAGAAACACCGGGGGGGCAATCGGCCGCACAGTGAGCAGGGGGAAGGCCGAAGCGCGTTGGGCAACGCAACAACTCACAGGAAGGGAAAAAAAAGTAACTGTGCAGACTTACTAAAAAAATTGGGGACAGATGGGGTGGACTTAAGGCAAGGTTACGCAACACATTACCTCCGCGATACGAAAGAAAAAAACGCGACCCTCAACCCGCCAAGACCTTCAAGAGGGACCAGCCGGGCGCTCTGTAAACCAGGCATAAAAGAACCTCACAGAGGGCTTTTGCCTTTACATGCCAGGGCCGCGGGAAAAAATGGAGAAAAAGCGCACTGCAGTCCGTGCCAGCAAGTAGACGGCCGGTCAAGATCCCAGACTAAGACCGGCATTCAGAGAGGGACGGCCATCACATGGCCTCAGGCATATGACTAACCTACGCGGAAAATACGCTGGCAGAACGAGGGCGATTGCCGGGGTTACGATACGCCGTGAGAGATGAGGAGGCTAGTCGGCGCAAGTAAGCATGGGTCCATGATTCAGGTAGGAAAAAATGAACATGAAAACGTTGGTTGTACACCCGTCATACGGGTTGTCACACTCGGGCACCGGGCGAGGGGAATCCAAAGGGTAGGGATGAAAGAACGGATCAAATCTTAAAGAAAGCCCAGAACATGGGATAAGGGACAAGCATCGGGGGGAAAAAGGGGGGAAAGAAAGGGAGGATGCGCTAGGACGGACAAAAGAAAGGAGGAAAAAAAACGGGGAACATCGTGGGAAACCGATCAGATTCAAAAGGGTGGTCGCATACATCAGGTTTCGGGTCCGCTGTGATTCTGGTACGGCGGTATGCCCAGGTTAGGTGATGGCGATGCCTGACCGCAGTGTCGAGGGCGTTGGCTTGTGTTGAGGACGGTCTAGACGGAAAAATCCGGGAAAGTGCGCCGGCCAGGAGCTCGCGGTCTAGCCCGACTAGCGGGTGAGGGGGACCAGCATGAAGGGTTAGAGAAAAACGAAGAAAGCAAGCAACTAGAATACGCCGTTCAAAAAGATAAGAGACACAACGCCGCGCCAAACCTGTGGCAAAGTGGCGCGAATGAGGGCGGGGGGCAGGGATCTTTCCAACTGCTTCCAGGGATCACAGGGTTTCAACCGTCAAGAAAAGAAACAGCCGGGAAACTCACAAGTTTTTGTGCCAAGAGCCTGCCAGGGTGAAACCGAGCGGCCGGGGTGAACTGTTTGATCTAAGCAGGGAAGTGAGAGCCCTCCGGACTTTAAAAGGGCCTTGTCAGAAGATGTCTAAAGAGAGGACTCCAGTCCTGGGAAAACAAATATATTAGTAAGACCTGACGCTGTCTAGATGCTAAACTTCAGCACCTTGACCTGTTCTGATAACGTCGACTGACGATATTGGTGGGATAGGACTTTCAGGATTCGCCCGGAGGGTTTATCGAATGGATACCGAGACGTCACAGAAATACCAGAACTTTCGTCAGCCGCCGCCGCGCATGGGCATCTTGTAACCTAGGAACTCTCAGAACTCACACATTCTTGACAGTGTAATGAGTATAAAGCTACAGGAACAGATCTAACTCCGTGCCTTTTGCAGAGGGTTGTTGTCTTCCGCAATAGAAACAAATCAGGAACGGCAGATGTCGGCGAGGAAAAGGAGAACGCGTGAAAAGCACCGGAGAGGGAAGGTTCACGAGATTCAGAGATTCGAGGGCATCAAGGGGGGGACATCATCACAGTGAACGATTTCACAAGACGGCGCGGCCACGGCCCCGGAGGGGAAAGACAAGGGCGTCCAGCCACGGACGAGAGCACTGGTTATGCTACATCGCGGGAGCCGAGTCTGAGACAGAGTCGGTCTGGGGTAATCTCCTCGCAATTTGAAGGAAGAGAAGCGAAGGCAGATAGCAGGAAAACCAGGATGATCAGAAAAAAGGATGGCCTTAAGTGGAAAACCAAAAAGAATAAACTCGTTTCGAGGGGGGATGCCCGAGTCGCGGCTTCGAAGATCTGCGGGCAGGTGCCGGAGAGGGACCTCACAGCATAGAAGTTGAATTGGCCGAGCGGAAGGTCACCCCACGGGCACTAAAGTGCGCACAGGAGCCATAGGACTCTCCATCTTAAGGAGCGCGAGGATCTGCCACAATGCAAGGTGGGAGGGGAATTGGGGGCAAAAAACACCCCCGCAGAAACGTCTTGTCTCACCGCCCTATATCCTTGTCGATCGCGATTAAACGTACACGGTCACAGCCGGGCTCCGATAAACAAACGGTTGCGAGAGTGGACGCGCAATGTAGGGGAGACGACTACGCCATCCGCAGGATAACGTAAAAGAACCGGAATCGACGGGGGGTAATAAAGTCCCCCAATAAGGACATAGAAGGGTACAAAGAAGATGGTACTGCGGTTGTTCCTTTGCCACACGGTGTTGCAGAAGAGGACAAATAACCACCAATGGAAATAGCTGACTGAATGTAGTCCTGAAAGAAAGCAGTGAAGAGGCTTTTCCCGAGGCACTACGGAGCAGTCTGGAGTCTTGTCGAGTTCTGGTCCCTCTCATCGGCATCGCCCGCGCGGAAAAATCTTCACGCAGTATCCGATTCTCTGCATCATCTTAGAACGTCAAGATAAGGGGAGAACGATGGACATGAGGAACTGGAATGCTCACTTGAAGCTGGAGGGCCTGCTCGATACCAAAGAGGATCTTATCTGCAATGGGGTCCGCGCGGAGCGGTGTCAAGGGGAAAAAAACGGGGAAGGGCGGGTCACGGGAGAAGAATCAAAAACAACGTATTAGTAAAAAGGGAGAATCGTCCTCCCTCCGGCATTGCTACGACACCGGAAGAAAAGCCAAGCGCATCGCTGGAATCTTGCCTAACTCGAGCCCGTTGCGGCCTGAGAGATCCAACGGAAGGGTCCTGCTCAGGGGAACGCCAATCGGCTACCGACGTCGTCAGGGAACGGAGTGGTCAGCAAACTACTTATTCTCAGACCGGGGATAGGGGGGTATTTTCTCTAGCTCCCTGAAAGTCTCAATCCAAGGGACTACAAAAGAAGACGATCAATCTTGTGGTCCAGTGCTCAAAGGAGAGGGGGGCAGACACTGAGTCGGAAAGAAAGGAAGTCAGGGAAGATCATCATTATTTACTAGCGGCGTGCTGGCCCCCACCCTAGCGGCGGAGGGATTTTACCATTTGACTTGGGGCATGAAAAGATGGGAAGGGTTATTCGGGGAAGTAGAGAAGAATGAAAGAAGGAGTGGAACGATAGGGAGAAAGAGAAAGTCTCCAACGAAGATAACGGTGGAAACGGTGTCCAAGACCGCTGGGGGGGAGTCGTCCAAGCGTGAACCTACCGCCCGGTGCTGGATGTGCAGAAAAAACTGTACAATACCGTCCAAAAGGTGAAGTTTGAGGGGAAATCAGTCGGAATCGCCTGAGTCGCTCGAAAATCTTTTGCTCAGGGCGACAAGGTGAGCTGAGAGGGACCGACGATCGGCCAGAAAGAAGGTCTAAGCGGCGACTTAGAAAGGCAAACGGGAAGAGATTGTCTTCCCGCAGTCCCTCTCCGGGGCAGTCATCTCAAAAAGACGGCAAAAGAGGTGATCTTTAACGGTGACAATCATGTCGGCCTCCCTGATGATCCAAAGGGGAAAACTGCTCGACAGAAGGGAAATCGCTTTGAAACAAACAAAATGTCTCTCTCCAGCAGTCCTCGCAGTCGGCTCCAACCGCGCCGAAGGGAAAAGCAGACAACTGCAGAGGAGGGCCCGCACGGAAATGGCGCGACGCCTGAGTAAGAAGTTCGGAAATCGGCCCCGATGTGCTGCTTCGGCCGGAGAAGCCAGGGCAAGGGTATGGTCCTGCTACCGGGAGTGGCACGTGAGACCAGGCCTCGGAAGCCTGTTTCATGATTCAGTGGGCGACCCGCCGAGAGAAGTGATCGCCAACTCAGGGGAACGGCGAAACGGAGAGGATTGCTGACGGGACCCGGGGAGTGCCGGTGACTCACCTGAAAAGCGGCGTCTCATGGCGGCGGAGAGAAAAGGGGATGGGCAAACCGGCAAGGCGTTGGCAAAAGAGGGGGAGAAAAAAGCTTTACAGTAAGAGATGTCCTAGAATCCTCCAAACTGGTGAGAAAAGGGGAAACGTTTAGACGGCTAAAAGAAACATGAGGGCAAGAGGAATCTTCTTTAGGAGGGGGCTTCGGTGGACTCGCTAGGATAGAGAGAGGGGGCAGCTCAGGTACAACGCCCCCCGGTTGTCGCATAGAGGGAGAATCAAACTCGACGATAACCTTCACTCGTGTTTGAAACTGCTGCGCTGGCGACAAAGTGATTTCGGATCGGACCGGGTTCTGCGTGCTGAAAACCCCGGTCTCACGCCCGCGGGGCCCTGAACAACTCTCAAGAAAACTCGCAAAAGTGGAGGGGAAGGCGGGGAAGAGGGATGAAAAACTTCGGGCGTAGGGCAGTGCGGCCGATCATCCGAATAAAAAGAAGGGAGGCCGAGCGGGGAAATCAGACGTCGTAGACAAATTGCCGCGAATTCCCTCCCGAAGGAAGATAACATCAAACTTCAACAAAAGAACCAGGCCAAAGGTCCGGGAAAAAATGACACTACAAACGGAAAAGGAGACAGACGCCAGGAAAGAAACGGGCGACCACGGATGTTCATGCGCGAAAGAAAGGGTTGGAGAGAACCGCAAAAGGAAGTCCCTTTTTCAATGTCACAGGGGGGGTCATAGCGCATTCAAACTGGAATGGCGTGGCCGCAAGAAGAGAAATAAAAGGGAAAGGCTTGAGAAAAAGTTCATGTCAAAGGGAGTAAGAGAGAAGGACGACATTACTTTGGCATAACGCGGTCACGAGGGTACACCCGGATTGAGTGTCACCAAAAGACAATTGAAGGGACAGGGGGGAAGAGGAATGTCATTGAAATGTGGGGGGTTATGGTAAATACTCAGAAGATCCATGCCCTTGTCATTCCCCGAATGGAACGAAAGGGAAAAGTCGGGGGAATCTGGCGCTCGGGCGCCGCAGCTGCTGCGCCAGGGGGAAGAAGCGGAAACGATCCGCTGGCGAAGGACGGCGATAAGGAAAAGAGAAAAGGGGAGTACTGACACGCGGAACACTGTAAGATCGTGTCCGCCGAAACTGTGCATTGCCTTGGGGCCACACAGGCAACAAGCGATGCGAATATGACCAGGGAAAAAATCCGACGGCACGTTGGATAAACCGGAAACTTTTTGTGGCGGGACTGAGACATGTGGTGTGCGCACCGGGCCATCGCGAAGGGGGCTTCGGGCGCGACAGGGAAACTGAAGGACTCGCTGCACGCAGATGGCAACCGGGGAATGATTTGTTCTGTAACCAAGAATCCGAAGGGCGTCCTAGCTCCAGGAGATGGGCCGGAAGAAAGGAAAAAGGGCAGGAAAGTGAACAGCGGTAAGGGAAGCTCACTTTGTGAAAGGTCGCGATCAAACGCAATGAAAATCCGCGCAGTGAACCATCGGAAGTGGCTGGGGAATCAAAAACTGAAGGGGACGGATCAACGTGCCCACGGGAAGGGGCAAAAGCAGGTCCTTCGAAACAAGCCTTCCATCACCGGATCGTGCTCGGGATCAGCCGAGCACCTAGTAAAAGAAGAATCTACGCCACGCACCTC